>Ga0065709_1000078_pt1 | contig 25439 bp, 21 predicted proteins | sample Hoacrofraction14_2_FD_59096 | JGI IMG/M metagenome (GOLD analysis project Ga0065709, IMG submission 59096) | Hoatzin crop microbial communities from Cojedes, Venezuela, sample from fiber fraction 14 v1 | ecosystem: Host-associated > Birds > Digestive system > Esophagus > Crop | place: Venezuela...
CATCTGGGTACACGCCGCGTCGCTCGGCGAGTTTGAGCAGGGCCGTCCGCTCATCGAGCTCATCAAGCGCGACCGGCCGCAGGCGCAAGTCATCCTATCGTTTTTCTCGCCGTCGGGCTACGAGGTGCGCAAGAACTACCCGCTGGCCGATGCGGTGGTCTACCTGCCGTTTGACCTGCCGCGCAACGTGACGCGCTTCCTCGACGCAGCGAAGCCCACGATGGCGATTTTCATCAAGTATGAATTCTGGGGGAACTACTTGAGCGAACTCAAGCGCCGCGGCATTGCGACCTACATCATCTCGGCCATTTTCCGCGACAGCCAGATGTTTTTCAAGTCGTGGGGCGGGGAATTCCGCAAGATGCTCACGTGCTTCAACACCATCTTTGTGCAAGACGAGAACTCGCGCGAGTTGCTGCACGGNATCGGNGTGGACAACGTCATGGTCACGGGCGACACGCGATTTGACCGCGTGGCGGCGGTGCGCGACAATGCCCGCAGCATCGAGGTCGTGGAGCANATGCTCGACGGCGGCCCGCTCACCATCGTTGCTGGCAGTTCGTGGGAACCCGATGAGGACCTGCTNATNCCCTACTTCAACACCCACCCCAACGTGACCCTCATCATCGCGCCGCACGAGTTTGACCGCGAACGCCTAGGCCAGATGCTGTCGCGCATCAAGCGTCCTGCGGGGCTGTACTCNATGACCAGCGTGGCCGATGCGGCGCACCTCGATTGCTTAATCATCGACACCTTCGGGTTGCTGTCGTCGCTCTACCGCTATGGCGACATTGCCTACGTGGGCGGCGGATTTGGGACGGGCATCCACAACATCAACGAGGCGGCTGTTTATGGCATCCCCGTNGTGTTTGGCCCTCGTTATCAGAANTTCCGCGAGGCNGTCGACCTGGTGGAGGCTGGTGGTGCCATCACGGTGAGCGACCAGGCGTCGTTCAACGCGGCGCTCGACACCCTGACCACCGANGCTGCTGCCCGCCGCGAGCGTGGNACCATCGCCCNCGACTACATCCAGTCGCACCTGGGCGCTACCCAAGCCGTCTACAGCCACATCTTCCCTGCCGAGGAGTGACCACACACACTTTTGTGTGAAAAAACCCAAAAGTAGGGGGTTTTGTTTTTGGGCTCGGGGATAAATGATTAAATTTGCAGATGCATTCACATAAACCCTAATTCCTGATGAAAGATATTGATACCCTCATTGTCGAGAAGATGCTGAAAATCAGCGCGATTAAACTGCAACCCGATGCTCCCTTTGTGTGGGCGACGGGCTGGAACTCTCCCATTTACACCGACAATCGCTTGACGCTGTCGTACCCCGAGGTGCGCAACCTNATCAAGGTGGAGTCGGCTCGCGTGATTATGGAGCAATATGGCGAGGCCGAGGTCATCGCTGGCGTTGCCACGGGTGCGATTGCCCATGGCGCACTGGTGGCCGACTCGCTGGGTCTGCCCATGGTCTACGTGCGCCCCACCCCCAAGGACCACGGTCTGGAGAACCAAATCGAGGGTGACATCAANCCGGGACAGAAGGTGGTGCTCATCGAGGACCAGCTCTCGACGGGTAACAACTGCATGAAGGCTTACAACGCCGTGCGCGATGCGGGCGGTGACGTGATAGGCATCGTGGTGGTGTTTAACTACCAGTTTGAGGAGGCTGCCAAGGCGCTGAAGAAGGCGCATCTGAAGATGACGGCGCTCACCGACTTCGGCGCGCTGCTCAAGGTGGCCAAAAAGGCTGGCATCTCGCCCGAGGTCATCACCATCCTCAAGCAGTGGCACGAGGACCCCGCCAGCTGGACCGCCAGCGGCCTCGTCATCGACTAACGCGCGAGAGCGACACAACCATTACTCACACATAATACCCTACTTNTCAACACAATGGAATCCTATAAAAGCGAGCCCAGGGTGGTTGCATACCCCACCCAGCAGCTCTATNACCTGCTCACGAGCCCCGAGATGCTCGAGCAAATCGTNGCCAGCCGCGCNGAGCAAATTCCCGAGGACCTGCGCGAGCAACTGAGCGCGCTGCGCTTCGATGGCGGCGTGATTATCAACACCCCCATGGGTGACCTCAAGTTTGCCGTCGACCCCGAGCACTGCGAGCCNGGACACGTGGTGCACTACACCGCGCAAGGGTCGCCCATCGACCTGAATCTGGTGTTCACGCTCGACCCCGTTGACGAGGGCACTACCCAGGGCGTGGCCGAGTTGCAAGTCGACCTGCCCATGCTGCTGCGTCCCGTTGCTGGGCCGCTGCTCAAGCAAGCCGTCGCCCACATGGGACAGATGCTCGACATGGTGCCCCACGCTGGCGACAGCGAGCCTAATGGCGAAGTTACCCCACCCACGCCCGACATGGCGTAACCGAGTCCCGATGGCGATGTGCACCATCCCTCGCGACAACAGCATCGATAGCGCGCTGCAGGACTACCTGGAGCGCGAGATTATTCCACGCTACAGCAACTTCGACCGCGCGCACCGCGTCGACCATGTAACCATGGTGATGCGGCAGGCGCTGGAGTTGGCCGACTATTTCCCTGCGCTCGACCGCGCGATGCTACTCACTGCTGCCGCCTATCACGACCTGGGGCTGGAATACGGCCGCGAGGAGCACCACATCCATAGCGCCCGCATTGTCCGTGCCGACGAGAACCTGCGTCGCTGGTTCACGCCCGAGCAAATCGACATCATCGCCGATGCTGCCGAGGACCACCGCGCCAGCGCCAAGCAGGCGCCGCGCACCGACTACGGCCGCATCATCTCGCAGAGCGACCGCTGCCTCGATGCCGACACCGTGATTGTGCGCGCCCTCGAGTATGGTCTCGACAACTACCCCACCGCGTCACGCGAGGAGCAAATCGACCGCGCTGCCGACCACGTGCGGCGCAAGTACGGCCGCGGCGGCTACGTCACTGTGCCCATTCCCATGGGCGAGGTGGCGGCTCAACTCGACCGCCTGCATCGTCTCATCGACGATGATGCTGCCTTCCGTGCCCATGTAGCACACCTGCTCGATAACCTCACTGCTGCCCAATGAAAACGCCCCGCCGCCCACTGACTGTGGCGCAAGCCACCACGCGCGCCCAGGCCCTGTGTGCCCGCGGCGAGCAGGCTGCCTGCGACATCCGCGACAAGCTGCGCCGCTGGGGACTCGAGAGCGGCGACGTGCAGCGCGTCATCGAGCAGCTACGTGAGCAACGTTTTCTCGACGATAGCCGCTATGCGCACGCCTACGTCCGCGACAAGTTCAATTTCAACGGCTGGGGACGGCTCAAACTCGCCTTTATGCTCAAAGTCAAGGAAATAGAGCGTGCCGACATCGAGGATGCGCTCACCGAAATCGATGATGAGGTCTACGAGCAACGGTTGCTGCAATTGCTGCAGAGCCGTGCCCGCGAGATGCAGGGTCGCGAGCCCCGCGCAATGCGTGCGGCGTTGATGCGGTTTGCCGCCCAGCGCGGTTTCGAGCCTGCGGTGTTCTACGCCTGCATCGACCGCGTGATGACCACGAGCGATGACGATGGCAGTGATGCCGACGACAACGTCTACCCCACCTTCGACCCCACGGGCGAAAACAGCGACTGATGTGCCATGGCTCACCTGCTGAAACGTCTCACTAACCTGCTGGCCGACACCGCCGACGTGGTGATGCCNCGCAACTGCCCCGTGTGCGGCAAGTCGCTCGACCGCGATGAGTCCTACCTGTGCCGNNCNTGCCGCATGAGCGTGCCCTACACGCAATATGANACCATCGAGTTCAANCCCATGGAGCAGCTGTTTGCGGGCAAGGTCCCCATCGAGCGCGCCACGGGCGGCTTTTTCTANGAGAAAGGGAGTCCCTACGCCTCGATTTTGCACGACCTGAAGTATCGCAACATGCCGCGGCTGGGTGAATGGATGGCTGCCGAGGTGGCTCGCCGCGTGATGCCCAGCGGCTTTTTCGAGGGCATNGACGCCATTGTGCCNGTGCCGTTACACCGCAGCAAACTCGCCAAGCGCGGCTACAACCAGAGCGAGTGCATCGCTCGCGGCATCAGCCAGGTCACTGGCATCCCCATCAGCCTCGCCGTCGACGCCACCATGGCNCACAACACGCAGACCCACAAGGGCGCGTTCGACCGCTGGCTCAACACCCGCGGCATCTACGCCCCATGCGAGCGCATCACCCGCCGCCTGCACGACTGCCACCTGCTNCTNGTCGANGACGTNGTCACCACCGGTGCCACCCTGCAGGCCTGCGCCGCCGCNCTGCAATCNATNCCCGGCCTGACGCTCTCCATCATGACTCTCGCCGTCGCCCGCCTCGAGTAATACACCAGAAATAATTATCAAGCAGGGCAAGAAAACCCCGCAGGGGTTTACTTAACCTACCCCCAGGGCTGAGCCATGAGCGGCAGCGAATGGCGAATCCTGGGGCAAAGGCCACCAACTAACCCGTTCCCCGAAGGGGCACACCCTCACCTTCAAGTCCTTAATTTACAGGAAAGTGGACCTCTTCGAGGGCCCATTAATGGGGGTATTTGGCCCCAGGACTCGCTCCTCGCTGCGCTCGTCACTCGGCCTGGGGGTAGGTTAAGTCAACCCCTGCGGGGTTGTCACGCCTGCAATAGTCTTTGCTTCATTCGTCACTTTTTCAATTGTTCAGGGGGAAAAGGGGTAATGTGATAAAAAATTAGTATATTTGCGGCATTGTTAGGCATTATGGCTTTTACGACACAGCGACAATGAACGAGCTACCGAGTTTGTACCGATGCGCGGCCTACTGGGGGATTCCCTTTGGCCTTACCCTGTCGATTATCGCGGTGGGTACTATCTTCAGCGACAAGATGGCGTTGCTGCCGATGCTTGTGATGNTGCTCATGCTGAGCCTGCCGTGGCTNCTCTACCGCTACCAGCGGCGATACATGAAACTTACGGCGGGACAAGCACCCTTCGCGGCGCTGTGGATGCTGGGCATCGTGGTGTGCTTGTGTGGNGCGCTCATNGCNTCGCTCGTGGCCTACTGCGCCATCGAGTTCATCAGGCCCGACTACCTCTATGAGCAAGCGGCGCAGGTCATCGATGCCTACGGGAAGGTGCCCCAGCTCGCCAACGACCAGTTCATCGACGTNCTGAAAAANGCCGTTGCGCAAAANGCCCTGCCCAGCCACATCGANGTGGTGATGGGNATGTTCTGGGCGTGCACCGCANTGGGGTCGGTCACCAGCGCCTTTACGGGCGCCCTGGCNTGCCGGCCTGTTAAATAATTGANTTTTCAAACCTTGACGATAACAGCAAGTAACATGGATATTTCAATCGTTGTTCCCCTCTATAACGAAGCCGAATCGCTTCCCGAACTCGCCGCGTGGATTGAGCGCGTGATGACGGCAAACAACTTCACCTACGAGGTGTTGATGATTAACGATGGCAGCACCGACGACTCNTGGAGCGTCATCAAGCAGCTGCACCACAACAACCCCGCCATCAAGGGCATCAGTTTCCGCCGCAACTATGGCAAGTCGCCAGCGCTGAACACGGGCTTTGCCCAAGCGCAGGGCGANGTAATCATCACCATGGATGCCGACATGCAGGACAGCCCCGACGAGATTCCNGAGCTCTATCGCATGATTAAAGAGGACGGCTACGACCTGGTGAGCGGCTGGAANAAGAAACGCTACGACCCGCTGAGCAAGACCATCCCCACCAAGCTGTTTAACGCCACGGCACGTCGCGTGAGCGGCATCCACAACTTGCACGACTTCAACTGCGGCCTCAAGGCCTATCGCAACGAGGTGGTGAAGCACATCGAGGTCTATGGCGACATGCACCGCTATGTGCCCTACTTGGCTAAAAATGCGGGCTTTACCAAAATCGGCGAGAAGGTGGTGCACCACCGCGCCCGCAAGTATGGNGTGTCGAAGTTTGGNCTCGACCGCTTTGTCAACGGCTATCTGGACCTGCTCACGCTNTGGTTCCAAGCTAAGTTTGGCGTGAAGCCGATGCACTTCTTCGGTCTGCTGGGCAGCTTGATGTTTATCTTGGGCTTCATCGCCGTCATCGCTGTGGGCGCCATCAAGCTCTACAACATGCACGCGGGCAACCACTACACGCTGGTGACCGACTCGCCCTACTTCTACCTGGCGNTGACCGCCATGATTCTGGGCACGCAGCTGTTTATGACCGGCTTCNTGGGCGAACTCATCACCCGCCATGCACCCGACCGCAACCACTACGAGATTGCCGAGGTGCTCACCGAGCCCGATGCCGACACGGCTGCCACGGCTGCCNCCAGCGCTAAGGTCAACGTCAACGCNACCCCTGCAACGNCCANCGAGCAATCATGAGGAANCTGCTCTATATCGCCCTGACAGCCGTGCTGCTGCAAGCCTGCAACGACTCCAGTTGCCTGGACAACACCAGCGCTGTGCCCTTGATGGCGTGCTACGACAGCACGGGCGCGACCACCATCACGGGGCTCACCGTGATGGGTGTGGGTGTGCCGGGCGACAGCTGCCTGGCTCAGGACGAGAGCGTCGANGAACTCCGCTTGCCGCTGCGCATCACTACCACGCGCACACAGTTTGCCATCTCGCGCCTTGTGGTGGTCGACAGCGACAGCGTGGTGCTNCGCGACACGCTCACCATCGANTACCAGCCCGTGGCCTACTTTGCCTCNCGCGAGTGTGGCGCGATGTATAACTTCACCATCAANGGCTTGAGTTGTACCGACAACACCATCGACTCGGCCGTGCTGGTTCACCAGGAAATCACGAACGCAAACGGCGCTGCCGACCTGCGTCTCTACTTCAAGCAACCGTCATGAGCACCCTTGCGCGACACATCGTCACAGCACTGCTGTGTGCCATGGTGGGCCTGAGCGTCGGTGCCCAGCGGCACATCACGCCAGTGATAAGCGCCCCCGACACCACCCATCGCGCAGCACCAGCTCACGCGCCCGACCAGCCGCCCACGCCTGCAGCGAGCGGCACCGAGCGCTACATCACGCCGGTGAAGCCCGAGACCAATGTGGTGCGCACGCCCGACCGCAATACCGACGAGAAAATCATCGAGCAATACCTCACTGGCGACACCGCCAGCGCTCGCGCCCAGGAACGCAAGGACTCGCTGCGCCGCGTCTACAAGCACTACCCGCTGCTCACCGACTTGAGCGTGGGCGTCAACATTGGCGACCTGCTGTTCAAGGCTTTTGGGCAAAAGCACACGTCGATTGACGTCAACGCCACGCTGAANATGTGGAACCGGCTGCAACCCACCCTCGATNTGGGNNTGGGTTGGGCGAAAATCACGCCCGAGGAGCGCAATTTCACCTACAGCGGCAAGATGTCGCCCTACGTTCGCATCGGTGCAAACTACAACTTGCTCTTCAAAAACGACCCNGCCTACCAGGCCTACGTGGGCCTGCGTTTGGGTTACAGCCACTACCGCTACGACGTCACCGACGTCACCTATACCGACAACTACTGGGGTGAAACACAGTCGTTTGACATCACCGGCGAGAGCGGANANGCCCTGTGGGGCGAGTTCNTGGCNGGCNTNAANGTGAAGNTGTGGGGNCCCATTGGTGCGGGCTGGCAAGTNAAGTACCACAAATTGTGGAANTACACCCACAACACCCAATCGTCGCCATGGTTTATCCCTGGATTTGGCACTCGNGGNTCGAATTGGGCGTTCGCTTTGAGCGTGTATTACACGTTCACATTCCCCACTTGGGAAAAGAATTGATAAAATCGNACCATTTTTTTGNAAAAAAATGAACAAAAAATTTGGAAGTATCGATTTTAGTGTTTATCTTTGCAGTGCTATTTCAAAGGTAAGCGTACCATAATAGTCAGCATTGCAGAAAGTAAATGTTCTATTCTGATGAATAAAATACGTTTTTATAGATTGTAGATGTTTAGGGAGGCCACGCGAGAAGCGCCGCCTCCCTAAATGATTTTATACCCCCGCTGCTGGAGGGCCTCACGCAGACTACGCAGACTCCGCAGACCTAATATTTTTCCTCGCAGGGAGCAGCGCAGGGATATTTTGCACGCAGACCAGCGCAGACCAGCGCNGACCAGCGCAGACATAATTAAACCTCGCGCGGACTCGCGCGGACATTATAATAGAGTGGAGATATCGGGTAGGATATCTCCACTCTGATTTTGTTATAGGGAGGCACTAAGGCCTAAAGCCTAATGCCTAACGCCTATAATGCCTAATGCCTTACTTTTACGGCTTTGCGGGTGCCGTCGTTGTAGGTGGTGACGATGATGTTGAGACCGGGGAAGGGGGTGGCGCTTTCGAGGCCGGCGATGTTGTAGTAGCGAACCGATTTAATGGGTTGCTCGGTGGTTACTTCGGTCACGCCGGTGGGATTGAGCGGGTCTTCACCCGAGAAGCCAATGGGAGCCACGGTGTAGGCGGCGCTGGCGTTGCCACCCTTGGCGGTTGCGCGACGCGGGGCTTTGTCTTCTGTTTCAATCCACGGCAAAATCAGGGCGTCGAACTCATAGACAGAGTCTTGAACGAGCATGACGGAAACGTCGCCATAACCTTCGTTGTAGTCCCACGTTACGTCGAATGCGCCATCGAGGTCATACATGTTGTCGCTGCGGCCATTAGCGGTGTCTTTCATCACAACGCAGAAGGTTCCATCATTCCAAACGGCGTAGGTGACGTGAGCGAACTCCATCCTCTTGGGGTTCATTAAGAAGATGTTGTATTCATCGCCGCTTTCAGTCTTGCCTTGTTTGCCATTCTCGAGCAGGCCTTCATTGAAGTTGGCGGGCACATACCAGTTGGTAGCGTATGCATCCACGGTGGTGTCGGCCTTCTCCAGATTGTCGAGGGTCAGAATCGTATAAGCAATGTTGTTGGCGTAGTAACCGGTAAGGCTTCCGGGGGCGAGGCAATCGCCTTCTTCAACGCCATTGTATTGGTCCTCGCTGGCCAACTGAATCAATACCCAGTTGTTTTGCTGGTATTTAGGTATCAGCTTGCAGAGGTCAACGATGTAGTCTTGCTGGTCCTCGCCACAGAAAGTAGTGTCGATAGAACTGTTCTCGCCCAGGTCGCGAGCAATCGCATAATAGTAAGTATCATAACCATCCTGGATCGTGAGTTTCTTGACAACTTGCAGTGCATCGGCAACGGTCACTTTATCACCGGGGCTGTAAACGTTGAGGGTGTAAGTTAGGCCGTCCTCGAGCGTTACAGAAACCTCGTGCCTATATTCAAAGTCTTCTCTATAGTTGTCTTCGATTTCAGCCAGCGTCAACTGTTCTTTCTTGAGAATCCACTTAGCGTAGTCGTTGGTGGCATCCTCGCCGTAACCGAAGGTGTCATCATCCTCGGCAAGCAGGAAGTAAGCGGTGTTGGCTTTCGCGTCGGCAAGGTTGCGCTTAACGAAATCGCCGGTGAGGCCGCCCTTCGGGTTCTTGTTGAAGTAATCGATGATTTGCTCTTTGGCCCAATCCCAGATGCTGTTGTCGGTGCCCTTGTACCACTTGTACAACTTCTCGAGTGTCCACGGCATCTTGGGGGTAACAACACTCAGTCCCACGGTTCCGTCGCCATTGTCGATGACATACATGTAAGCGTAAGCGCGTTCGCAAAGCTCAACAGCCTGGTCGATATCGGCGAGCAGGTTGTCGTAGGTATATGTAACAAACTGGTCTTCCTCGCCCTTGAAGAGNGCCTTCTTGGTGGTGTTGTTGAGNGAGTCGAGGAGTTCTTGCATTTTGGTCTTGTGGTTGTTGATTTTGTCAACCACGATGTCGCGTGCTTTCCAGACGCCCTTGTGGATGTAGTTCACCACGTCTTGCTCGCCATTTTCGAGTTTGCTGACGATGTAGCGGTTATCCTGTTTGCGGTCGTAGCGGCCGAGTTCGAGGGTAATCAGGGCGTTTTCGTTGCCTTGAGCGTCGTCCCAGGAGAGTTCGGGCTCGGCTTTGTACTTGGTGTCATCGTAAACGCGCACCACCTTTTCGGTGGCCTTGTTCTGGATGTAGTAGTCACCCGATTGCAGGTTATCCTCCTTGCCCGAAATATACGTCATCATCCAAAAAGATTTTTCGCTGTCAGGCGTTTCTGAGAAATCGAACGTATTTTCGTCGTCGGCCATGAGGTAGTAGGTCTTTCCGGGCTCAATCTTGTCGATGTTGTTCTTGACGAGGTTTTGCACATCGGTCGTGGAGCCGCGCTCTTTGAGCTTGGCAACGACATAGCGCTTCGCCCAGGTCCAAGCGTCAACGTGGTCCTTAGTCATCGCGCGTGCTGCGAAATTGGCAGCCTCGGGGATGTCGGGGAAGGTGAATTTGATAAAGCCGGAAAAGTTGTAGCCAGTAACCTCAAGGGGCTCGAACTGCATGTAGCCATAACCATCGGCGTAAGCTTCGATGAGTTGGTCGAAGTCGGTCAGCACCGAGTCGATGTGACGGTCTTGCAACTCCTTGTCGAAGGTTTGCTCGGCAACCTTGTCGAGCAGCTCGCGCAGCGTCACGGTAATGCTGATGGTGCGCGTGGAGGTGAAGGTGTAGGTGTAATCCTCGGTGAAGGTGTAGGTGTAATCCTCNTCGAAGGTCACCTCCTTGTCCTCGGTCAGCGTCTCGCCGTTGTAGGTATCACCTTTCTTAAAGGTGAACTTGTCACCTTTCTTGAAGGTGAAGCTGTCGCCGGCCTTGAAGGTGNAGCTGTCGCCCTCGAGGAACTCCCANTCGATGGTGACTTCGCTATTGAGTTTCTCTTTCACCTTGTCGTGNCCCCACGACATTGCCAGCGCGATGGCTTTGTCGAAGTACTCAAATACCTCGGCGGTGCCACCATCGTAGTCACCCGTAAGTTCATAAACACGATAAGCGGTCTCGGTCTCGGTNGCGTCTTTACCCATGGGAACCACCTTGGCGCCGATGCCCACGGTGATGGCGCTTGCCTGTTCTTGCTCTACATCAGGCTTCGCGTAGTACTGTCGATACACCTTAACGTATTTCTTGGTGCTTGCGTTCTTAATGANGTAATTAGCATTTATCGAAGGCATCACAACGTCTTCGGCTAATGCGTTAGACGCGCAGAGTACAGCAAGCAGTACCATCAATGTGCGTAAAGTTGTTTTCATCGCTTTGCGTCGTTTAAATGATATTAATGTGTTAATTGTTTATGTTTGTTTCAATTTTATGTTGCCCTCCCTCCCGAAATCGGTAGAAAGGAACAATGTNGTTTTCNNCAATTTATCCGCAAAGTTACAATTAACTTTCAAATTTGCAAGATTTTTAGTGAGAAAAATTCACGCAGGAATTTTTTGCACGCAGATCAGCGCGGACTTAATATTTTTTCCTCGCGCAGACCAGCGCGAACTTTTTATTAGAGAGGAGAGAGGACTGCGTGGAGGAGTTCGTCGGAGACGAGCTCGTGAACTAACCCCGGGTTATCGGAGCGAACGCAGTGAGCGTAGAAACCTGGGGCACTGGTANGTACAGGGTTAGTACCTCGGAAGAGGTGCACGACTGCGACTATGTCGGTGATGGTGTTCTCACGCCACGCAGTCGTGCACCTCTCCGAGGTACACTGGCTTTATTGGCTTCNTCCCCAGGTTGTGCGCTCACTGCGTTCGCTTCTAACCCGGGGTTAGTTCACGTGCTCGTCTCCGACGAACACTCGCCTCGCGCNGACCAGCGCGGACTTTCTATCAGAGTGGAGAGGANCTAATGCCTAAAGCCTAACACCTAAAGCCTAAAGAAAAATTTGGTAGAGTGAGGGAAAAGGGGTATTTTTGTGCAGAATNTTTATAAACANATAATCACATNAAGACAAAATTTTATTTTATNGCGCTACTGATGCTGGTAGTGGGAATGGGGCTGANTAGTTGCTCCTCGGATGANGATAATGACTTGCAACGCANNGTCACGGGAACNATGAATAGCGACCAANAGGCNGCNAGCAATGGNNGTTGGGACTTCTATGCCATCTGCGAGGGCGACACCATCTACTTTAAGATTGATAAGAGCAACGCTGGCGAGTGCTACGTGGTCCACAAGAATTATGACCAGCTCACTTCTTGGGGCGATCCTATCAGTGCCGAAGGCCTTTATTCTGGCGACATCACGATTCCCGAGATTGTAACACTAAATGGCACACAATATCTCGTTACGGGTATAGGGCAGAGGGCTTTTTCTTATTCACAAATCACCTCGCTGAACATGCCATCCACCATACGGTATATTGACTATTGTGCTATAGGATGGTGCTACGAGCTGACAAGCGTCAAGATGCCAGCAGATTTAATTGAGATTGAAGGATTTGCATTCACTTGTGATACGCTACTAACGAATGTAACGCTTCCGTCAAAGCTTGAGAAAATCTATCAGGGTGCATTTGTAAACTGCTATAGGCTACAGTCGATAAACATTCCCGCCTCGGTAACATATATTGAGAGTGCAACAATTGCCAACTGCAAAAACATGACTACTATTGATGTTGACAAGAACAATCAATACTATCAATTTAAAGATGGCATGTTGCTCAATAAAGCGGGCAATTTCTTGCACACCTATCTTTCTGGCAACAAAGCCACATCGTTTACGATTCCAGAATACGTCGACAGTTTGGGTGAGTATGCCTTTTTAGATTGCGAGCACTTAAAATCCTTAACAGTAAATAGTAACATCACTTGGGTGACCGATTACTCATTATGCNGCATCCCAAACATTGAGAAGATTACGTTACCAAACACAATTACGCATATTGGAAACTATGCATTCGGGGAATGTCCAGCGCTCACAGATTTTGTGTTACCTGAATCGGTAACGTATATTGATGAGAGAGCTTTTTGGGGTCTGGAATCATTGGAAGAGATAAACATTCCNGCTGCTGTAACAAACATTGGCGAATTTGCTTTCTNCAATTGTTCTAGTTTAAAAACAGTGAAATGTTATATCCTCGAGCCATTTGCCATCGATAATTTTACATTTACGGACTATTACTTAACGACGCTCTANGTTCCCACGGGCACGAAGACGCTCTANCGGAACACCGACGGGNTGGAAGAACTTTGATAGCATCGTGGAGATGTAGAATTAAAAAACTCAACGCTCAACACTGATTTTAGCTTTCCATGAAGTAGCCGATGATGTAGTAGAAGAGGAAGAAGAGGAGGGTGTAGAGGAGGGATTTGATGAGGCAACCGAGGGAGTCGAAGAGCGCCGAGGGTTGCTTTTTCTTTTTCTTTTTGGTGGTGGCGCGGCGGGTGGTGGATTGCGACATGGCGGTGGCGCGACGGGTGGTGCGGGTGCTCTGGGTGCTGCGGGAGCGGGATGTGCCGNTGGAGCGGGTGCCNTGGNTGCTGGAGCGGGACGACGACGAGGTCGTGCGCTGGCGAGCGGGCTTNGCGGGAGGTGGGGCGGCCTCGGCGAGGGGGACGCCCACCTCCTCGGTGGTAAGACATTGCGGGCACACGATAACGCCCCGCTGCTCGCGCAACTGGGCATCATCGATTTCGATTGTGTGCTTGCATTTAGGGCAGGTCCACACCATCATGAGTCGCAACGATTAGCGTTCGTAATGGATGCGNGCCTTGCGCACGATGCGCCAGACGCCGTTTTCAAACACTGCCACACCGGGTTCGTCGGTGACGATGCGCTGTGCACCGCTCGAGACCTCGATGTTGTCGCCCTCGCAGGCGGTGGTGAGGTTCTCGGTGGGCATGAGGAGCGCCATGCGTTGCGCACCGGCATCGCTCGAGACGACAAATGCGCCGTGCACTGCGTCGGGCGTGGTGAGTTCAAACATCGTGTTGCCCATGGAGAACTCGCGCGAGGCGCGTTCAAAGGTCATGTTCTTGCTTGCCCGCGGCAGGTAGATGATGGTGGGCAGCTCGGGTTTCTTGGGCTGGCTNGGAGCCGGCTTGGCNCTGACGATGGTGGGCGCAGCGGCAGCGGTGGCGGTTGCAGCAGCCTGGGTGGCAGGCTTGGCAGCGCGTTGCTGCGTCTGTGCCACAGCCAGCGACTTGCCTTGCCGGTCGATTTGCTCGCCCAAGCTACCGATTTTCTTGTCGATGGCCTCGAGGTCGTCGCTGGTGTCGTTGCGCAGGTTGTTCAAGCGNATGAGCGTCCACAGCGACAGGCCGATGGCGAGGACCGAGAGCAGCAGCGTGGCAATGTTGAAGATGTTTTGTGCGCGTTTGTGCGACTTCACTTCCTCGTAATATTGCCGTTGCACTTGGGCGTCTAAGTCGTTCAACTCGTTGATGTCCATGGGCGCATCNTCGGNGATGACGGGNTGGTCGTATTGGGCAGCCTCGGCCTCGCGGTTACCTTGCTCGGCTGGGGCGACCTGCTCGGCTTGCTCGGGGGCGGCGGCAGGGTTGGTATCGGGGGCGGTGGTCTCGAGCGGCTGTGCCAGTGCCAGCGTGAGCANGGCCACCAAGCGAATCATCATTGCTATCATGATAATGTGGGTTGTTTTTTAGGAGGTTATTAATTGTTTCGATGGCTGATTACCTCGTTGGTGAGGTTTTTGAGCAGATTGTAGCGGATGATGCCCACGATGGGGTAGAAGAAGGGCACGTCCTCGATGGTTTCGGCTGGCTCGTAGCGGTCCTTGAGGAAACGGTTGAGGCCTTCCGTGAGGAAGTTGCTGACGCTGTCGTTGACGACCTCGGTGAAGATGGCGAGGACGTTGCTCTCGATGCCAAACTCGTCGCGGATGGTGCGGTCGCACAGGTCGACGAAGAACTTGTTGAACTCCTTGACCTTGTCGGCAAGGGCGTCGCGCGTGTCTTGCTGCATGAGGCGCTCATACTTGAGTTGGTCGTCNCCAATCATCGAGTAGCAGTACTTCATCTCGCGCACCGCTTGCGGGCTAAACAGGGCTGTACCNTGCTGNCCATCGAGNCGNTCGTTCTCGAGTTTGATGCCNCCGCGGCAGGTGATTTCCTTGGGGCACTTGGTCTCGAGGCGAATGGTGAACAGCGGGTCGCACTTGCTGCCATAGACGCCCTCGATGATGCGGCGGGTGAAGTAGGTCACCAGGTCGGTNTTGCCCAGGATGTTGAGAATCTTGGAGCCCGTNCCGCTGAAGTAGATTTGCTTGGGCAGCTGGTAGTTACGCGCCTTCATNGCGCTGGCGATGTAGTAGATGATGGCCGCATAGAAGTACATAAACACGAGTTTGCGCTGGNTGTCATCGGCNAGCAGGGCGTTGTAGCTGTAGTTCTTGCGGTCGATGGGACGCAGGTCGCGCAGTTGCTCNACGTTCTCGATGGAGAAGAGGAAGGCGTTGATGTCCTCGCTGCGCTTTTGCTTCATGATGTCGGCAAGGATNCTATTGAGGTAAGANATNTTGTTACCCTTGTCGCTGTCGATGAGCTGGTGGAAGTAGCGCGACCAGTGTTGCACGAGCGGGTTGCTGTCGGCATCNCGGTCGTTGAAGGCGTCGCCAAAGATGGCGTTACCNGCAAAGCGGAACGACGAGATGGCTACCGGCACACTNTGCATGCCATCGGCTGTGGGTTGATAGATGACNACGTCGCTGGTGCCGCCACCGATGTCGATGGAGACATAGCTGCTGCCAGCTACCTCGGCGCCCTTGTAGTAGAACGCGGGAGCNATNGACTCGGGGTAGCACTTGAGCAGGTCGCGGCTCTCGCCACCGATGTAGGTGTTAAAGAGGTCGTTCCACGCGGCATTGAGCTTGTTGCGGTCGCTGGCGCCCATGCTCACGGGGAAGAAGTAGACGATGTGGGTCTTCTCGAGCGAAGCGTTCTCGAGGAGCACCTTTGCCTTGATGAGCAGGATNATNTCGCGCAGGAACTGGAGCGANGTCTCGCTGTCGGCATTCCACTTGAGGTTGGTGATGACGTCGTAGCGGTCGCCGTTGAAGTACTGGCGCTCATAGAGGAAGGGGATGTTCACATCGCGGAAGAGGGCGTTCTCGCCGGGCGCGTTTTCGTTATACATGAGCGAGGTGCGCAGGGGGAAGCCGTAGATGTTGTCNATTTCGCGGGGCAGGAACTCGATGCGCTGCAGCTGGTCGGCGATGTCGAGGCCACCNTGGCGCAGCAGCGATGCCACGAGCGTCTGGCGGCTGCTGTAGTCAAACGTGAGCGGCTCGCTCACTTGTCCACGCTGCGCCCACTCGACGTGGCTGTTGGTGGTACCAAAGTCGACGGCAAACACCAGTTCCTTGTTNCCGGCAGCGTAGGGNGCCCANCGCGGCACGATGAANGCNGTGAAGTCGCCGCTGCTCGTGCTCACNTGGGCGGTCATGTAGTCGAATGTGCCGTCGATGTCGTAGTAGCGGGTNACGTAGGCATCGNTGGTGCGCACCTCGTTGTTCACCNTCAGCTCGTCTTGCGTCATGCCCTCGCGGTAGAAGTTGAGTTGNGCCTCGGTGCCGGGCATGGTGAACAGCTGCACGGTGTAGTCGTCGTTGCGCTGGGTGCGCACAAAGGGGAANACGGCGACCGTCATGGTGGCGTCGACCACGCGACCCTCGCCNCGNNCNTCGAGNGGTGTCCACTGNGGGTCGGCGATGGGTTTATAGACGCGCGAGAGCTCGATGTGGCGCTTGTTGATGGGGATGCGCAGGGTNACNGTGACGCTNCCATCGTGGTTCTCGACCATGTCGATGGCGTTNCGNCCNTCNATGGTCGAGAGGAGCGTTTCGACCTTGAAATACTTGAAATAGAGCGGCTTGAGTGGCAGCAGGTAGCCGTGGCCATTGTCGCGGTCGCGTGCCACNAGGTTGCCNTCGAAGTAGTGGTCGCTGTCGATGGCGTTACTCANGCGCACCAGGTTGTCGCTGAGCANGTCGCTGGTGGTGATGAANGGGTATTGAATCGAGGTGTTGGGCAGCTTGCGTTGCTCCAGGGGCACNTTGCCNGCGAGNACCACGGTGCTGCTGTCCCANTCCTTGTCGATGTAGCGATAGTGNCCCGAGTTGTCGAAGTTGCTGCGCAGCACCAGGGGGAGCTCAGTGCCGGCGGGCTGCTCGATGGTGGGACGCATGACGAAGTCGCTCTGCTGGGCGGCGGTGCGGATGTCGGTCACGCGCTTGTGGAAGAGCATGGCACCCAAAACGGTGACGTTGTTCTCGCCGCTGAAGGGGTCGTAGTTGCGGTTGAGTAGCTCACGCAGTTCGTGCTCCTTCTCGGGCGAGAGGGCGCTCAAGTTGTTGATTTCGCGCGTNATGCGCTCGTAGAGCTCGGGGCGACGTTGCCGCAGGCGGTCGACGTTCTTGAGCATGTAGCCATAGACCTCGGGCANGCTGCGGCGCAGGTCGGTGAAGGCATTAAAGAGGATGTAGAGGTAGAAGACAAACTCCTCGTCGCGCTCCCACAGGTGTCGGATGTTAGAGAAAAGCGACACACCCTGCTCCACCTTGATGGCATCGATGGTGCCGATGCCGGGAGCGCCCATNGTGAACGACGAGGGCGAGGTGCCACCCACCACGCGGTCGCCCCACAGGAGGATGTACCANTCGGTGAGGCGGTCGAAGTTATAGACCGTGTCGCTATTGAGGAAGAGCTGTAGCGTTTCGCCATAGAGGCGATGCTCGGGGTTGCTGAGCAGGCGTTGCAGCTCGGTCTCGCGGTTCCAGCGCACGATGCGCAGGTAGTCCTTGTGATTTTCGTAGTCAAAGAAGAGCTGGGCCACGTCGAGGGCGTTAGAAACGAGGCGCTCGTTCATGCGTGGGCCCTGCAGGTTATCGTTGCACAGGCTCTTGAACGCCGTCTTCACCAGGTCGAGCTGGGCAAAGGGGCTGGGGATGGCTGTGCGGGGATTTTCCGAGAGGCCGCCGTCGGGGTCCTGGATTTGCGCGATGTTGTCGTCGTTATAGGGCTCGACGGGAATCCAGTCGCTGGCGTTATCGGTGCGTGTGGTGGCGCTATTGTAAGAGAGAACTTTGCTCATGGGTAGTTACTGATTAGCGTGAGTGGTAGAAACGTTCAATTGATGTTCTCGTAGCAGTCGTCGATGATTTTGTCGGCGGCTTTGTTAAACAAGTCGAGCAACTTGAAGCCGACGGTCGAGGAGGTGTAGGCCGTGGGGCTGTGCTGGCTGAGCTTGTTCATCGTGTCGTTAAACAGGTCGTTGCTCACCTCCTTGTGGCCCCACAGGCGTCCCTTGCGCGTTGCCACGCCCTCGATGACGTTGGTCATGTTGATTTCGCCGGGGGCAAACAGGCGGACNCTGCGGTTGTTGTCGTACATCTCGCCGAGCCAGTCGCAATAGGCCTGCAGGAANCTGTTGTTGAGCGTGCGGTAGAATTGCGACGCCAGCAGGTCGTTGGTAATCTTGGGNGCNTCCTCGGTGTAGCCGCGTCCTATCATGTCGCGGATTCCCGTGCGCAGGTAGATGTAGAGGAGGTGGAGTTTCACCAGGGGCTTGTAGATGAGGTGGCGCGTTTCGCTGCCCANGCTCAAGAAGTTGACCTCGTTGTCGTCGCGGTCGAGCGTGTACTCGTAGGCGCCCGTGGGAAGCGGGAAGCCGTTGGGGTCGCTTAGGTGATTCTCGGGCAGGGTGGCAAATTTAAAGGGGGCGAGGGCAGCAACCATTTCCACGAGGTGGGCGTTGTTGCGCTGTCCGTTCTCACCGGGGTCGTANGCGTAGGGCTTGCTGCGCACCTGGTCGCCGACGTAGAAGATTTTGTTGACGTTGCTATCGTTAGCGCCCGTGAGCGTGTTTTTGTAGTAATAGAGGGCGCTTTGGGTCTTGACGATGAAGTCGCTGGTNGCGATGCGNCCNTCGGCGCTGTTGTTCTGCAGGGTGAAGTAGGGAAGCACGGTGACGCCGCCNATNGGGGCACGGCGCAGGGCATCGCGGTTGTCGATNCCGTCGAGGTTNGCTGCCTGACGGATGTTTTTCACCATGATGGGGAAGCCGGCAGCACCAGTGCCACCAAAGATGGANCTGATGAAGAAGATGCGGTCGCCCTGGGCAAACACGGTGGCAAACGCCTTGAACTCGGGCGAGTCCTTGATTTGATTCAGCGCCACGCTGCCAATGTTGGGCGAACCCACAAAGCCGATGTTCATCTTGTTGTCGAGCTGATAGGGAGCAAACAGCAACGAGGTGAGCGCTTGGTTGCCCTCGTCCATGGTGTGGTAGTGGATGTAGTCGCCAAATTTCTCACCCTCGATGGTCGAGAGGTTGAAGATGAAGGTGTTGGTGAGCGTGGTGGCGGTGTTGCTCATAATCTCGCGCAGGGTAACGAAACGGGTGGCAAAGAAGCCGTCCTTGACCTCGGTGCTGTTCTTGTAGAGCGTTTCGCGGATTTCGCNGTAGTTGTTGAGCAGCGCCTCGGTGCGTTGCAGGTCCTTGTTGTCGCGATGCGGGTCGATGATGACGGGCACAATCTCGAGGTCGGGGATGACCGAGCCATCGGGACCAATGGGGCGCAAGCCGGCAGCCGAGAGCATCATCATCGACTTGAGCACGCGCGACCCNGTCCCNCCTATAGCAAATAAGAATAATCTCATGGTTTATGTCAAGTTNTTTATAATCAGTTNTTTATTGAAATCACAGGAAGGGAGTGTGGCGGCAGTTNCTGCTCCACCACTTGATGGAGAATGATGCGATGACAAACATCACGGCAGCCAGCAGCATGTCGACGAGGCCCAGCTGCATCATGTCGGGCAGATAGGACTTGCCGACCTCGTTGAGGGTGAAGTTGCCCCACAGGACGCACAGCGTGGGCGTGAGCACGATGGTGAGCAGCCACATCGCTACCCAGTGAATCGCGCGGTCGAAGTGCACCGAGTTAATCACATAGTAGTAGATGAGCGCCATAATCCAGGGCACGGCAATCACGAGAATCGACACGTAGTTGTAGATGCTAAAGTTATAGGCTGCGTTGCTAAATCCCGTCGAGTAGTAGAACAACTCGTGAATGGGAACGCGGAAGATGAAAAAGAGCACTGTCAGCACGACGCCGATGGCTAACCAGATAATGTATTTTACGTTCATAAAACTTATTGTGGGGATGAATGATATCGTTTCTACTNTTGTGGGTTATTTCTTGAGGTGGAGGTGCAGGGTGGTGTAGTAGCCTGCGTCCTCGTTGCTNTTGTTGTTGAATGCGTCATAGAGGCCGCGCATGAAGGGCTCGAGGGCGAGCGTGGTNNNNGCAAAGCCGGGGGCAGCGGGGTTGCTGTCGTCGCGGGTGCTCGAGTCGATAATCCACTGCGGGAAGTCGTTGCGCAGGNCGATGACGATGTCGTCTTGCGGCGAGTTCATCTTGCCGGTGAGGACGAGCAGGTGGGTCTTGCCTTCCATGTANTCGCGCATGTTGGGCGTTATCATGTCGCGGGTGATGGGCTTCACTGTCATGTTCAAACTTGTTTTGCGAGGANANGNTGTAGTTGTCTGGCGTGGTCGAGGAAGTCGGCGCTCTTGTTGAGNCCGCTCAGGTCGACGGCNACGGCAAAGCNCATTTTTCCCGTCTCGNGGTCGTTCTCGCATTTGGTAAGCAAGGAGGGGTCCTTGTGGTCAGGGCGGAAGTGGCCCGCTTGTTCGTCCCAATCAAGGAGGACAGCCATGGGCACGTCGGCGATGGGCTGGTTGAAGCGGAAGCTATTGACNGCGCCCTCGGGGGCGATGAGCGAGCGGTATTGCGGGTCGCTGGCGATGGCGTTCATCGTCGTCTCGTCGGCAATCACCATGATGTAGAATGGGCGCTTGCCGCGNTACTTAAACGTCTTGCCGTTAAGGGGATAGTACATGCCGTCGTAGTCNCCGCTGAACTTGTGCACGAGCACCGATTTGCCCTTGAANCGCTTAAACGTNGCGGTGGCGAGGCTGCGCACCTCGACCTCGAGGCGCTCGGCACTCACGCTATTGGAGCCGCGGGGCGAGTAGATGAGGTCGCTCACGAGGACACTGATGTTTCCAGGCGCTTGTTTCTCGATGATGCTGGTGAGAATCTTCTGGAAGTCGGTGTACTTGGCATCGCCCATGCCTTGGGTGGTTTGATAGATGTTCTTGTCGGTCAAGAAGCTATCGATGGTGCCCTGGTAGGGGTAGATGCCGTCGTTGACGATGTTGATGGTGGTGGTTTCGGCGTTCTGCCCGTCGGGGAAGAAGTTGATGAGCTTGTTGACNGCGTCCTTGAGCTGTCCGCCACCCGATGCTGCNTCGTAGGGCACCATCGAGCCGCTGCGCTCAAAGTAAATCGAGAGCGTGCGCTTGGTGTTCTGGGCATACTGCATCAGGTTCCACTNCACGGGCGGNCGCAGGCTGCTGCCCACCTCGTCGGCNGTCTGCTGCAGGGCGTCCATNTTGATGGTGCCATCCTCGAGCAGATAGGCCTTGTCGTTGCTCTCGACGATGGCGTTCACGATTTCGGCAAACCGCTCGGGCGTTGTTTCGCCCGATGCCATTGCCTTGCGCAATTCCTTCTCAACGCGGTGGCCGCCGCAGCCAGCAGCCACAATCATCAGCAGTAATGCACACATGCCCAGGAGCATGCTTTTTACCATGGAATGAGGATAAACTTTTTTCATATAGGTCGTTATAACATAGTTGCAAAGACGTCAGCGGCCATCGCGCGCCACTTTTTTGCAAAGGTAGCAAGAAACCGCGACCTCTCCACGATAAAACCGTTAAAAAATCGCAAAGTAATCCTGCAACAATGATGCCAACGCAGGGCTACTGGAGGGCCTCACGCAGACTACGCAGACTACGCAGACCTCCCGCTGATAATATTTTTTTCCTCGCGCGGACCTTATTTATCAGAGTGAAGATTGGAGAGAAAAATTATTAAGTCTGCGTTGTCTGCGCAAGTCTGCTCGAATTTCCTAATGCCTAACACCTAAAGCCTAACACCTAAAGCCTAACGCCTAATGCCTAAAGCCTAATAAAAGTTAAAAAGGTTGACAAGGGGGGGTGGATGTTGTACTTTTGTGGCGCAAGTTGCGGATAATGACCGCGTAATTGCATGTTTATATTTTTTAATCATGGCTAAAGAATCAATTAAGAAGACGAAAAAAAACAGCGGTGAGAATATGGAGAAGATGCCGCTGTCGCGGGTTAACTACATCCTTATGGCCGTGTGCATCGCGATGATTGCCATCGGCTTTGCCTTGATGACGGGTAGTGCTAATGAGGGCACGACGTTTAATTACGACATCTTTGAGAGCCGTCGCACGGTAGTAGGTCCCACGATTGCTTTGCTGGGCTTTGTGCTCATGGCGCCCGCCATCTTGTGGCGCTCCAAGTCTGGCAAGGATACCCCTAACCAAGACGCTCAATAATGGACTGGCTGCAGGCTTTAATCCTGGGTATCATCCAGGGCCTCACCGAGTATTTGCCAGTGAGTAGCAGTGGCCACCTCGCCATTGGNGCNGCACTGTTTGACATCGACGGTGCCGACAACCTGGCGTTCACCATCATGGTGCACGTGGCTACCGTGTGCAGCACCATCGTGGTGCTGTGGAGCGAAATCGAGTGGATTGTGAAGGGGCTGTTTAAGTTCAAGATGAACGATGCGACGCGCTATTTCCTGAACATCGTGGTGTCGATGATACCGGTGGGTATCGTGGGCCTGTTCTTTAAGGACAAGGTGGAGGAAATCTTTGGCTCGGGCTTGCTCATCGTGGGTTGCATGCTGCTACTCACGGCGGCGTTGCTCACGTTTGCGCACTTTGCNAAGCCTCGCCAGCGCGACCACATCACCATGCGCGATGCGTTCATCATCGGNCTGGCACAGGCNTGTGCGGTGATGCCGGGCTTGTCGCGCTCGGGTAGCACGATTGCCACGGGACTGCTCATTGGCAACCGCAAGGAGACGCTCGCCCAGTTCTCGTTCCTCATGGTGATTCCGCCCATCCTGGGCGAAGGCGCTGCTCGACACCCTGAAGATGGTCAAGGGCGAGGACGTGATGGGTGGCATAGGCACCGTGCCGCTGGTGGTGGGNTTNCTGGCCGCATTCATCTCGGGCTGCGTGGCGTGCAAGTGGATGATAGGCATCGTCAAGCGCGGTAANCTCATCTACTTTGGCATCTACTGNGCGATTGCGGGTATCCTCACCATCCTGCTGTCGCAATACCTGCCTGCCGTGGCTTGATAGCACACTGCAAGCACTCACAACCGATACAGCATAGTTTTTTTTAGAAAACCACTATACGCTACTGCTTTATGCTTAATCCCATCCTAGGCGAAGTATTTGCCGTCGATAAACCGCTGGGCATCACGTCGTTTGCCGCCGTAAGGCGCGTGCGTGGTGTGTTGCAGCGTCGACTGGGCTTGCGCAGCCTCAAGGTGGGTCATGCAGGCACGCTGGACCCGCTTGCCACGGGCGTGCTCATCATCTGCACGGGTCATGCGACCAAGCGCATCGGCGAGTTGCAGGCGGGCGTGAAGCAGTATGTGGCTGGCATCCGCCTTGGGGCAACGACNCCATCGTTTGACCTCGAGACCAGCATCGATGCCACCTACCCGTGGGAGCACATCACCCGCGAGACCATCGAGCAGGTGCTTGCCGAGCGCTTCACGGGCAGCATCGAGCAGATTCCCCCGGCTTTCTCGGCGTGCAAGGTCGACGGGAAGCCTGCCTATAAGCTCGCCCGCCGCGGCCAGGACGTCGCCATCGAGCCACGCATCCTGGTCATCGACGAGATTGCGCTCACGCGCTGCGAGCTACCGCAGGAGCCCCTCATCGAGGTGACGGTGACGTGCAGCAAGGGCACCTACATCCGCGCTCTGGCACGCGACATCGGGCAAGCACTGGGTAGCGGCGCACACCTCACCTCGCTGCGGCGCACCCGCGTGGGAGACTTCGATGTCGCCACCTGCCCCACCCTCGACCAGCTCATCGAGCAACTACAGCAGGAACCCATGGTTCCCGCCGACGAGGCCGAGCAACAACGCCTCGAGGCCGAGCGCATCGCTAACCGCCAACGCGCCGCCGCCCTCAAGGCCGCACAACGAAAACGTCAACAACAAACGGAAAAATAGAGACAAGAATAGAATAGACACAACGATGAAACTCAGCGAATTCAACACCCACATGCCCGAGGCGCTTATCGCCAACTATCCCGCACCCGTCCGCGACGAGTCGCGACTCATGGTCGTTCACCGCCGCACGGGCGAAATCGAGCATCGCATCTTCAAGGAAATCCTTGAATACTTCAACGCCGACGACCTGTTTGTTTTCAACAACACCAAGGTCTTTCCCGCACGACTGAGCGGCAACAAAGAAAAAACGGGCGCTAAAATCGAGGTCTTCCTCTTGCGCGAACTCAATGCCAACAACAAGCTGTGGGACGTGCTGGTGGACCCCGCCCGCAAAATACGCATCGGTAACAAACTCTACTTCGGCCTGGACGACTCGATGGTGGCCGAGGTCATCGACAACACCACCTCGCGCGGCCGCACGCTGCGCTTCCTCTACGACAGCGAGGACCACGACCAGTTCAAGAAGAACCTGTTTGCACTGGGTCGCACTCCCCTGCCCTACTACATCAAGCGCGAGCCCGAGCCCGACGATGCCGAGCGCTACCAGACGACCTTTGCCTCGGTCGAGGGCGCTGTGGTAGCTCCCGCTGCCGGACTGCACTTCTCGCGCGAACTGTTGCGCCGCATGGAAATCTACGACATCCGCCGTGACTTCATGACGATGCACATCTCGCTGGGCACCTTCCGCGACATCGACGTGGAGGACCTGTCGAAGCATCGCCTCGATAGCGAGCCCACCGTCATCAGCGAGGAACTTGTCGACAACGTGAACAACACGCGCGACGCGGGCCACAAGGTATGCGCCATCGGCGTGTCGGTACTCCGCGGCATGGAGACCGCCGTCGCCATGAACGGCCACATCAAGCCCTACAACAACTGGTCGAACAAATTCCTGTTCCCGCCCTACGAAGTAACCACCATCGACGCCCTGGTGACCAATTTCCACATGCCCTACTCGGTCATGCTGATGGCCACCGCAGCCTTTGGCGGCTACGAAACCGTGATGAACGCCTACCGCGTTGCCATCGAAGAAAAGTACCGCTTTGGTGCCTACGGCGACGCGATGCTAATCATAGATTAAGAGAGACGAGAGACGAGAGTTGAGTTTAAGCGGCTTTGCCGCTATTGGTTTCTCTTCTCTCGTCTCTCAACTCTCGTCTCTCGTCACTAAAAAAAAGCTGCCGCTTTTCGCGGCAGCTTTTTTTGTTTTAGTCCTTGCACTTGGCGTGGATGAACTCGCGGTTGAGGCGGGCGATGTTGCTTAGCTTCACGTTCTTGGGGCACTCGGCTGAGCAGGCACCGGTGTTGGTGCAGTTACCGAAGCCCAGTTCGTCCATCTTGGCGAGCATGGCTTTGACGCGGCGCTTGGCCTCGGCGCGGCCCTGCGGGAGGAGTGCAAACTGGCTGACCTTGGCGCTGACAAAGAGCATTGCCGAGCCGTTCTTGCAGGCAGCAACGCAGGCGCCGCAGCCGATGCAGGTAGCACT
>Ga0065709_1006099_pt1 | contig 25421 bp, 16 predicted proteins | sample Hoacrofraction14_2_FD_59096 | JGI IMG/M metagenome (GOLD analysis project Ga0065709, IMG submission 59096) | Hoatzin crop microbial communities from Cojedes, Venezuela, sample from fiber fraction 14 v1 | ecosystem: Host-associated > Birds > Digestive system > Esophagus > Crop | place: Venezuela...
GATCACGCTGACCGGTACCTACACGGTGACCCAGGCGGACATCGTGAAGGGCGAGGTTAAGAACAGCGCGACGGGCACGGCGGACAAGATTACCGATCCGGACGACCCGACGAACCCGATTGATCCGACTGTGGATCCGGACGATACGACGACCACGACCGACACTCCGAACGCGAGCACGAAGGTTGAAAAGACCTCCGACGCGACCGGTGAAGTGGCTCTGGGCGACACGATCACCTACACGATCAAGGTGACCAATGACGGTAACCTGGATCTGACCAATGTGACTGTGACGGATGAACTGACCAAGGAAAGCTGGACGGTTGCTTCTCTGAAGGTCAATGAGACTCAGACATTTACTACCACGTACACCGTGACTGAGGCGGATATCGCGATCGGCTATGTGTACAACACGGCGACGGCGACCGGTACCGGCCCGAGCGACCCGAGCAATCCGGGCACGACGGTGGATCCGCAGCCGACAACCGGAACCACGACGGACAAGACTGAAGAGCCGAAAGCGCACCTGACCGTGGTGAAGACTTCCACGAGCACGCCCGCGAACGGCAAAACGTATGCGCTGGGCGAGACGATCATCTACGAGATCACGGTCACGAACGACGGCAACCTGACGATTGACAACGTGACGGTTGCGGATCAGCTGCCCGGCGCGACCATCAACGGCAACGCGAATGTGGGTACGCTGGCTCCGAAGGGGACCGCGACTGTGACCGCGACTTATACCGTGACTGAGGCGGATATCGCCAACGGCTATGTGTTCAACGAAGCGACCGCGGACGGCGATACGAAGAAGCCGGAGATTCCGGAGGATAAGCCGACGGATGACAATGATCCTGATCCGTACGACCCGACCGATCCGACCGATGACACCATCCCGGATCCGGAAGTGACGCCCGGAACCTCCAAGGATCCGACCGACACTCCGACCGCGCATGTGACCATCACCAAGACGGTGACGAGCACGCCTGCGAACGGCAGCACGTATCTGAACGGTGAGACCGTGACCTATCAGATCACGGCGAAGAACGATGGTAACCTGACGCTGACCGGCGTGGAAGTGAAGGACGACCTGACCGGCGATACCTGGACGATTGACGACGAGTTCGAGCCCGGTGACTCCAAGACCTTTACCACCTTCCATAAGGTGACGGAAGAGGAAGCCGCGGCCGGCACGCTGACCAACGTCGCGACGGCGACCGGCGAGGTGGAGGATCCGACCGATCCGAGCACGCCGAAGGATCCGGACGACCCGAGCACGCCGGACATTCCGGACGAACCCGGAACGACCCCCGGCACCGTGACGGTGGATGTGGAGCTGGTGAAGACTCACACGCTGACCATCCGGTACTGGATTGACGAAGTGGGCGGACAGAAGATCGCGAACGACTTCACCGGAACCTACGCTGAGGGCACCGCGTACAACGTCGCTTCTCAGACGGTGAACGGATACGTACTGAAGGATGCCACGCAGGGACGGATTCAGGGAACCATGGGTACCGCGGATGTGGTGATCGACGTGGTGTATGTCCAGCAGACCTACACGCTGACGATCTCTTACGTGAATGTGAATACCGGCGCGGCGGTCGCGCAGCAGTATGTCGCGACGCTGACCTACGGCGCTGAGTACAGCATTCAGTCTCCGACGGTGGCCGGATACAGAGCCGCGTCGATCGCGGTGGTCACCGGCACCATGGATGGCGCGGATCGCCAGATCACGGTTTACTATCAGCCGGATACGGATGATGACGACAACCTGATCGAACTGATTGACTATGAACCGGCCTTGGGCCTGGGTCAGATGTCCATCAACCTGGACGACAGCATCGAGTAACCTATACGGGGTCGCCGCCCCGCTGAAAAGCGGGGCGGCTTTTTCCCTTGTTAAAATGAACCTGCGGTTTCCGGCTTCCGGAAGGAAGAAAAAAGAACCGCGAAGGAGTGTACCAATGAAAAAGCTGATTGCATGGCTGCTTCTGTTTGTGATGGCCCTGACTCCTTGCATCGTAGGCGCGGAAGAGACGGCGGAAAAAGACGAGAACACCCTGATCGTGGGATCCACGACGGCGGTGACCGGCGCTTTCTTTACCGACATGTGGGGCACGAACACCAGTGATATGGATGTGCGGAGACTGGTGCACGGATACAACCTGGTGACGTGGGACTACGGCGAAGGATACTTCAATGTGGATTCCTCGGTGGTCAGCTCCCTGGTGGCGCAGGACCATGAGGACGGAGCCCGGACGTACACGATGACCCTGTACGACGATCTGTTCTACTCCGACGGCACGCAGATCACCGCGAAGGACTACGCGTTCTCCGTGCTGCTGACCGTGGATCCGGAGATGAAGGAGATCGGCGGGGCCGCGGACGGATCCCGCTTCATCGAGGGCGCGGATGAGTACGCGTCCGGCGAGGCGGAGACGCTGACCGGCGTGAACGTCGTGGGCGACTTTATGCTGAAGATCACCGTGAAGGCGGAGTACCGGCCGTTCTTCTATGAAATGGGCCTGCTGAGCTTTTATCCCTATCCCATCAGTGTGATCGCGCCCGGGTGCGAGGTCGCGGATGACGGTGAGGGCGTGTACATCCGGAACCGGGAACTGTTCACCTCCGAAACGCTGGAGAAGACGATTCTCGACGAAGAGACCGGATATCTGAGCCATCCGAGCGTAACGAGCGGACCGTACGTGCTGACGAGCTTTGACGGGGACACCGCGACCTTCGCGATCAACCCGTACTTCAAGGGCACGAAGAGCGGCGAGAAGCCCAGCATTGAAACGCTGATCTTTGAGAACGCGGACAACGAGACGATGGTCGGGGACCTGTCCATCGGGAACTACGATCTGCTGAACAAGGTGGTCAGCAAGGAGACGATTGACACCGGCATGAAGCTGATCGCGACCGGGGATTTCTCCATGAGCAACTATATGCGCACGGGCCTGTCGATGATCAATTTCTGCTGCGAGCAGACGGCGGTGTCGAGCGCAAGCGTGCGCCAGGCGATCGCGTACTGCTTTGACAAGGACGCGTTCATCGAGGCGTATGTCGGGGACTACGGCATGCGGACGGACGGATACTACGGCATGGGCCAGTGGATGGTGCAGGTGATCAACGGCACCATGGCCGCGCCGATGAAGGAATTGGCGGAGGACGCCACCGCGGCGGAGAAGACCGCGTATGAGAAGCAGGTCGCGCAGTGGGGCGAACTGACGCTGGATTCCATCAAGAAATATGACCTGAACGTGGAAGAGGCGGTCAAGCTGCTCGAGGCGGACGGCTGGACGCTGAACAGCGCCGGGGAAGCGTACACGGCGGGGACGGACGAGTACCGCTGCAAGGAGATTGACGGCGAGATCGTCGCGCTGGACCTGACCATGATTTACCCCGAAGGCGTGAACATCGGCGACGCGCTGGAAGATGACCTGGTGAGCCATCTGAAGGAGGCGGGCATCCGCCTGACCTGCACGCAGGTGAGCCAGAAGGACCTGTTCAACCAGTACTACCGGCACACGGAGCGGAACTGTCACATGATCTGGACGGCGACGAACTTCAATGTGGTGTTCGATCCCTCCAGCACCTTCTCTCCGGACGACGCGGCGCAGGGCATCAGCAACCGGACCGGCATCGCGGACGAAGAGCTGTACGAGCTGGCGGTGGACATGCGGAAGACTGAGAGCGACGATACGCTGGGATATGTGCAGAAGTGGCTGAAATTTCAGGAAAGATACGTGGAAGTGATGCCGTCCATCCCGGTGTACTCCAATGTGTACTTCGACTTCTACAACGCGAGACTGCATAACTACAATCCCGCCGCGGGCGCGACCTGGGGTGAGAGCGTGGTCGGGGCGTACCTGAGCGATGTGGCGGAAGACGAAGCGACGGAGACCGCCGAGGACGCCGAAGGGACCGTCGAGATTCCGTAAGGACGATTCAAAGGCAAGTTTTCAGAGACATAAAAGAACCGCTGTGTGAGATACACAGCGGTTCTTTTGATCCCGGAGGGATTACTTTTCTTCGGTTTCGACGGTCTCCACCAGATCCACCCGGACATACAGCGTCTGATCCTTATAATCCACGAGGTACCAGCGGATCGAGTTCGCGATGACCGTGCCGGTGACCGTCAGTTCCGTGCCCTTTTTCGCGACGGTCGTGCCTTTGGCGGCATCGGAGAAGGGATCCTTGCGGAGGATGACATTGGTCTTCAGGGTGCGGACGGTGAAGGGTTCGACCGACTCGACGTGACCGAGCTCGATGATCGCCTCGGGCCAGACATCCGCGAGGATCATCAGCTCCCGAATGCTGGCGTAGCCGGTGATATTGTTATCCGCGAAGAGGCGTTCCTTTTTGCCCACCGCGTTGCTGAGATTGCCTTCAATGGTGATCAGGCCTTCGTCCGTGACCTCCATGATGATGCCCATGTGGCCGGCGACATCCTCGTCATTATCTGAGGTGAAGACGACATCGCCTTTGGCGGGGATGTAGGAGGAGACTTCCCGGTAAACATCGAGGGATTTCGCGTTTTCAATCCATTTTTTGACGCTGGCGCTTTTGAGCTTATTCGCTTGCTTGACGCCGGCGTAGTAATAGCAGAAGGAAACGAAGGCGGCGCACCAGTCCGTATACTCCGCGCCGATCCAGTGACCGTAACGGGTGTAGCCCTTCTGGGAGCCGGACGAGGTGATTTCAAAATTGACGGTGCTTTCCTCATAGCCCAGCTGGGAGAGGGCGATGGCCACGACATCGTCCCGCCAGTCCCCGGTGAGGGTGACATTGGACATGGTGGCTTCCCAGTCCTCCTTGGACTCGTAGGTGCGGACGGCGACCGGGATGGTGACCGAGTCGGACTTGGACTTGCCGGCTGCGTCCGTGACCGTGCAGGAGATTTTATACTTGCCGCGCTTGGAGGGCGTATAGCTGATGGCCTTGCCGCCCGCCTGATTCAGGGTAAACGACTTGGAGTGAACCGTTTCCCCGTAGAGGGAGATGGTACAGGACAGCGTGTAGGGCGCCGTGCCGCCGGAGACCGTGGCCAGCACCTTCATGGCGGTGCGGGCGGCGAAGGCGGAGTACGTCTTCTTTGTCACGGTCAGGGCGAGGGGCTCGGTTTCAGCGGCGGCTTCCTCGGCGAAGGCCGGGGAAACCGGGAAGACCGCGAAGAGGGCCAGATATACCGCCAGAAAGGCGGTGAAAAATCGTTTCAAATTCATCATTCAGGGAATTCCTTTGCTTGGTTTCCGGAAAAAAATCCGGATAAGAATATTACATTCGACATACGGGGTGTGGAATCCTGCCCCGGGGGACGCGGGGAAAATGATTGAAAAAAAACGGCGGGACTCGTATACTGAGAGGGCTGAAAGGAGCGGGAGTATGCGGATTGTAGTGATCGGGGCCGGCGCGGCGGGGCTGATGGCCGGCGTGTTCGCGGCGAGGGAAGGCGCGGAGGTGCGCGTCCTGGACCATAACGAGAAAGCGGGAAAAAAGATTTACATTACCGGCAAGGGGCGCGGGAATGTGACAAACAACTGTGAAACGGACGAGTTTTTGCGCGAGGTGCCGCGGAACCCGCGGTTTTTGTACAGCGCGCTGAATTTCTTTGGCCCGAAGGATATGATGGCCTTCATGGAAAACGAGGGGATTCCGGTCGTGACGCAGAGAGGGCGGCGCGTGTTCCCCGCAAGCGAGAAGGCGAGCGACATCACGAAGGCGCTTTTGTCCGCCCTGAAAAAGGCCGGAGGACGGGTTGAGACCGGGAAGGATGTCCTGAGAGTGCTGACCGGGGAAGATGGAGCAGTGAAGGGCGTCATGCTCAGGAGCGGGGAGGAAATCCCCGCGGACCGGGTCATCATCGCGACCGGCGGGAGAAGCTACAGCGCGACCGGGTCCACCGGGGACGGGTACCGCATGGCGAAGGAGACCGGACACCGGGTGAAGGAAATCCTGCCGAGCCTGATTCCGGTCGAGAGCCCGGACGAGTGGCCGAAGAAACTGCAGGGGCTGGGACTGAAGAATGTGCGGTTGACCCTGAAGGACGCGAAGGGGAAGACCTTGTATACGGAGCTCGGGGAGATGCTGATGACGCATTTCGGGTTCAGCGGGCCGCTGATTCTCGAGGCGAGCTGTCATCTGCCGGAGGACATGGCGGGGTGCGAGTGGGTGCTGGACCTGAAGCCCGGGATGACGGAGGAGCAGGTGGATGCGCGGCTGCGCCGGGAGATGGAGGCCGGCGGAAAGAAGAAGGTCCGGACGATGATGGGGGCGCTGCTGCCTTCCAGTTTCGCGGAGGTTTTCCCCGGGATTTGCGGCGTGGACGGGGAGATGGAGTGCAATCAGGTGAAGGGCGCGCAGAGGGCGGCGCTGGTTGCCGGACTCAAGAGATTAAAGCTGAATGTGAGCGGGAGAAGACCGATTGAAGAGGCGATTGTGACAAGAGGCGGTGTGGATGTGAGGGATATCCGGCCGCAGAGTATGGAAAGCAAGGTGGTGAAGGGGCTTTACTTCGCCGGAGAGGTGCTGGATGTGGATTGTCACACGGGCGGGTATAATCTGCAGACAGCGTTTTCTACCGGGGCTCTTGCAGGTCATAGTGCGGCGAATGAGTAAAAAAGCTTTGCTTTTTCTTTATTGACCCTTGGGGGCTTTCCGGTCGCACCCAAACTCCTTCGGACCGGCCACTAAAATTGCGGCTGATTGACAAATATAATTTTATCAAATAAAATGGGACGCGGAGAGAAAGGAGGGGCTTTCATGACGGGAGAAGAAAGGGAGCGGCTGAAGCTCAAGAATCAGCTGTGTTTTCCGTTATACGCGGCGGCGCGGAGAGTGACGGCCTATTATACGCCGTACCTGAAGCCGCTTGGGCTGACCTATACGCAGTACCTTGTGTTCCTCGTGCTGTGGGAAGAGGACGGGGTGACCGTCGGGGAGTTGTGCCGGCGGCTTCGGCTGGACAACGGCACGGTGACGCCCCTGCTGAAGAAGCTGGAGGCGCGCGGGCTGATCCGCCGGGTCCGGAGCGCGGAGGATGAGCGGGTCGTGACCGTGTACCTGGAAGACAAGGGACGCGAGATGCAGGAGCAGGCGCGGGAGATTCCCGCGGGCGTGGGGTGCTGCCTGAACATGCCGAAGGAAGACATGGAAGAATTGTACCGGCTGCTGTACAAGGTGATCGGGGACGGGTGTGACGCGCCCGAAGAAGAATGAAAGCCCGGGCGCGGTGGGCGCCGGTGATGATTCTGCTTCTGTGCCTGCTGCTTTCAGGCGCGGCGGCGGAAGAGCCTTTCCATAAGGTGACCCTGCGGGGGACATGGGAGACCGGGAATGACGTGACCCGGACGGAAAAAACCGTGATCACGGTGCCGGTGACCTGCAGGGACGCGGAGGGAAAAACTTACAACCTCGCGGAGATGGCGCGCGGGGGGCAGATTCAGATTGAAACGGCCGCGATGAGATTCTGCGTGACGGACCAGCTGGGGCGGAAGGTGAAGTATTCCGTCACCGCCCCGGGCGGGGAAACACAGAGCGCTATTGCCCGGACGGGATGGAACATGCGGGACATCGGGGACGTTTTCCGCGCGGGGCTTTCGCAGGCGGAGGGGGAGGAAATCTCTTTCACGTTTTCCGCGAAGGACGCGAAGCGGAAGCAGTTTCTGCGCCCGGACGCGGAGAAAAGCGTGCTGGTGACCGTGACATTCACGGGGGAAAATTTGCCGTTGTTCCCGGAGGACCGGGTCAGCGGGACGGACACGCTGGACGCGGCGGTGTCCATGCTGGAGGAGGGGAACCTCTTTCTGGAAATGTACGACGAGACCGGGGACAGCCTCGCGGAGGCGAGGTACGAGCTGGGCGTGCCGTATTACTTCGGCGGGAAGAACCCGGAGAAGATTCTGAAGCCGTATCACCCCCTGCAGACGACGAACTATTACAAAGCCGAACGGATTTATCTGTGCGGGTTTGACTGCAAGGGGTTCATCCAGTGGGTGCAGGCGGAGGCCGGGGTCGGCATCATGCCCGGGATTGACGACATGCTGGCGCAGAACGCCGACTGCTTCTTTCTGAGCAAGAGGGACGTGAGCCTGTGGGGGCGATACTTCCGCCCGGGCGACCTGATCGCCATTGATCACGGGATGAAGCACGTGATGATGTTTCTGGGGACGCTGCGATCCCTCGGGATTCCGGAAGGCGACGTGCCGGAGGTGGCGGGGCTGTATGACGCGCCGCTGTTCATTCACTGCGGAAGCAATTTATTTTACTATGACCGCTACCTGCCCTGGATCAAGGAGCAGGGATATACGCAGGTGTATCCGCCGGACGGCGGGGTGACGGTGTCCGTGGCGATGCCGGATCTGAGCCTCGCGCAGGAGACGGGGAAAGCCGTGTGGGGGCAGAGCTTCGGGTGGTTTGACATCGGGGGCGAAAGCCTTCTGATTTTCCCGCTGGATAACTGCAATGAGCTGGCCTGGTATATGACTGACTGAAAAGGAGACCTGAAGTCCGATGCACTATATCATCCTGGACCTGGAATGGAACCAGCCGATTTCCTGGCAGAGCCCGGTGTACCGCCGGATCGGCGACCGGCTGATTTTTGAAATGATTCAGATCGGCGCCGTGAAGCTGGGGGACGACCGGGAGATTACCGACACGATTTCCCTGCCGATCGCGCCGACGCACTACATCCGGATTCATCCGCGCATCCGGCGCATGACCGGGCTGGGCGAGGAGGAGCTGGCGGGACAGCCGGCATTCCGGGAGGCGCTGGAGGAGTTTGCCGCGTGGTGCGGGGAGGACTATGTGCTGCTGACATGGGGATGCGACGATGTGAGCGTGCTTAAGCAGAACATTGACTTCTTTGAGTGCGGGGATATCCCGCTGCCGCAGGTGTGCGATATTCAGAAGCAATTCGCGCAGGAGCGGGGGCTCAAGGACCGGCCGAGCCTGCAGACGGCGATGGAGCTGACGGGCATCGAGGCGGACGAGCATATGGCCTTCCACAACGCGCGGAACGACGCGTACTACACGGCGCTCGTGTTCCGGACGATGAAGGAGCCGGAGAAGGCGATTGAATACGCCGTGAAGCCGAAGAACCTGGTGCATCACCCGCGGCGGAGCCGGGAGAAGACCCCCCTGCAGGAATACGAAAGCGTGGAGGCGGCGCTTGCGGGCGAGACCGCGCAAAGCCCGAAATGTCCGCGGTGCGGCAGGGTTTTGACCCTGGACGGCGAATATGTACAACAGAAGCAGGATCAGTATATTGTGATCGGAAAATGCAAAAGCCATGGCCGGATGATGCTGAAGCTGAAATTCCGGCAGAGCGAGGAGGGGCGCACGATGATGCAGCGCACCATTTCCGTGGCGACAAACAGCGATGTGGCGTATGTGCATACGAAACAATATCAGGCTTCACTGAAGAAAAACTGAACAAGGAGGCTGCCCATGAAGATTCGGAACCGGAACCATGAGACGGAACTCCCCGAAGGCACGACGGTGGAAGAGTGCCTGAAAAAGCTGGACGATTTTCCAAGAGGGACGCTGGCCGCGCTGAAGGGCGGGGTGGCGGTGGAACTGAACGAGGAAATCCGGGAGGATTGCGCGCTGAGCCCGCTGACGCTGGAGCATGAGGAAGGGCGGCGGATTTATGAGCGCAGTCTGCGGTTTGTGATGCTGCTGGCGCTGAAGCATCTGTACCCGTACGCGCAGGTGCGGATTGAATACTCCGTGGGGTACGGCGTGTTTGTGCGGCTGCCGGGAAGGGAACTGCACCGGCAGGACATCGTGAAGATTGAAAACGAGATGCGGCGGCTGATTGACCTCGACCTTCCGTTCACGAAGAAGCGCTGGACGCGGGAAGAGGCGATTGACTACTTCACCATGGAGCAGCAGCCGGACAAGGTGGAACTGCTGGAAAGACGGAAGCGGCCGTACTTCACGATGTACTGCGTGGACGGCATGTGGGAATACTTCTATGGCGCGATGACCGTGTCCACGGGCGCGGTGAAGGTGTTCACGCTGTTCGAGCTGCGGGGCGGGTTTGTGTTGCAGCTGCCGGCGGGGGCGGACTTTGACCACGCTGCGCCGTATGTGTACCGACCGAAGCATCTGGACATTTTCCGGCAGAGCGCGAAGTGGTGCGACATTCTGGGCATCCGGAACGTGAGCGACGTGTCGCGGATGATTGAGCAGCATCGGCTGAGAAACTTTATCCGGGTGAATGAGGCGCTGCACGAGGGCGCGCTGAGCGATATCGCGGAGAAGATTTGCAAGGAATACAAGCATATCGTGCTGGTGGCGGGGCCGTCGTCGAGCGGGAAGACGACCTTCTCCGGGCGGCTGGCGGTGCACCTGCAGGTGCAGGGGCATCCGAGCCGGCGGATCAGCATGGATGACTTCTATAAAGAACGGAAGGATCTGCCGGTCGAGGCCGACGGGACGCAGGATCTGGAGTCGCCGGACGCGCTGGATCTGGACCTGATGGCGGAGAAGCTGACGGCGCTTCTGAACGGTGAGACCGTGCAGATGCCGAGCTTCCATTTTGACACCGGGAAGAGCGTATATGACACGGAGCCGATTACCCTGCGGCCGGATGAGATTATCATCGTGGAGGGGATTCACGGGCTGAATCCGCGGATCGCGGAGAAGCTGCCTGCGGACGAGGTGTACCGGGTGTTTGTGTCGGCGCTGACATGCCTGAATCTGGACGACCATAACCGGATCCGGACGACGGACGTGAGACTGCTGAGAAGACTGGTGAGGGATCATCACTTCCGCGGGACCGACCCCGAGGAGACGCTGGCGATGTGGCCGAGCGTGAGGCAGGGGGAGGAGAAGTGGATTTTCGCGTATCAGGAGAACGCGGACAGCATGTTCAACACGGCGCTGCATTATGAACTGCCGATTCTGAAGGGACCGGTGTATGAGCTGCTGGACAAGATTCCGGAGGAAAGTCCGAATTATCTTCTGGCGAGAAGACTGATCAAGACATTGAACTATTTACCTGATGTTGATCAGAGCATACTTAGTGAAATTCCGCCTTTAAGCTTGTTGAGGGAGTTTATTGGCGGGTGCACTTTGGAAGAAAAGTAAGAAAATAAATTCTTTGTTTGGTTTTCTGTGGTTTGTTTCTTTTGGAATAGAGAGGTTGAAGGAGATATTTCGGCTCCAGGGGGCTTTGCGGTCGATCCGCAACCTCAATCGTCGCAGACAGTCCTTCATGGACTCTCTGCTCGTTTCGGTTGAGAAACCCTGTTTTGAAATTTGCGCCACTGGCGCTCAAAACTGGGTTTCCCTCCTTCAACCCCTTCGGTGAATCTACTTTTCTGGCCAATCGATTAATTTGGAATGTTGTAGCTTTAACCATTATTTATTAAAGAGGTTCTTTTATGAAACTTTGGGGCGGACGGTTTGAAAAGGCGACGGACGGGCTGGTGGACGATTTTCATTCGAGCATCAGCTTTGACCAAAGGCTGTATGAGCAGGATATTACCGGGTCCATCGCGCACGCGACGATGCTGGGCGAGCAGGGAATCATCCCGAAGGCGGACGCGGACAAAATTGTGGAGGGCCTGAAAGGCATCCTCGCGGACGCGAAGGAAGGGAAGATTCACTGGGAAGTGGATGCCGAGGACATCCACATGAACGTGGAGAAGATTCTGACGGAGCGCATCGGGGAGGCGGGAAAGCGCCTGCACACCGGGCGGAGCCGGAATGATCAGGTGGCGCTGGACACGCGGATGTACGCGAAGGTGGCCTGCGGGGACACCATCGCGATGATTGAGGAGCTGATCCGGACCCTGATTCATATCGCGGAGAACAATCTGCACACGATCATGCCCGGATATACGCACATGCAGAAGGCGCAGCCGATCACCCTGGCGCACCACATGATGGCGTACACGCAGATGTTTCTGCGGGACCGGGAGCGGTTCCGCGCGGCGTACAAAAGCGCGGACGTGATGCCCCTCGGGTCCGGGGCGCTGGCCGGGACGACCTATCCCCTGAACCGGGAGCGGGTGGCGGAGCTGCTCGGGTTTGAGAAGATCTCCGAGAACAGCCTGGACGGCGTGAGCGACCGGGATTTCCTGCTGGACTATCTGAGCGCGGCGAGCATCTGCATGGTGCATCTGAGCCGGTTCTGCGAGGAACTGATTCTGTGGAACACGAATGAGTTCCGGTTTGTGGAGATGGACGACGCCTTCGCGACGGGGTCGAGCATCATGCCGCAGAAGAAGAACCCGGACGTGGCGGAGCTGATTCGCGGCAAGACCGGGCGGGTCGTGGGCGACCTGATGGGATTGCTGACGGTGATGAAGGGACTGCCGCTGGCGTACAACAAGGACATGCAGGAGGACAAGGAAGCCTTCTTCGACGCGAGGGACACGCTGGTGAAGGGGTTGACGGTGTTCACCGCGATGCTCAAGACCGTGACCTTCCGGACGGACGTGATGGCCCGCGGCGCCGAGGGCGGATTTACCAACGCGACGGACTGCGCGGACTACCTTGTGAAAAAAGGCGTGCCATTCCGGGACGCGCACGCGGTGGTCGGCAGGCTGGTGGCGCACTGCCTGAACGAGAACAAGGCCCTGCTGGACCTGAGCCTGGAGGAACTGAAGGAATTCCATAGCGCGTTTGAGGAAGACGTGTTTGACGACCTGAGCATGATTTCCTGCGTGGAGAAGCGGAACATCCCCGGGGCACCCGCGCCGGAGATGGTGAAAATCGCTATCGCGCACGCGAAGGAAGCCCTCGAAGATTAAGAAAAACCAAATTGTTAGCACTCGTTTTCAACGAGTGCTAAATTTTTATTGCAATTCGGGAAACAGGGTGATACAATAAGCATGTGAAAGGTACGCCCCCAAAGAAGGGGGCGTTTTCGGGAGGCGAATGAAGATGGCGATTGAGAAAGAAAACGGCAGCGTATCGATTGACGCGCAAAACATTATGCCGGTCATTAAAAAGTGGCTGTACTCGGACAAGGACATCTTCCTGCGGGAAGTGGTCAGCAACGCGTGCGACGCGATGACGAAGTACAAGATGCTTCACCCGGAGACGGAGGAGGAGCTGAAGGTGAACGTCGTCGTGGACGCGAAGAAGAAGACCATCCGGATTTCCGACCACGGCATCGGGATGACGGCGGACGAGGTTCGCAAGTACATCAACCAGGTGGCGTTCTCCGGCGCGGCGGAATTCATGAAGCAGTTTGAGGACGGAAAGAAGGATTCGAAGAACGACATCATCGGGCACTTCGGGTTGGGGTTCTACTCCGTGTTCATGGTGAGCGGGAAGGTCGAGATTGAGACCCTGAGCCAGGAAGAGGGCGCGGAGCCCGTGCACTGGGTGAGCGAGGACGGCATGGGATATGAAATCTCGGACGGCACGCGCACGGAGCATGGCACGGACATCATTCTGCACATCACGAAGGAAGAGAAGGAATTCCTGGATGTGAGCCGCGTGCGCGAAGTGCTGCGGCGGTACTGCGGGTTCATGGCGTTCCCGATTCTGCTGGAAGACGCGAACGCGAAGCCCGTGGAGCGCGAGGTGCCCGTCGGGGACGAGAAGAACGAGGACGGTACGCCGAAGACCGAGAAGATCATGGAGCTGCCCAAACCGGAGCAGATCAATGACACCGATCCCCTGTGGCTGAGAAAGCCGAAGGACTGCAAGGACGAGGAATACAAGGAATTCTATCACCGGGTGTTCATGGACTTTGAAGACCCGCTGTTCTGGATTCACCTGAACGTGGATTATCCGTTCAACCTGAAGGGCATCCTCTTCTTCCCGAAGCTGAAGAACGACTTCGGCACGCATGAGGGGCAGATCAAGCTGTTTGCCGGGCAGGTGTTCGTGGCGGACAATATCAAAGAAGTGATTCCGGAGTTCCTGATGCTGCTCAAGGGCGTGATTGACTGCCCCGACCTGCCGCTGAACGTGAGCCGGTCCTTCCTGCAGAACGACGGGTATGTGAAGAAGATCAGCAGCCACATTACCAAGAAGGTGGCGGACAAGCTGAACAGCCTGATGAACAAGGAGCGGGAGACCTACGAGGGATACTGGAACGATATCGCGCCGTTTGTGAAATACGGGTGCATGAAGGATGAGAAGTTCCACAGCCAGGTGAAGGGCAGCTTGCTTCTGCGCCTGACGAGCGGAAAGTATGTGACCATCGACGAGTACAAGGCCGCGAACTTCGAGAAGACGGACAAGAAGATTTACTACACCAGCGACGAGAAGCGCCAGGCGGCGTCCGTGAAGCTGTACACTGATCGCGGGATTGACGTGGCGGTGATGGACACGCTGATTGACGTGAACTTCATGTCCTTCATGGAGTACAGCGGGAGCGAGGAAGACCGCGTGACCTTCGCGCGGGTGGACGCGGACATCGACGGACTGAAGGAAGAGAGCGACGAGGGGAGCGACCTGGACGAAGGCAAGGCGCAGACCCTGTTCCGCAATGCCCTGGGTCAGGAGGACCTGGAGGTGAAGATGGCGCCCCTCGGCGACGCGAACATGACCGCGATGGTGACCGAGGACGAGCAGATGCGCCGGTACAAGGAAATGAGCCGGATTTACGGCGAGCGCTTCCCGCTGCCGGACCGGTATACGCTGGTGCTGAACCGCCGGAACCCGACCGTGCGCGCGCTGTGCGAAATGGATCCGGAAGACGAAAAGACGAAGATGGTGTGTCAGCAGGTGTACGACCTGGCGCGGATGGCGGCGCAGCCGCTGGAGGCGGAGGAGATTACCGCCTTCATTGAGCGGAGCCGGAAGATTCTGGGCATGGTGGTCGGCGCGGAGGAAAAGCCGGAAGAAAAGCCGGAAGAGAAGCCGGAAGAAAAGCCGGAAGAAAAAGCAGAGAAGACCGAAGAATAAGATCGGCTGCATGGGGCCGTTCCCGAACGGGGACGGTCCCTTTTTCTGTTTGCAGGAAAGAAAAGGGAAATTGTCGAAAGAATAGAGAAGAAGGTAAGTTTGTCTCAAAAAGCGGAGGCGGCGGACATGATGACGGAAAGAACATTGCGGGTGCTGGAGTTTACCCGGGTGCGGGAAATGCTCGCGGAGGGCGCGCTGGAGGATGTCGGGCGGGAAAAGTGCCTGAACCTTGTGCCCTTTGACACCCTGTATGACATTGAGCGCGCGCAGCGGGAGACCGAAGAGGCGACCGCCGTGATGCAATATGTCGGCGGGCATCCGCTGACGGAATTCCCGGACGCGCGGCCGGCGCTGAAGATCGCGGAAAAGGGCGGAAGCCTGAGCCCGGGGATGCTGCTGAGCGTCGCGTCGCTTTTGCGGGCCAGCCGGGCGGCGCGGGACGCGCTGATCACGGAGCGGGATGATATTCCCCTGCTTCGCGAGCGGGCGGAGCAGCTGACCGAGGCCCAGAACGTGGAGCGGGACATTACGGACGCGATTCTGAGCGAGGACGAGATCGCGGACCGGGCATCCTCAGAGCTTCTGAACATCCGGCGGCATCTGCGCGGGGCGCAGGACCGGATCAAGGAGCGGCTGAACCAGATGATCCGGAGCGCGAACATGAAAACGTACCTGCAGGATCCGATCATCACCGTGAGGAACGGGCGGTACGTGCTGCCGGTGCGCGCGGAGTACCGCGGCCAGGTGCCGGGCCTGGTGCACGACCAGAGCACGTCCGGGGCGACGCTGTTCATCGAGCCGATGGCGGCGGTGGAGATGGGAAACGAAATCCGGGAATGGGAGATCAAGGAAAAACGCGAGATTGAGCGGATTCTCGCCGCGCTGAGCGCGGAGGTGACGCCGATCGCGGAGAGCCTGGCGGAGACGGTCGAGATGCTGGGCGAGTTGGACTTTATTTTCGCGAAGGGGCTTTTGAGCCGGAGGCTGGACTGCGTGCGCCCGGAGATGAACGAGCACGGGTATCTGAACATCCGGCGGGGGCGGCACCCGCTGATCGACCCGGAGAAGGTCGTGCCGAGCAATATTTATCTGGGATATGACGAGGACGGCAAGGGGTTCAACACCCTCGTGATCACCGGGCCGAACACCGGCGGGAAGACCGTGACGCTGAAGACCCTGGGGCTTCTGACCCTGATGGCGCAGGCGGGACTGCAGGTGCCCGCGGAGATCGGGACAAAGCTGGCGGTGTTTGAGCAGGTGTGGGCGGACATCGGGGACGAGCAGAGCATTGAGCAGAGCCTGAGCACCTTCAGCGGGCATATGACGAACATCGTGCAGATTACGCGGGAGGTGACGCCGCGGGACCTGGTGCTGTTTGACGAGCTGGGCGCGGGGACGGACCCGACCGAGGGCGCGGCACTGGCACAGAGCATCCTGACAAGGCTTTTGCACATCCATGTGCGGACGGTCGCGACGACGCACTACAGCGAGCTGAAAGTGTTCGCGATGACGACCGAGGGTGTGGAGAACGCGAGCGTGGAGTTCGACCTCGAGACCCTGCGGCCGACGTACCGGCTGAGCATTGGGGTGCCCGGGAAGAGCAACGCCTTTGAGATCAGCCGCAGACTGGGATTGGCGGAGAACCTGATTGACGGGGCGAAGAAACTGCTGAGCGCGGAGGACGTGCGGTTTGAGGACGTGATCGCCGACGCCGAGTATCACCGGCAGGTGGCGGAGCGTGAGCGGCAGCTGGCGCAGGAGGCGAGCCGGGAGACCATCCGGCTTCGCGACGAGGCGGAGAAACTGCGCAAGGAAATGGAAGAAAAGCGTGCGCAGAGCACGCGGAAGGCGCGGGAAGAAGCGCGGCGGATTATCTCCGACGCGAAGCGCGAGAGCGAAGAAATTATCAGCGACCTGAAGAGGATGCGGAAGGAAGGGCGGAACGACGCGGACGTGAACGCCCTGCGCAAGCGCCTGGAGAAGGACGAGGACGCGCTGGCGGAGACCCTGCGGACCGCGGACGCGGGGGACGGGAAGCCTCCGGAGACCGTGCACGCCGGGGACCGGGTGAAGGTGATCACCCTCGGGACCGAGGCGGTATGCCAGGGAGAGCCGGACAAGCACGGCGAGGTGACGCTCGCGAGCGGGAGCATGATTTTCAAGGCGAAGCTGAAGGACTTGCGCCTGACAAAGCCGGCGCCGGCAAAGAAGACGACCGTGCAGGCGAAGACCGGGAACATGAGCCGGACGGTGCCGATGAGCTGTGACGTGCGCGGGATGAACCTGGACGAGGCGGAGGACGTCGTGGAGCGGTATCTGGACGAGGCGGTGCTGGCCGGGCTGAACGAGGTGACCGTGATCCACGGGAAGGGCACGGGTGTATTGCGCGCAGGCCTCCGGCAGAGCCTGAAGCGGAACAAGCATGTGAAGAGCAGCCGCCCGGGCATGTACGGCGAGGGCGAAGATGGCGTGACCGTGGTGACGCTGAAGTAGAGAGCTTGAAAAGCGGCGCGGGATTGGGTACAATGAGCGGGAACGCGTGAACAGGAGGGGCAGGACGTGAAAGAGAAGCCGAATATTCTGGTGGTGGACGATGATCCGAACATCAGCCGGCTGATGCAGGTGTATCTGGAAAAGGAAGGGTATGAAGTGCGTCTGGCCGCGCGCGGGGATGACGCGGTGAGCGAGTTTACGCGCATGCCGCCGGATCTGATGCTGCTGGACGTCATGCTGCCCGGGATGGACGGGTACGAGGTGCTGAAAAATGTACGCAAGAGCAGCGCGATTCCGGTCATCATGGTGACCGCGCGGGACGAGACATTCGACAAGGTGCTGGGCCTTGAGCTCGGCGCGGATGACTATATCACGAAGCCCTTTGACGGGAAGGAAATGGTGGCGCGGGTGAAGGCTGTGCTCCGGCGGACACAGGGCGGGGACGACGAGAAGAAGACCGATCTGAGCTTTCCGGGGCTGACGGTGAGCATCGCGGAGTACGCGTGCTACTATGAGGGGAAGCGGCTGGACCTGCCGCCGAAGGAGCTGGAGGTGCTGTACTTCCTCGCGAGCTCGCCGAACCAGGTGTTCACGCGGGAGCAGCTGCTCAAGCAGGTGTGGGGGTTCGACTACTATGGCGACAGCCGGACGGTGGACGTGCATATCAAGCGCCTGCGGGAGAAGCTGACGGAGAGCGAAAAGTACGGGTGGAGCATTCACACCGTGCGCGGCGTGGGATACAAGTTTGAACTGAACTGAGCGCGAAAGGGGGCGAGCGGGCTTGAACACCCTGTTCGCGCGGGTCATGGCGGTGGTGCTGGCGGTGATCGTGCTGCTGACCGTGGCCCTGGGAAGCATGACCTATTTCAGCCTGCGGAATCAGCGGATTGAGGCGCGGCTGGAGGAGCTGGTCGCTCAGGCGGAGGACATCGCGTATCTGGCGGCGGACGTGAGCGGGTCGGTGTATCTTTTTCAGACCGACACGCAGCGGTACATGAACCGCAAAGCCAAGCAGGTGAACGACGAGTTCGGCGCGTACATCGCCGTGGTGGACCGGTGGGGGAACCTGATGGACAACCTGCAGACCGCCTACAGCGAGGACCCGGACTTTGTGGCGAGTCTGAGCGGGGATGAGATTACCGACGCCCTGCAGAAGGTGCTGAACGGCGAGACCGTGCGCGTGCAGAGCGAGGTCGGGTCCGACCCGACATTCACGGTCGGCGTGCCCTTCCTGCAGGGGGAGACAGTGGTCGGCGCGGTGGTCATCCAGACCAAGGCGCAGCGGATTGAGAGCGGCATGGAGGACCTGATTCTGAGGGTCAGCGGCGCGGCGCTCGCGGCGGCGCTGATCAGCGGCGTGGCGCTGTGGTTTGTGCTCCGGTCCATCATGCGGCCGCTGAAGGAGATGCGCGTGGCCGCGGAGGCCGTGGCGGAGGGCGACTTCAGCCATCGGCTGAACGAGAATACCGGCGCGCGGGAGACGCGCACGCTGGCGGAAACCTTCAACCAGATGAGCGGAAAGCTGGAAGACCTGGAGATGAGCCGGCGGGAGTTCGTGGCGAATGTGAGCCACGAGCTGAGAAGCCCGATCACGAGCATCAAGGGATTTGCCGAGGGGATGGCGGATGGCGTGATTCCCGAGGAAGAGCATCCGAAATACCTGCGGCTGGTGGCGGATGAAAGCACGCGGCTGAGCCGGCTGATCGGGGATTTGCTGGAATTGAGCCGGCTGGAGCGGGACGACGCGGCGCTCGAGATGAGCGAGTTTGATATGAACGAAGTGCTGCGGCGGGCCGTGATCCGGAGGATGAACGATCTGGAGACGCGGAAGATTGACACGGACTGCGATTTCCGCGAGGACCCGTGCATGGTGCGGGCGGACAGCGAGCGGATTGAGCAGGTGGTGATCAACCTGCTCGACAACGCGATCAAGTTTACGCCGGACGAGGGGCAGATCCGCCTGACGACGGAGAAGGTGTCCGGCGAGGTTCGCGTGACTGTGTGGGACAGCGGCGCGCAGATTCCCGAGGAGGACCGCGGGAAGGTGTTTGACCGCTTCTTTACGGCGGACCGGGCGCACACGGCCGGAAAGGGCACGGGGCTCGGGCTGAGCATCTGCCAGAGAATTATGGGCATGCATGGGCGGGAGATCCGCCTGATGGACACGGAGGAGGGCACGGCCTTCCGATTCACGCTGGACCCGGCGGAAGGATGAAAGGAGAAAGACATGCTGGAGCGGAATCTGTTTCTGATCGGCCTGCCGGGATGCGGCAAGACCAGCCTGGGCAAGCGCGCGGCGCGGGAGTGCAATGTGCGGTTCACTGATCTGGATTTATATATTGAGAACGCCGCGGGGATGAAGATTCCCGAGATTTTTGAGAAATACGGGGAAGAGAAGTTCCGGACGATGGAGACGAACGCGCTGATCCGCATGACGCGGCAGTATCCGGGGCTCGTGTCCGTGGGCGGCGGCACGCCGATGACGCCGGTGAACCGGAAGATTATGCAGGCGTGGGGCAGCGTGATCATGATTGACCGGAATGTGGATGAGATTCTGAGCGACCTGAGGACGGAGAACCGGCCGCTGCTTCAGGGGAACACGGAGGAGCAGATGCGCGCCATCGCGGAGGAGCGGCTGCCCGTGTACCGGGCGTTCGCGGATGTCGTGATTCCGAATAAGAAGGGATACGCGGATACACTGAATTTGCTGATGCGCGTGATGAAGGAAAGATACCGCGCGTGAGGGAGGACGCAGGATGGACGGAACATTTGAAATGGTCGGCAAGATCGGGTCCATGGCGCTGATCCGCAAGGAGGACCAGGACATCGACTACAATATTATTTCCCGGCTGGGGGTGGAGCTGCGCCCGGGCATGATCTGGGTGACCAGCGGCGCGACCGAGATCGGGCGGCTGGACTATATCAAGCGCACCGGGAAGGAACTGCACGGGGACAACGAGCAGGACAAGGCGGACTATGCCAGCCAGGGGCAGGCCGTGCTGATGCAGACATACCGGCAGTTTATCCGGCCGGAGTACGGCGTGAGGCAGATTCTGGTCGAGCACACGCATTTCAACGACCCGGAGAAGCGGGAGCATATCCGGCAATTGTTTATGCGCGCGGCGGAGCAGAACACCATTCCGATTGTGAACTATAACGACCCGGTGTCCGACGAGGAAAACCGGAAGATGGAGCTGGCGGCGCGGCGGCAGCAGGGCGGGGAGGTCCACGAGTGCGTGGACAACGACGAGACCGCCGCGGTGATCGCGAACCTTGTGAAGGCGAAGCTGCTCGTGCTGATGACCTCCACGGAGGGGATTTACAGCGAGGTCGGGAACCCGGACACCCTTGTGCGGGACGTGATCGGGAAGGACATTGAGAGCGTGGAGCGGCAGGTGCGCGCGTTGCAGGAGAAGTGCGTCGGCGCGAGCCGCGCCGGGGCGAACGGGGCAAGAGCGAAACTGGAGTACGCCCTGCAGTGCCTGAAGGGCGGCACGAGCACCGTGATTATCGGGCACGCGCGGCATCATCTGAGCGATCTGGCGGCGGGACGGGTGCCCTGCACGCGGATCGGGCTGGAATGAACGCGAGACTTGCGGAGGCCATCCGCTATTTTACGAGAGAGAAAGGCATCATGGACGCGCTGACCGTCGTGTGCGGGAAGGGTGAGAGAACCGAAACCGCGTGGGACGGGCGGGAGATCGGCCCGGGGACCCTGTATGACCTGGCCTCGGTGACGAAGATTCTGACCGGGCTGTGCCTGATGCGCCTGTGGGAGGACGGAGAGCTGGACCCCCGCGGGCGGGTGAGCGCGTACTGCCCGGAGTTTGAAAACCTGAATACGGTGACCGTGGAGCAGATCGCGGCGTTCCAGGTTTCCCTGCAGACTCCGGAGCGGCTGGACGCGCAGGAAAGCCGGGAGGCGGCGCGGGCAGCTCTTTTCGGTACGCGCAACGCCGGGACGACCGGGCGGCGGGCGTACTCCGACATCCCGGCGATGGTGCTGAAATACGTGATTGAGCGCGTGAGCGGGAAACCCATGTATGAGTGCGTGAAGGAAATTGTGCTGGACCCCGCGGGGATGCGCGAGACCTTCGCGAAGGTGCCGGAGGAGCGGATTCCGGACTGCCTTTTGTACGGGCCGGAGTACCGGATTGAAGGCGAGAAATGGATCTGCCGGGAGGGAACTCGCGGCGTGCCGCACGACCCGAAGGCGGCCATCCTGCAGGGGACGACCGGAGACCTTTGCGGGCACGCCGGGATGTACAGCACGGCGGGGGACATGGAAAAGCTGGCCCGCGCGGTGCTGGACGGGAAGATTGTGAAGCCGGAAACCCTGGAAAAAATCGCGGTGAACCGGACCGGGCGGGAGCGCGCGGACGGCGGGTATACCCAGTATCTCGGATACATGTGCTATCTGAAGCACCCGGACCAGTATTTTTCCGAAATCCCGGAGAGCATGAGCCACCGGGCATTCGGTATCGGCGGGTTTACGGGAAACCATTTCAGCGTGGACCCGGGGACGGGGAGATTCACCATCTTCCTCGGAAACCGGGTGAGGGACCGGCTGACCGTGCTTTTGCCCCCGGAGGGGAAGACCCGGGAGGACTACGGCCTCTGCGCCGACGGGAGCGGAAAAATCCGCTGGACGGACGGGACGGAACATTATTCCTCCGTGGACTATGTGCACCAGAAGGATGAACATTTGCACCGGGTGATTGATCAAATCCTCGGGTGAAAACTTGCAAATCCCGCAAAAATATGATAGGATATAGAAGGTCAAAGAAAGTCAAGTGACTGAGGACCGGGAAAGCGGGATGAATATGCGAATCAGCGATTCAATCGAAAATTTTATCAAGGATATGCTGGGGGACGATTCCCCGGAGGTGGAGCTGAAGCGGAACGAGCTGGCGGAATATTTCGGCTGCGCGCCGAGCCAGATCAACTATGTTCTGGCCACCCGGTTTTCGCCTTCGCAGGGGTACATGACCGAAAGCCGGCGGGGCGGCGGCGGATATATCCGGATTGTGCGGGTCGTGGAAAGCGGCCGGCAGAAGATGGCGTATCTCGTGCGCGACCGGATCGGCGACAGCCTGAGCGAGGAGGAGGCGCAGCGGATTATCGCGCATCTGCGGGACAGTCAGACCATCACCGCGGATGAGGCCTCCCTGATGAGCGCCGCCATCGGCGCGAAGGCCCTGGCCGTGCCCGTGACGCCAGAGATGAAGGGCGTACTGCGGGCGAGGATGATGAAGGCGATGATTTTGAGCCTGGCGAACCGGAATCCCGGATAAAGGAGGCGAAGAGGATGCTCTGCGAAGAGTGCCACCAGAACGAGGCGAACTTCACGGTGTCCGTGATGGCGGGGGAGGAATCAACCACCCGGCATCTGTGCGCGGACTGCATGCGGAAGATGAACGCCGACATGATGAAGGGCGGAGTGCAGGACATACTGAATACGGTCCTGAGCGCGCTCCAGTCCGGAAACAAAACAGAAAAACAAAGTAACAGAAAGGAATTTTCCATGCCCATTTTCGGACGATTTACACAGCGGGCGCAGCAGATGATGCAGTTGGCCCAGCGCATCGCGCGGGATTTGAACATGCCCTATGTCGGGACGGAGCATCTGCTTCTGGCCCTGCTGAAGAGCACCGCCTCCGTGCCGGAGGCGGTGAGCTCGAAGATGAATTTTGAAGACACCGTCGCGGAGATTCAGGAGGAACTGAATGAGCGCGGAGACCGGGAGACCCCGGCCGCGGCGCGGATCGAGCTGAGCCCCCGCGCGAAGAAGGCCCTGGAGACCAGCGTGCTGGAAAGCCACCGGCTGGGGCAGAACTATGTGACGGTCGAGCATCTGTGGCTGGCGCTGCTGGGCACGGATGACGGCGTGAGCGGGCAGCTGCTGCGCCGGGCGGGGGTGGATACATCCGCCGCGCGGGAGCAGATTCTGGCGAAGATGCAGGAAAGCGCGGGTGACGCGGCGCCGCAGACGCCGCCGGACCGCTCGGCCCTGTTCCAGTCCATCATGCGGGAGGCGCGGGCGCGCGCCGGCGCGAAGCAACAGCAGGGCAGCGACAAGTCCGCGCTGGAGCAGTACAGCCGCGATCTGACCGCCGCCGCGGAGCGGAACGAGCTGGACCCGGTGATCGGGCGGGACAATGAGATTCAGCGGATTATCCAGATCCTGATCCGGCGGACGAAGAACAACCCCGTGCTGATCGGCGAGCCCGGCGTCGGCAAGACGGCCGTGGTCGAGGGGCTGGCGCAGAGAATCGCGCAGGGAAATGTGCCGGATATGCTGATCGGCAAGCGCGTGCTGATGCTGGACATGGGCTCCATGGTCGCGGGAACGAAGTACCGCGGCGAGTTTGAGGAGCGCATGAAGAATGTGATGGACGAGCTGAAGCAGGCCGGGAATGTGCTTTTGTTCATGGACGAACTGCACACGATTATCGGCGCGGGCGCGAGCGAGGGCAGTCTGGACGCGGCGAACATCCTCAAGCCGGCGCTGAGCCGGGGCGAGATTCAGTGCATCGGCGCGACGACGCTGGACGAGTACCGCAAGCACATCGAGAAGGACGCGGCGCTGGAACGGAGATTCCAGCCCGTGACGGTGGGCGAGCCCACGCCGGACGAGGCGCTGAGCATTCTGACCGGCCTGAGGGATAAGTACGAGGCGCATCACAAGGTGCGGATCACCGACGGTGCCCTGGAGGCGGCGGTGAAGCTGAGCGACCGGTATATCGCGGACCGGTTCCTGCCGGACAAGGCGGTGGACCTGATGGACGAGGCGGCGAGCCGCGTGCGGATTCAGGCGTGCACCGCGCCGCTGGACGTGCGGGAGCAGGAGAAGCGCCTGGAGGCCGTGAGGATCGAGAAGAAGGAAGCCATTTCGCATCAGGACTTTGAGAAGGCCGCGGCGCTGCGGGATCAGGAATCCACGCTGACCAAGGAAATCGAGAAGAAGCGCGCGGAGTGGAACCGGAATCAGACCACCGCCCGGGACGTGGTGACGGAGGACGATATCGCGCAGGTGGTGTCCCTGTGGACCGGGATCCCGGTGAGCAAGATGACCGAGGGCGAGGCGCACCGGCTGATGAAGCTGGAGGAGACGCTGCATTCCCGCGTGGTCGGGCAGGATGAAGCCATTTCCGCGGTGGCGCGGGCGATCCGCCGGGCGAGAGCCGGGCTGAAGGACCCGAAGCGGCCGATCGGTTCATTCATTTTCCTCGGGCCCACGGGCGTCGGGAAGACCGAGCTGTGCCGCGCGCTGGGCGAGGCGATGTTCGGGGATGAGGACGCCGTGATCCGGCTGGACATGAGCGAATTCATGGAGAAACACACCGTGTCCCGGCTGGTCGGGTCGCCGCCCGGGTATGTCGGATACGAAGAGGGCGGACAGCTGACGGAGGCCGTAAGGCGCAAGCCGTACAGTGTGGTGCTGCTGGACGAGATTGAGAAGGCGCACCCGGATGTGTTCAACATCCTGCTGCAGATTCTCGAGGACGGGCGGCTGACGGACAACACCGGGCGCACCGTGTCCTTTGAGAACACGATTGTGGTCATGACATCGAACGCCGGGGCGCACACCATCGCGACGAGCCGGGCCATGGGATTCGGCGCGGGGGGACCGCGGTCCCTCGAGGACTATGAGGCGATGAAAGACGCGGTGATGAAGGAAGTGAAGGACCTGTTCCGGCCTGAATTCATCAACCGTGTGGACGAGCTGATTGTGTTCCACGCGCTGAGCGAGGAAGATATTCTGAAGATTACGGACATGATGCTGCGCCAGGTGGCGGACCGGCTGAAGGAGCGGGACATCACCCTGACGTGGGACAAGAGTGTGCGCGAGAAGCTGGCGAAGGACGGGTATGACCCGAAGTTCGGCGCGCGGCCGCTGAGAAGACTGATTCAGCGGACCGTGGAGGACACGCTGAGCGAGGCTCTGCTGGAAGGCAGGGTGAAGCTGGGCGAGAAGGCGCGGCTGACCGTGAAGGGCGGGGAGATCGCCCTGAGGGAAAGCACGAGCGCGAAAAAGCCGGCGGCGA
>Ga0065709_1029392_pt1 | contig 25415 bp, 18 predicted proteins | sample Hoacrofraction14_2_FD_59096 | JGI IMG/M metagenome (GOLD analysis project Ga0065709, IMG submission 59096) | Hoatzin crop microbial communities from Cojedes, Venezuela, sample from fiber fraction 14 v1 | ecosystem: Host-associated > Birds > Digestive system > Esophagus > Crop | place: Venezuela...
GGCGGCGGACGGCGGTACGGCGGTACGGCAGGCGATGTTTTGGGCAAAAAAAGAGGAGCCATCAAACGAATTTGGTCTGATGGCTCCTTTAGGATTCTGTTTCAGTTCCCATTGGACTGTCCCTCTTCTGTTATTCGATTAATCTGTTGATTCTTCTGATCTGACGTTGCCGTGCCAACGGTATCGCCACCTTTCTCGTCAGTGGTGATCTCTGTCTTCGTAAGTGTTTTTTGTCTGTTTACATCGGTTGCTGTTTACCTTCTGGTTTCAGTGTACGTTCGTATGTCTGTTGCCGTAAAGGTTGTCTGTTGTCCGCTGTGTTACTTACTGAGAGATAATCATTCCGCTTCGAGTTTATTTATGAAACTTTCAAGCCTGGTTTTCGATTTTACTGGTTTCGAATTTACTGGTTTCGAATTTACTGGTTTCGAATTTACTGGTTTTCGATTTACCTGTTTTCGATTTACCTGTTTTCGATTTACCGGTTTCGATTTTACTGGTTTTCAGTTTCATGTGTGTTGATGAATTATGAAGTTTTATGAGGTGTTGCTATCGTTGTTCGGTGGTCCGTACCTCCTTCTTTCAGATTTCCCGTTTTCGCTTCCGGGATGAATCCTCGTGTCTGTGAGGATTGTTTTCTTCTTTGTTTGTAAACACAGTTTAAGCCACTGGCTGTGATTTGTCAACCCTATTTTTCAAATTATTTTAATTTGTCTGACAACTTGCTTTTCGCCGTCTTTTTGCGTGTTTTTTATGTGCCGGTGTCAGTCTGCGCGGAGCGGGCGGCGCGGAACAGACGGCACGAAGCGGACGGCCTGCACGCAGCGGCCTGTGTGAAAACTGCCTCCGCGGACTTCACTCTCCCGCGAACACGGCCGGATTCACCAGGCTGCCTTCCATCTCCTGGCCGTCGAACAGGATCGTGACGAGGGAGAGGTTGCCGTCCTGCAGGGTGACGGCGAAATCGGTGCGGATGTCGCCGCTGGCGGCCTGCGCGCGCAGGGTGTCGTCTGTCTCTTCGATGTCTTCCAGGGACCAGATGGTCTCGACCGGTTCGTCGGACGTGGCATCGTAGAGGCAGGCCATCAGGACGCCGCTCCCGGCGGCCACGCCGAAGGTGAGCGCGTTGCCGGCCTCGTCGGCGCAGGCGTAGAGGGTGAACAGGTCGCTCAGCACACCGACCTCCGGATCGACCGGCAGCATGTCGATGACGAGATCGCCTTCCGTCATGCGCACGGTCAGGCGGTAGAGGCTGCTGCTGTGCTTCTCCAGGCCGAAGGCGTAGCGCTCGCCGTCCTCGGTGTCCGTGACGGTGAAACCGTCAGAAGCCATTTCCGCGGGGCCGCAGATGACGTTCATGTCGCGGTAGTCGGTCGGGGTCATCACGATCTGGGCGAAGGCCGTGCCGCCTTCGCTCTCCTCCTCGAAGCGGACCGTCCACGCGATATCGCTCGCGCGGCCCTGCAGGACAAGGGCCTGCGCCGCTTCGGCTTCGGTCTCCGCCTCCGTCTCATACGGCGTCAGGCCGGTATCCTGCGCTGCCGCCGGGCTTACCGCCGCTCCTGCTGCCGCGAGGCCAATAAACAGACTGTATATGAAAGCTGATCGGCGCATATGCCGTTTCCTCCCTTGATTGTAATAACTGCTCAAAACGCTTCGCTGAGCAGTTACGCCAAATATACTTTATCGGTACGCCCTCAGCAGCAAGTGCTTCGGGCTGTCCTGAACAGTTACCCTTGATTTTCCGTAACCTCCGCCCCTATAATGAGACCAGATACGATCCCGCAGGGATATGCACGGAAGGAGACTTACATACATGGATAAACCGGATACCAAAGTGGTCGTGGCGCTCGGGCATAAGGCCCTCGGCACCAATTTCCCGGAACAGAAGCGGGCGGTCCACGCCTCGGTCAAGGTGCTGGCCGACCTCGTGGAAAATGGCTGCCAGCTGATCATCACGCACAGCAACGCGCCGCAGGTCGGCATGATCCACACCGCCCTGAACGAGTACGCGAAGCTCCATGAAACCTACAACGCGCCGATGTCCATCTGCTCTTCGATGAGCCAGGGCTTCATCGGCTACGACATCCAGAACATGCTCCGGTCCGAGCTGATGAGCCGCGGCATCTACCGCACGGTCTCCACCATCGTCACACAGGTCATCGTGGACCCGTATGACGAGGCCTTCTACCATCCGATCAAGGTGATCGGCCGATACCTCAGCGCGGAGGAAGCCGCCGCCGAGGAGAAGAAAGGCAACTACGTCGTCGAAGAGGAAGGCAAGGGCTTCCGCCGCATCGTCGCCGCGCCCCGCCCGATCGACATCGTCGAGATCGACGCCATCAACGCCCTGGTAAATGCCGGTCAGATCGTCATCGCCGGCGGCGGCGGCGGGATCCCGGTCCTGAAACAGGGGAGCCGTCTCAAGAGTGCCAGCGCGATCATCGAGAAGGACCTGACCGCCGGCAAGCTCGCCGACATGACGGACGCGGACATCCTGATGATCCTGACGAATGAAGAATACGTCCTGATCCACTACAACACAGACCATCCCGAGGCTCTCACGCACGTGAGCGCCGCGCAGGCCCGCCGCTGCATGGAAGACGGCGAGTTCGGCGAGGCCGGGATGCTGCCGAAGATCGAGGCCGCGGTGAATTTCATTTCCCAGAAGGCCGGGCGCAGGGCGATCATCACGTCGATCGACCACGCGCTCGAAGCGCTCGAGGGCCGCACCGGGACCATGATCGAATGAAACTCTGAGCCGCAAACGAGGTCCGCAACAGCTTCCTCGAGGGCGGCGGTCCGGGACCATGATCGAATGAAACTCTGAGCCGCAAACCTTGTACTGCACCAGCCAGTCCGCCGGACTGCCCGCGCTTTCTGCCGGGCGGCCGGCGGACTTTTTTGCCGTCTGCAATCCGTCCGGGCGGATCCGGCCCGGCGGCGGCTTCCGTCTCCGGTCCCCGGCACGGCGTGAAGCCAGACTTACAGAATCTCCCCTGCCCGCTCGGTCAGCTGCTGCGCCGCTTCGCCGAGCCGGTCGCAGACGCGGCGCACCGGCAGGACTTTGAACAGCAGGTACCGCGGGATGTCCACGGCGGTGCAGATCAGATACAGCAAGAGCGCCGCGCCGAGGATCGCCGGGAACGCCTGCCAGAACGGCAGCGAGGCGATCGGGCGGCACGCGCCCTTCAGCGCGTACGTCCACACAAACGGCTGCACCTGCACCAGATACACCGAGAAAGCCATCGGCGACAGGAGTGCGATCACACGCATCTTCAGGCCGCCGCGAATGTCCAGCCGCGCAAAGAACAGCAGCAGGCAGATCGCCGTGAGCACCATGGTCGGCGCCGTGTAGCCGATGAGCAGGCGCGCATAGCGCGTCTCGCCGTACACCTGCCGCGTGATATTCTCGATCGTGATCTTGCTCGCCCAGGCCAGCACCGTCAGCGCCGCCGCGCTCAGCAGATACACACAGCCGGGGCGCTCCTTCGGCCGGATCTTCTTCAGGCACGCGCCGATCACATACAGCACCGCCAGCCAGGCGAACGAGTAGCCGCTCCCGAGGTACATAAAGTCCGCGCCCGTCGTCGAATTCCTGGAAATGGCAGGCGCAAACGAACACACTAAAATCAGCGCCGCCATCAGACTGCGGCACTGCTTTTCTTCCAGGCCCTGCACCAGCTTATTCAGCCACGGCATGACCACGAACACACCGACATACGCGCTGAAGTACCAGTAGGTCTTCCAGGTCACCGGGAAGATCGCCTTCCAGAGCGAGTCCTCCTCCGCCGCGCAGCCGAAGATCCCGACCGCGACAAGGCTGCCGAGCGCCGAGTACCAGAAAACCGTCAGCCACAGCTCGAAGATCCGCCCCGGCTTGCGCCGGCTCTCCAGACCGACATAGCCGGAGATCAGGCCGTAGATGTCCACCGCGCAGTAGGCGGCGGCCTCCAGCAGCCAGGCGGCGTAGTAGGTCGAGGGGTGCGTCGAGATGCGCAGCATCGCGTGGCCCTGCCCGTTGACGTGGAGCACGCAGATCATAAACATGCTGACCAGCCGCAGCAGGTCGATGCCCCAGTTCCGGGCCGCCGAGCCCGGGCGGCCGGAAGCCGCACTCATTTCCGTCCTGTTCTCCATACGCTTGTCCTTTCTGCCGTCCCGGCCCTTTTCCGGCCGTTTGTTTCAAACGTTATCTGACGCTGCCGCTGCTCCTGCAGAATCCGGCGCCTGATCCGTTCCGCCGCTGAGGGGGCTCACACCCAAAAACTGCCCCTGATTTGCGTATCCTGCCGGCGCCTGCTGCCGATGAATCTGCAGCCGCGGCAGGTGGCGCCAGGCGTCAGATCGCCTGGAAGCCCTTGCCGCGCACGGACTCTTCGACTTCGAAGATGTCGTCGGCGTGGAAGACCATGATCGGCATGCCGCTGTCGCGGTCGAACGAGAGGTAGAGGTAGTCCACGTTGATGTTCATCTCGTGGAGCGCCGTCAGGAGCTGGTGGAGGTTGCCGACCTTGTCCTCGACCTCCACGCCGATCACATCCCGCATGCCGCAGAGATAGCCGGCGTCCTGCAGCGCCTTCATCGCGCGCTCCGGATCCGACACGATCATCCGGTTCACCCCGTACTCCGCGCCGTCGTCCGTCATCGAGCCGAGGATGTTGATATCTTCCTTCAGGAGGATGCCCGTGATATGCCGGAGCGTCCCCTTCTTGTTTTCCGCATAAATGGAAATCTGTTTGAGCATGGCCTTGTCTTCCTTTCCGTTCTTCTGTCCTCCGCATGGCCCGGCCGCACCGCACGCCGCAGCCTGTCCCGCGGCCATCCCGCAGCCGGTGCCGGCGCCGGCTTTGCTTCCGGCAGTCTCTCCGGGGCCGCTCATCTGTTTTCTGCGCCCCAAAACGCCTTCATCATACCACCCGCGGCCCATTTGTTCAATCGCAGGCGGCTGAAATCCTGCCGCAAATCCCGTCGCGCCAACACGTCCGCCCGGCTCAGTGCCGGTGCGCAGACAAAAGGGGCATGCCCGCTCGCGCGAACATGCCCCGCTGATGCATTGTGTTGTCTGCAGACGCCGCCTGCGGTTACGCCGCGCCGGCCGGTGAGCCGGTGGCGGCAGCCGTGTGGCGGCGGCGCGGACTGTGCCATGTACGACGGCCGCCGCCTTACGCGGTCTGCATCGGCACCCAGTAATGTGCCTGGTAGATATCGGTCAGCCGGTAGGTGAAGAGCATGCTCTCGCCGCCGGTGATCGTGAGGTTCTCGAGGACCATCGCGCCGTCCTCCGGCACGGTGATCGGGCTGCCCAGCGTGTACTGTGCCTCGAAGTCGCCGTCGTAGGTGTAGTAGTCGCAGAGCAGGGTGATCTCGTCGCCCGCCTCGAGGTCGATGTATCCCTTCGCTTCCACGCCGGTATCAAGCACCGACTGCGCGCCGATGATGCCGTCCTCCCCGGTCTCCTCGTTGAACTCGGCGATCAGGTTGACGCGGTCTCCGTTCAGGAGCGCCGGGATGTACTTCATCGTGATGTAGAGGCCGTCCCCGTTGACATCCTCGTCGCTGATCGGATAGATCGCGACCGGCTGTCCCTCGAGGGTAAGCCAGGTGCCGTCCCACGCGGCGATCAGGTCGCCGTCGTCATTGTAGTCCGCCACATTGTCCAGACCGAGGTCCAGATAGCCTTCGCCGTCATCGACAAAGACATTGAGTTCGGCATCCGTCACCTGCGACCAGCGGTCCTCATCGAGGATGAGCACCTGCTCGCCGTCCTTCTCGCTCAGCACGAGCGCATCCGAGCCGACCATCGCGCGGCCGCCCAGCATCTGCGCCGCGAGGCTCAGCAGATCGGTGGTGACATAGCTGCTGTCGCCGCCGAGGATCGAGGAATAGCTCGACCCGCCGTAGTTCGTGCCGGACGTGGTCGTGTAGCTGTTGTCATCGTACAGGCCGAGCGCGCCGCCCAGGAGGTTCCCGAAGAAGCTGCCGCTCGAATTCGACGAGCCGGAGTTCGCGTAGGTGCTGCCGCCGCCGCTGCTGCCGACATAGCCGCCGAGCAGGCCCTGCAGGATACTCTCGTACCCCGCTGAGCTGTTCGACGAGCTCGAAGAGGACGAGGACGAGCCGCCGCCCAGCAGGCTCTGCAGAATACTGCCGTACCCCGACGAAGACGACGAGGACGAAGACGAACCGGAACCCGAATACGATCCGCCGAGGCTCCCGAGCAGCCCCTCGACCAGGGATTCATACCCGGACGAGCTGCTCGACGAGTTCGACGAAGACGAACCCGAGGACGAGCCGCCCAGCAGGCTCTGCAGGATGCTGCCGTACCCCGAAGACGAGGACGACGAGTTCGAGGACGAGCCCGAAGACGAGCCGCCCAGCAGACTCTGCAGCATGCTGCCGTAATCGATCGACCCCGACGAGGACGAGCTCGAAGACGAACCCGAGGACGAGCCGCCCAGCAGACTCTGCAGAATGTCGCCGTACCCCGAGTACGAGGACGAACCCGAAGACGACGAGCCGGACGACGAAGACGAGCCGGAGCTGTAGCCGCCGCCGAGAAGCAGGTCGATGAGGGAGCCCGAGCCGGCATTTGCGCCCGTATTCGCGGCGATCTGGCCCGAAGACTCGAGCGTCGCGTAGGTGCGGATGCCGTCCGTCCAGCTGTCATCCATCCCGATGTCCTCGCAGATCTTGATCATCGAGTTCATCGACTTCAGACTCGAGTTCGGGAAGTAGATGCTCAGGCCGTACGCATTCGAGATATTGTTGATCTTGTTGTACTTGACCGCGCTCCGGATCGCCTCGGCCAGCGCCGCGCTCTCCTCGGTCCCCAGGCGGTTGCAGAAGTCCACGAGGTCGATCTGGTCGATGTGGCTGCTCTGCGCGAATTCACGCGTGCCCACGCGCGCCGTCGCGACCGACTGGTAATCGCTGCTCTTGAGCTGCTCCGTCAGGCTCGTGCCGAACGCGGCGAGCGCGTCCGGGATCACCGCGTCGAGCTCCGCCAGGTCCACGACCGACAGCGTCGTCTGGCTGCGGTAGCTCGCCTTCGCGGACTGCGCGGTGAAGTCGTCGATGATCTGCTTCGCGAGCGTGAGCGTATCCGTCGAGGTATTCTTGTCCAGGAGCTTGACCCAGTTGGTGTAATACCAGCCGGTGCCCGGCTCCGACTCTTCACTGGCGATGAGGTAGTCCGCGTAGGGCTCCATCGCGATCGCCGTCTCGAGCGTCGCCATCAGGCAGGCATCGTAGCCGACGAAGTCAAACTTCACGTTGCTGTTCTTGAGGGCCTGCGCCACCTGGTTGATCGGCATCGAGCCGTTCGGATACAGCTCGTCATAGCCGTAGCCCGACACGGATCCGCCGCCGTGATCCCAGAGGATGAGCATGTAGCGGTCCGCCGGCGCCTCGTTGCGGCAGTAGCGGATGAAATCCGTCAGCGTCGACGTGCTCGTCATCGCCGCCGAATTCAGCGTCTCCACCTTCTGGAGGCCGCCGTCCGTGATGCGCCAGCGCTCGAGCTTGGAGGAAGACATGACCGAGTTCCTCCAGCGGCTGCAGCCGCCCGTCTGGATGTAAATGTTGAGGTTCGGATTCGAGACCTCGGAATACAGGATCTCGTTGAGGTCCGCGGTCGCCATGCCGCTGCGGCTCTCGAGGTCCGTCGCGCACATGTAGATCATCAGCGTGACGGTGTCCTTGCCGTCGCCGAGCAGGCTCGTGTACTTGTCACGCGCCTTCGTGCCCGAGGACGCAGCGAGCGCCTCCGTAGTCCCCGGGAGGAAATGCCAGATCCCGCCGACGCCCAGCAGCATCAGGCACAGCGCCAGGATCCCGAAGCCCTTCAGACTCCGCTTCCCGCGGCCGTTTCCGCCCGGCGCCCGGCCGGGGCTGCTGCCGGAGGAGCCTGCCGGAGCCTCGTCGCCGGCGTCCTTATCCTTCTTCTCTTCATCGTCGGCCGCCTTCTTCGGCGCGGTCCCGAACGGGATTCCGCCGCCGCCGGCCTGCACGCTGTTCTCCACGCGCTCGCCCTTGACTACCTGTGCTGTTCCCGTTCCGACTTTCTTTGTACGGCTGTGCGGTCTGTCTGCCATTGATTCTGTCCCTCCTTGTTCAATCCATGGTCTGTGTAACCTGTTTTCTCCGTTCTTGCGGAGAATCCGGGACTATTGTACCATATCCTGTCCTGCAGGGCTATGAATTTTTGGTGTTCGTTCAGACAAGCCGCGCCCCCGAACGGCCGCGCAGGTTCGTTCAATTGCCTATGCCGGTACTGGCCCGCTATGCCTGCGGGTGGTATACTGGATACGACACAGACGGTGCTCTGCGCCGGCCTGACGGCCGCGCTGTCACCGCAGCGGTGCGCCGGCACGCGGGAAAGCGCGGCGGGCGTGCACGCCTGACATTTCCACCCAAGGAGGCCTCCCATGAAGCTCAACACCCGGCGCACCATCCTCTGCGGCTTCGCGTTCTTCTCGATCTGCATGTTCTGGCAGATGTACAACAGCGTGATCCCGCTGATCCTCACCAACACCTTTGCCATGAACGAGACGCTGTCGGGCGTGATCATGGCCGCCGACAATGTGCTGGCCCTCTTCCTGCTGCCGCTCTTCGGCGCGCTCTCCGACCGCTGCACAAGCCCCCTCGGCCGGCGCATGCCCTTCATCCTCGGCGGCACGCTGTGCGCCGTCGTCCTGATGCAGTTTCTGCCGTGGCTCGACAACAGCTACTTCCGCGCGCCCGCGCCGGCGAAGATCGCCGCCTTCGTGCTGATCCTGCTGCTCCTGCTCATCGCGATGGGCACCTACCGCTCGCCGGCCGTGGCGCTGATGCCGGACATCACGCCCAAGCCCCTGCGCTCGAAGGCCAACGCGATCATCAACCTGATGGGCGCGATCGGCGGCATCCTCTACCTCGTCATCACGACCATCCTCTACAGCGAGAAGCGCACCGCCGGCCTCGACCACATCAGCTACGCGCCGCTGTTCCTGATCGTCGGCGCCGTCATGCTCGTCTCCCTCGCCGTCGTCTTCTTCACGATCCATGAGAGGGATCTCATGGCGGAAATGGCCCGGTACGAGCAGGCCCACCCGGAGGAGTCCCTCACGGTCACGGACGAGGCCGGCAACGAGCAGCTGCCGAAGGACGTGAAGCGCTCGCTGATCTTCCTGCTGTGCTCCATCGCCCTGTGGTTCATCGGCTATAACGCGATGGAGACCTGGTTCACGACCTACGCGACCACGGTCTGGGGCATGTCGCTGGGCGCCGCCTCGCTGTGCCTGACCATCGCGACGCTGGGCGCGATCATTTCCTATATCCCGGTCGGCTCCATCGCGTCCGTGATCGGCCGCCGCCGCACGATCCGCATCGGCATCGTCGGGATCACGCTCGCCTTCCTGTCCTGCTATGTCTGGACGCTGGCCGGGCGCGGCTTCTCGCCGCTGCTCTACGGCCTCTTCGCGCTGGTCGGCGTCTCCTGGGCCTTCATCAACGTCAACTCCCTGCCCATGATCGTGGAAATGTGTAAAGGCAGCGACACCGGCCGCTTCACCGGCTACTACTACACCTTCTCCATGGCGGCCCAGACCGTGACGCCGATCGTGGCCGGCGCTCTCCTGAACCGCGTGAGCTACGACATCCTCTTCCTCTACGCCGGCGTCTTCACCGCGCTCTCCTTCGTGACGATGCAGTTCGTCCGCCACGGCGACGCCCGCGTCGAAGCCCGCCGGGGGCTGGAAGCTTTTGATGTCGATAACTGAAAAAATGCGCCGGGCTTCACGCCCGGCGCGTCATCATTCGATCACATGCCCGCAAAAGTCGGAATTTTTGATCCGAGTATCACATACGCCTCAAAGATCTGCACCGGACTCTGCATGATATCGGTGAATGCAAAGAAACCGGAGGTAAAAGCCTATGCCGCCAAACCAAAAGAGGCTGATGCCCAAGATTATGTTCCTCATGAGTATTACCCGTCTTTCTGTGTACCTGCAGGGCGGAGTGATCCGTTCTCCAGTTCATAAACCTCATCGCACAATACTTCAATATCTTCGCGGTTATGACTGGCCAGCAGGATCAGTTTCCCTTCCTCCTTCATGGCCAGAAATAAACTCCTCATTTCCCTGATCCCGTTATGATCCAGTCCGTTCATCGGTTCGTCCAGGATAAGGATCTGCGGGTCTTCCATGATGGCCTGCGCTATGGCCAGGCGCTGCTTCATGCCCAGAGAATACTTCCCGACCTTATCCTTGTTATCTGCCGACAGTCCGACCTTATTGAGGACCTCGCGAAGATATTGTTTATCCCGCCGGTTGCGGATGGTATATAAAAATTCCAGATTATGGTATGCATCCCAGTAGCGCAGAAATCCCGGCTCATCGATGATGATCCCTGTGTTCGGAAGTATATCCATATCCTTTCCCAGTTCTCTTCCGTTAAACAGGATCTTTCCCGTACTGCATCGGTAAAAACCACAGATACACTTCAAAAGAACGCTTTTGCCCGCGCCGTTATGGCCGATCAGGCCGTAGATCTTTCCTCCTTTAAAACGGAGGTTAATATCTTTCAGAACCTGATGCCGGCCAAAGGTTTTGGTCACATCCTGCAACGTTATCATAGCTGCTTCCTTACTCATCACTGTTCTCCCACTTCAGTTCAACCTTATTGATAAACAAACAGATCAATGCCGACAATATGAGCGTAGCTGCAATCAGCCACACCAGCATATAGCTCACAGAGGGCAGGCGGTAAAAGCCGCCGAACTGCTGTGTTGCAATGGCCACCTGCACCCAGCAGGTGGGAAGAAATCTGCTGACCGACAGTTTATACGCGGGAAATGTATTTTCCAGAAAATACACCATAAGGGATAAGATTGTCACCGCGAGCAAACCGACAATTTTATTTACCAGAATGCTCAGCAGATACATCAGCAGGCAGAGGAACGTGCAGACCAGAGACACGATCACAAGGCTCCAGACCATCAGACTGATCGGTGAGAATTGCTTCAGCGCTTCATAATAAATTCTGAAAACCGCCTCGTAATTCTGACGAAACGCTGAATCAGTTTGTGCCAGCGTTACAGTCAGCTTTCCCCATTTGTTCGAAACATCCAGTTTTCCGATAAACGGAAGAATCGTGACTGCGGCCGTCACCAATGCCAGTGTACAGGAGCGCAGGAAAATCCCCCCAATCTGTGCGAAAGCCCATTTTCTGTATCCGGTTCGCACAATCTGATACAAATTGCTGCTCTGCGAAAACGGAATATCCGAGTTAACATAGATCACCCCGAGATAAAACAGTGTCAGATAATACGGTGAGGTAAGATAAAACGGAAACATGCACCAGGTAATCGGATATCCGACTTCTCCGGCATACGCCGCATACGGCTGCGCGTAAATCCATGACAGCGTTCCCATCACAAAGATAAATGCGCACATTTTATCGTTGAGGATCTTTGGCAGGTAAGATTGAAACGTATAGCGCAATAATTTCATAGCTGGTCTCCGTTTACATCAGACTGATTTCTTCCCCGGACAATGCATCAAACATCAGAATATCCAAATCAGACGATGAATCCGTCACTTCCAGATACCACACCGGCTGCGCGACATAGCTCTGCGTATCATCATGATAAATTCTCAGCAGCAGCATAGCTTTTGAAACCGTATAATGAATATCTTCGGTGATCAGCTGATTATACTTATCTGTAACGGCCTGTGCGATTTCATCAAAGTGGCAGAATTCAACCGGTTCGGATGACGGTGTCAGTTTATAAGGAACGGCGGTCGTCAGATAAACCAGTCCGTTTTCGGTATATGCCGCAATCACTTCTGCATCGATATCCCTCTGATACGCTGCGCCTGCATTGATTGTTCGATACCATGGAAGTACATGCAGTCCTTCGTACATCTGATAGCCGTATATGTGATAGGCATTATCCTCTTCATTCCAATCGTCGTGCACCTGGTCTGTCTGGATTAATTCCTCTGCAAGCGCGGCCTGCTCGAAAGCCTGATATTCCTCTCCGCTTATGGACACCCATCTGAAGACATATTCCTCCACAGGAAAAGCGATCTGCTGCAGGAGGTCACGTACCTTATCAACACACTCAGTTCCGCTGGCAAAATCAAACAAATCCTGTGATGCATCATCCAGAGTGTCAATTCCGGAATCGTAAACATGCCGTGAATATTCCGGTCCTATATAATTTATTCCTGCGTCTATAGTTACGTAAGATCCGTCGTTAAATACATACATTTCTCCTGTTGGAGACGCATCCAGGAAAGTTGACTGTCCAGTCTCGTACTGCTCAGAGATTTCATCCGGAGTGACAAACAACTCGCAGGCCTTCTCCTGGTCGATATAGTATTCGCCTTCCACCTCGGGCACCGAGAAGGAAGATATGTCAAAGTCACCGAGCATTTCCAGCTTGCAGTCAAATGAAACAGTATCCCCTTCCTGATAGTAGGATTCCGGAAACTCATACGATGCCGCGTCCGCCGCTTCTGCCGATATCGCCTCATTGCCGGAATCGGTTGTCTCTGTCTGCACATTTTCCTGATCTGAATCCGTTGTCTCTGTTTGCGCTGCCTCTTTTTCGATCACAATCATTTCATCCGGGCTGTCTGCCGCATTCAAACCGCACCCCGAGAGCAGCATTACCACCAGCAACGGACTGCACGTGACAATTGTCCGCTGCAGGAACTTAGTTGCTTTCATTTCATTCACCTCTCACTTTCACCCCGTTAAAAACAGACGTCCGTTGTCGTTATTGTCTGTTTAGGTATTGCTGTCAATTCAGAGCCATTTGTCTATCCGAAAATACATTCCAACCGTAAAAATCGCTGCTGTGGATGCCGTAAGTGCAAAAACAAACAAAAAATTCAGGGCATCATTCGTAATGCATTTATACAGTGGGAACAGCATGTAAAGATCTTTTCCGGCTATCGAAAAATCCAACAGAAGCCGGTACAGAAGTGTCGGCATGGCCAACACCATGACTTTATTACGAATGAACAGCGACGTAAAAGCCGATACTACAGATAGGGTGCCGGCCACCAGTCCCATGTGCAATGCATACAGAATGAAATAGAGAAGATAATGGCCCTGTCTTATCAATTCAAAATAAGCGCTTCCTGAGTAAAAATCCCCCCCGTCAGTATCCACCCAGGGCATAGAGATCCGGCAAGCCAACACGAAGAGAATCGTGCCGGCTATCATGCATACTACGGCGCCGAAAAAAATCACAATCGACCTGGAAGTAATATATCGGAGTTTGTTTCCACGCGCCAAATAATAACGGAACTCCCTGTTCTCAAAATCCTCGCATACGGACCGGGAAAACGCGCCGGCGCAAAATACATAAACCAATATACCTCCTGTCATTTGCGTGCCAAATATATATCTGTCTATTATTCCCCATTGAGACGGAGATCTGGAGGCAATCCACAGCGTAACTGCGACACCTGCTATGGAAATTATCCAGGAAGGATTTTGAAAAAAACGCAGTACATCCGATCGTAAATAACCGCGAAGCATTTTCATGGATTTCATCCTTGTGTTCTGATTAACCGATGATTAAGTGATCTTTCCGTGTATGGCCGAAACGCCGTTTTGTCATCCGAACGCCGCTTCATGCCATTCCCGGAAAGTTCTGATATATTCTGAGCAAAAAAATTGCCGACGCACCCTCATGACTGAAGTCGCGAGAAGGTGCCGACATACTTTCAAGTCCCGATGCATTCGGATACGTCCGCATCGATTGCACATGTCACGCATCCGTCAACAAGCAGTTGATCAGGTTCAGGATTAATTCGGCATATAATTCAAAAATGCAAGCAGTAGCAACAAAACAACTCCCGCAAGAATGATTCCTGCAAGAATTTTCCATATCTGACAGGAATGCTTATTCATCTCTCCTCGCTTCATGCCCCTGTTCTCCCTCCCTTCAACCGCAATCATCCCTGACATCAATCCGTAAGCCCGCATGCGATTTGCTTGCTTTTCTTTAAGCATAGCAGGCAATTCTGAAGTCCCGCCTGAAGAATTCTGAAGAATTCTGAAGATGGCTGATCCGGCATCTGCTGCGGCATGGTATATGGTATAATGCATGCATCAGGCCGCTCTGCCACGGAAGGAGAAATCGTCCATGAATTTACCGGAAAAGAAAACCGTCCTCATCATCGAAGATGATGCCGATATTCGGGAGAGTGTACATATATTGCTGAAGGGAAGCGGATACACCGTTCTGGAAGCTGCCGATGGCGAAGAAGGGCTGAAGCTGTTCAGTGATCAGGTATCTCTGATCATTCTTGACGTTATGATGCCCGGCCTGTCCGGCCTGCAGGTATGTGAAACGATTCGCGAAAGGTCCGTTGTTCCGATCCTGTTTCTCACGGCGCGTACAACCGACTCCGACAAGCTGCGCGGTTTTCATGCGGGCGCCGATGATTATATTGTGAAGCCGTTTTCATACACGGAACTTCTGGCGCGCATCGAAGCTGTGCTGCGCCGGCAGCAGATCTATGACAGAAATTCTTCCGGAGCAAATTCTGATGCAAGACATGACAAGTGGCTTGAGGCTCACGATATTCGCATGAATGGGGAAATCAACCGGGTTTATAAAGCGGGCGCTGAGCTGGATTTGACAAATATAGAATATCAGATTCTTCGAATGTTTATGAGACACCCCAACATGATTTTCTCCACACAGACCATCTATGAGAGCATATGGAATGAACCCTATATGAGCACGTCGGCCAATACCGTGATGGTACATATTCGCAATCTGCGCAACAAGATTGAAGAAAATCCTCAGCATTCCAGGATCATCGTCACGGTTTGGGGAAAGGGGTACCGTCTTGGTTAAGAGGATTAAATCGTCTTTGACACTGCAGCTGCTCATTCTCGTGATCACGGGATTCCTTTGCGCAGCAGCCGTTACAGCCCCTCTCTTTTACTGGTCAGCGGATAAAATAAACATTTATCTTTGGACCTCAGATTATATCATCCGCTGTGAAACACCTCTGGTCGAAAAATTTCAGGCCTACATTGATGATGGCAACATCGCATCGTCCGATAATATTGCGATCATAGACTGGGTACGCGCGGAAAATATCTATCATCTTACCATTGTCAAGGATGGATACGTGATTTACGACAGTGCCTATCCCAACTATTTTTCTGTCAACCAGACCTATGCCGGTAACTATAACAACACCTGGATGTACTTTCTGCCTGTGAAATTTTGTGACCTTGACGCCGAGGTCTATATCGATAACAATTTTGCCCTGCGCTTTTTTGTACTGGTCTCTCTGGGCATAGCCGCGTTGGGCCTTGTCCTGTGGGCGTTATGGATTATCCTCGGTACCAGAAGAAATATTCTTTTCATCGGACGCCTGAACCTGGCTATAGGGAAGATCAAAGAGGGGGATCTGGAAAGTATACTGCAATGGCCGAGAACGGATGAACTTGGCGTCCTCGCTTCCGGCCTGGATGATATGCGTGCTGCACTTCTTGCCAAATCAAACAGTGAGGCAGAGCTGAAAGCCGCACAGGATAAGCTTGTCGTCGGCATGGCGCATGACCTGCGGACGCCTCTGACCGGGCTGATTGCCTATATGGAGATTGCCCGTCAGCAGGATTCGCTGACTGAGAGCGATCCGTATATCACAAAGGCGTTGGACAAGGCCGGACAGATCCGGGATCTGTCGGATCAGCTGTTTGAATTTTTTCTCGTGCATTCAGATACGCCCATGGAATTAAGTGAACCGGAGGAGGCTGAATATGTGCTCGGTGAATATCTGTCGGAGCTGTGCGAACTGCTGTCGGGAAGCGGTTACACGATCCGGGTCGATAACTTAATCTGGAAACCGGTACGTGTCCGCATTTCCACGGACTACGTCTGGCGCATCATCGACAATCTGGTTTCCAATATCCGCAAATATGCCGATCCGAACGAGCCGGTTTGTCTTTCATCCTCCTACACGCCGGACAGCATCTGCATCTCGGTGGCCAACCGGATCAAAGAGCCCAACCCGGTAAGCCATGGTTCCGGCATCGGCACGAAAAATATTGAGACGATGATGAAAAAAATGGGCGGCAGCTGCCGGAGCCGTACCGCCCTGGGGAGATATGCGATGGAACTGCGCTTTCCGGCGGAATGAAGTTTCGGGGCGTTTAATCCGGGTAACGGTTCAGGACGCTTTGCACAGCAGTTACGCCCCGGCCATCCTGCCGCGCCGCAGATCTACTCCGGGTCTTCTCCGGTCTCTCCGTAGGTCCCTGCGGGGATGATGATCTCTTCATAGTACTCGGAGCTCTCCAGCAGGCGGGCGCCTTCGTCACCGTCGACGGGCAGGAGAATAACCTCTTCCAGCTCTGCCAGGTCGCTTACCGCAGCCGTAGGGAAGCCTGCCACGATAAATGCCGCATCGATGATTCCGTCGTACAGGCTGTCGGATACGGTCGAAAAGCTCTGGTATACCGCGACGATATCTTCCTCTGTCATATCGTAGGCATCCAGCACATCCAGCGCATTGTAGTACACACCGGATCCGGCCTCGCCGATGGACACCTTCCTGCCCCTCAGATCCGACACGGTCCGGATATCCGGGTTAAGCGTGATGATCTGCACCGCCTCGGGATACAGGGCTGCCGCGACCGCGAAGCCGCTGACCGGGCTGCCTTCAAACAGCCGCTCACCGTTCCAGGCATAGTGCAGCACGTCAGCCTGCACAAAGCCGATGTCCGCCTCTCCGGCTTCGATGGCTTCGAGGTTCGACTGGGAGCCGCCTGTGGACAGGACTGTTACCGGGATGCCCGTCTTCGCCTCGATGGCTTCAGCCATGGCCGTGCCGGCAGCGTAATACATGCCGGAGCTGTTGCCCGTGGCAATGGTCAGTTCACGCACCTCGTCCGCACCGGCGGCTGCCGCATCAGCCGTATCGCCGGCAGTGGCTGCCGTGTCAGCTGCATCGCCGGCAGTGGCTGCCGTGTCAGCCGTATCGCCGGCAGGATCTGCCGTGTCGGCAGCCTCCATGACGGCATCGACCGCATAGCCTGCCTCTGCGTAGTAGCCGGCCGCGCCGGCATGATACGGCACGCTCTTGACGGACGCTGCCGTCTCCACGCCGACGGAGTCGCTTTCGCTGCCGAACAGGGAAGTATCCTCCAGTATGGCCGTCAGGATATCGTACACCACCTCATCCGGAAGACGCTGTGACACGACGAGATCGGCCCTGACGGCCACGGTCGTCACATCCGTCTCTCCCCCTGACGCCTCACCGGACACCGCCGCGCCGCGCTCTGCCGGGCCGCCGCAGCCTGCAAGGCTCAGGGCCAGGACGGCAGCCATGGGTACGGATAGCCATCTGTTTCTCTTCACGGTGTGCATCTCCCTTCTTTAAAACAAAAGTAACTGTTCAGAGTCATCCGGGAAATCCTTCGGATTCCCCGGATGACTCATGACGGAAGTCACGAGAATGCGCCGGCTTATTTTTCACCCGCATGGCGACCAATATGACCACCCCGGGGCTTCCGCCCGTGCGCACCGCACACGTCTTACACCGGCCTGCGTCCGGCCTTCTTCATCTCGGTCTTATACCGGTACATCAGCTCGTCCGCCCGTTTGAAGATATCATCCACACAGCTGTCTTTCTCAGGATCAAACGCCGAGATCCCGACAGCGATAAAGGTCTTTTCCCACTCGTTGTCCGCCGCCGCATTTCGTATGCGCATCTCGGCCGCAAGCTTCTCCGCCAGTTCATCCCGATGCTCATAGTCATGATTTTTCAGCACCGCGATGAACTCGTCTCCGCCGAACCGGTAGACCGGGCTGTTCCGGAACACCTCGCACACCAGCTGTGAGGCTTTCCGGATGTAGGTATCACCGCAGTCATGGCCATAGGTGTCATTGACGAATTTAAGGTTGTTGACATCGAGCACGGCGATGGCAAATTCGGATGAATCCCCGTAGCTGATTGCCTCATTCAGGTTCTTCTTGGAGCTGTCGTAGGCCGTGCTGTTCATGATGCCTGTCAGCGCGTCGATATAGGCATTTCGCCTCACATCCCTGATGTACAGGCTCAGCTGGCTGATCATGGATCGGAAGATCGCGGTCAGCTCGCCGATCTCATCGCTGCCGCCTCCGGCGAGCTGAACATTCATGTCGCCGCCGTGGATCCGCTTCGCCGCCGCAACGAGCTGGTTTAACGGTCCTGTGATCTTTCGGGTCATATAGACCGATATCGTGATGAAGAGGACCGCGATCAGCAGCATCGCCAGCCCCAGGGTGTACGCCGTCGTATTGCTTCCGGCAAATATCTCGGACTCCGGCACGATCAGCACGAGCTTCATGCCATTGATCAGCGTGGTAAAAGCGGCCCGACACTTTGTGCCGTCAAAGGTCACATCGATCAGGGCGTCCCCCGACGAATCCTGCCGGAGTGCGGCCGACAGATTTTCCAGTCCGTCGATATCCCGGATCGTTTCACCGTAGGCCAGACTCTTATGCACATAGATCTCGCCGTGCACACCGCACAGGAAGGCATAGCCGCTGTCATACGCCGTGATCGATTCCACGCGGTCCGCGACCTGGTTGAAATCCACGTCCATGCCGGTGATACCGATGAAGGTGTTATCCACATAGATCGGGATCGTATAGGAGATTACCGTCGAAGTATCGTGGATATCGTTGTAGGGCCTGATCCACGTGGGCATTCCCATCATCCTGGCGGTGAAGAACCACGACACCCGCTCGTCGTCCTCCTCATACGCATACAGGTCCGTCACTTCATCCTGCACATACTTTCCGGAATCAGCGTCATAGATGTAGAGGAAGCCTGCGTCCGAGCCCGCAATGTCCGGATCGGGCCTGAAATAATAGGTAAGGCAGCCGTCTGTCGAGAGTGCGATCTCGTCAAAGTAGTACTCTATGTCGCTGTAATACTGCTCTCTTTGCCGGGCATCCTTCAGAACATAGGCGCCCTTCAGATTTTTCCGGGCATAATCCGCCGCGACACGGGTCAGGTGCTCGATATCTTCCAGCAGGGTGGTGACTCCCTCGGATTCCTTCTCGCAGGTAAGCTTCATGATACTCACCGCGCTCTTCGCGGAAGCCTCTCTGCTGAGGCCGATGCTGATTGTCGCCAGGATCGCCGTAGACGCAAGGATGCCGCAGAGGATCAGCAGGATGATCCGCGACTTGAGCGATCTGTACTTTTTTTTCACCTTTACGTCTCCGTTCACCTGTCAATATCTCCCACATCGCCGTTTTTCATGGCTCTCTTGTTACGGTACATGGCCTCATCGGCTCTTCTGAACACATCCTCCACGCAGCTGTCGACGGATTTATGGTAAAAGGCAAAACCCATCGCTATGTGGACCTCCTCCCAGATGTTCCGGGCCTGTTCGTTGATCTCATTCATTCGGTGCACCATGCCCTCACCCAGTTCCTGGAAATGCTCAAAGTCATAATTGCGCAGGATGGCCACGAATTCATCGCCGCCGATCCTGAACACAGGAGAATTTTTGAACGTCCTGGAAATCAGCCTGCACGCATTCTTTATATAAATATTGCCCTCCTCGTGGCCGCAGGTATCATTGACCTTCTTCAGGTCATTGAGGTCGAACATCGCGATTCCGAATGCGAGCTCCTCATCCGACCTGCGCTCCTCCTCGAGGCCCTGCAGTGAATTCCGGTAGGCCTTGGCATTCTTTACACCGGTCAGTTTGTCGACATAAGCATCACGCTCTGCATCCCGGATGTATATCCTCAGGTAATCGACCATGCCGCTGAAGGTCGCCGACAGCTCGCCGATCTCATCGTTCCTGTCCGTATCGAGCTCGATGTCATTCATATCGCCGCCCGCGACCTTTCTGGCCGCCGCCGTCAGGCGGATGAGCGGCTTCGTGATCCGGTTCGCCGTGATAATGGCAATTATCGCAAAGATCAGTCCCACGATGACCGCCACGGGCAGCAGCACGCGGAGGATGCGCCTCCTGCCGGTGTCGATCTCGGATCGTTCCACCGCCAGGCACAGCTCCATGCCGTTGGTGAGCGTCTTGGCGGCAAGGCTCTTGGCAACGCCCCGGTAGGTGTAATCAAAGGTCATGTTCTCTTTGTCTTCCGACGCAAAATAGTCCGTGAGCCCGCCGTACTCCTCCGGGTTCTCGCTGACGAGGTTCGTACCGGTCTCCAGATACCGATGATAATAGATGTCTCCGTCACGGCTCATCAGAAAGGCCGTACCGGTCTCATAGCCTGTGTCATTTCCGATGCTGTCGGCTATATCCTGGAAATTTACATCCATTCCGACATATCCGATCAGGGAACCCTGACGGCTGACCGGCATGATACAGGAGATGATCGGCGCGTAGCTGTAGGCATACTGGTGCGGCTGTGTCCAGTCCGGCGAGCTGCCGTCTCCGGAATAGACCAGCCAGGATGCGACATCCACGCTCTCCAGCATGACGCTTTCCTGAGACACATAGGATTCGTCCAGCACGTTGAGCGTATAGAAAAATCCTTTTTCCTCTTCCTGCGCTATAAAGTAGTAGGACAGGCACTCGTCCGTGGATCCCGCCACATTCTCCATGTACTGCCTGAGCTGCCCGTATTCATCCGCCTCCGCGCCGGCCGCGGCCCGATCGCTGCTGCCCAGTATATCCGCCGCAAATGTCCCGCACATTTTTACCGACAGGTCCACCCTGTCAAATATGTGGTTGATGCTCTCGGCTTCCTTGCTGCAGGACAGATTCAGGATCGAAGCCGTGCTTGCATCCGCCTGCCTGCCCAGCCTGTCGGCGCCGACATACCCCAGGAGCAGCACGGTCATGATGACCGCAAACAGGACGAGCGCGAGGATTCTTGTCTTGATCGACCTTTTTGCAAACCTCTCCTGCTTCATGTGTCTTGCTGTCCTTTCAAAAGAAAACCTGTGCAGCCGCTCCGGAGGGATTCGATGATCTCCGTCACGGAAAGTATATTGACCGGCTTATTCAGGAAATACGTCATGCCGGCTTCCTTCGCCTTTGTGCGCGCGGCGGAGGATTCATCGGAGGTCAGCGCGATCAGCGGGATCTTCCTCGCGTCCATTCTCTGCAGCAGCCGGATGGCCCTGGCTGTCTCATAGCCGTCCATTACCGGCATGCTCAGGTCGAGGAAGACCGCCAGGTAGGTCCCTTCGGGAGCTTCCCGCAGGCGCATCACCGCCTCTTCGCCGTTCACCGCCTCATCGGCAGCGATTCCGAGTCCCTCGAATATACGGACGCTGATCTGCCTGTTGATCTCATTGTCCTCGGCGAGAAGGACCCTGCAGTCCTTCACCTGGCTCTCCTGACTGCGCAGGTAGGCAGCCGACGTCATGTGTATGTCTGTCTCATCTGCCCGCTTCAGCGGAATGCTCACGAAGACCTTCGTACCCTCGCCCGGCGAGCTCTCCACCTGGATCCTTCCGCCCATGGCGTCCAGAAGCGCCTTGACCACGTAAAGCCCTATGCCGGTGCCGGTCATCTCGTCGGGCCTGAGCGGATTATCCGTCTCCCGGGTGAATTCCTCGAACATATGCTTCTGGAAATCCTTGGACATGCCTATGCCGTTGTCTTCTACGGAAAATGTATAAAGAATCGTGTCGTCATCGCCGGGCCGCAGATCCGACCGGTAGATGATCCTGCCGCCCGATTCGGTATAGGCCGAAGCATTTCTCACCAGATTCAGGATGACCTCATTGATACGCGCCCTGTCACAGATCACGGCGGGCTTTTCTTCCTCACGCTCGACGATCTCGTAGCTCTGGTTTCGCGCGTTGCAGTTCTCCTTCAGGATCATCTCGACATAACGCCGGTGATCTTCGTACTGATAAGGCTGCAGCACCAGGTCTATGCTGCCGCCCCCGAGCTCATTGATATCGGAGATATTCTGGATCAGGGAGGTGAGATAGCGGTTGGACGTATCGATCTTGTCCAGGTCTGCGATAAGCATCTCACGGTCATCCGCGTCCTCACGCGAGAAGATCACCAGATTGTTGATGGCACCCGCCGGCGACTTCATCTCTTCGCTGAGTCTCCGGATGAAATCCATTCGGAATCTGCCGGAAAGCTTCTCCTCCTCCAGCTCGGCCGCCGTCGCAGCGGCCTCTGTCTGAAGCGTCTCAGACTGTTTCTTCAGCTCGGCAAGGCGTACACACAGACTGGCGAAGATACCGGCCAGGACGGAGAGCAGTACCGCAGGAACGATGATGCCTGCCAGCGCGCTGCCCGTAAACCAGCCCTGCGAAGGCCGGACATAGATGGTCCAGGTCCTGCCGCCGGCTTCCTCCGCGTGCACCGCCGCGTCATCCTCCGTCACATCGCCCGTATCGGCGATGGTGTCATCATAGGTGCCCGTGCCTGTCGCACGGATCATATAGGAATACCCTTCCTCTGTGAGACGGCTGACCTCTGCGGACTCGAGGAATTCGTCCAGACTCAGGACGATATTGGCAAAGCCCCACAGACGGTCCCTGCCTGCTTCATTCTCCAGGTACACCGGATTCCGGATGATCAGGCCCTTTTTCTCCCCGCCCCAAAGCGTGTAGGGTCCCATGACGTAGGGCTCTTTCGTGTCGAGCATGATCCGGACAGACGCAATATTCGCAGGATCTGCGATGATGTTATAGCCGTCCACGCCCGTATCCTCGGGCCACACCCATTCCACGATCCCGTCCGGCGCCAGCTGCACGCTGTAGACCACCTCATTATCATCGGCAAAGGAGGAAGCGATCTCGTCGAATCGTGTTACCTCGCCGCCGGCGCTGACCACCGCCGCCTTCCAGAGCTCGGACTCCTGCACATACCGGTCGATCTCCATGGCAAAATTTTCCATCGACATATCGGCCAGATACTGCGCCGTCCGCTTTTCCTCTTTCTGCCTGGTGTTGATCGCACTGAAACAGGCGGCAGCCGCAATGGCCGCTGCTATAAGAAATGTAATGGTCCCCGTAATGATGGCTCTGCCGCTAATTCTCATCCGTGCTCCATTCCCTCCGTGCTGAACGATGCTCCGCTGCAGATTGCTTTCCCGGACTTTCGCCCGCGCCATTTTCCATGTTCTAACAGACAGGATTTTCACCGGTCATGACTTCAGGCAAAGGAAACGCCCGTCCCTTCCGCCGCCATCTCCGCCCGCACGCGCCGCGCGCGGTCCGGATAATTCGTGATCACGGCGTCCACGCCGCTCCGGTACATGAAGCGCAGCTCTTCCTCGGTGTTGACCGTCCACACATGCACCTTCAGCCCCTTCGCGCGGCAGTCCTCCATGAAATGCGGATACTGGATATTATACTGTGCCGGGTGCAGGGCATCGACGCCCATGCCGGCCGCGTAGGAAGGCATATCGATATAGCCGTCCGAGTAGAGCAGGCCGCCCGGCACGTCCGGGTCGAGCGCCTTCAGGAGGCGCACCGAATAGTGATTGAACGAGGAGTAGATGACCTGCCGCGCCAGCCCCATCTCCCGCACCATCTGCGCGGTGCGCTTCTCCAGATCCTTGTAGAAGAACCGGCCCGTCTTGAGCTCGATGTTCACGGTCATGTCGGTCCCGCGCACGAAGTCCAGTACTTCTTCGAGCGTCGGGATCTGCGCGTCGGCATATTCCGGGTGCGTGCGGTTGAAGCGCATCGCCTTCAGCTCGCGCAGCGTGTAGTCCTTCACCAGGCCCGGCCGGCCGGTCACGCGCTTGATCTTCTCATCGTGCACGACCACGATCTCGCCGTCCCGCGTCAGCTGCACGTCCAGTTCGATCCCGTCGGCGCCCATCTCGTGCGCCATCCGGAACGCTTCCATCGTATTCTCCGGCGCGTAGCCGCTCGCGCCGCGGTGTGCCCATACCTTTGTCATGGCTTTATCTCATCTCCTCCGGCCTGCCCCGAGGCCAACCATCGAACCTGTAAATCCTGCTGCCTGATTGACGCAGCATTCGCCGGATGTACACGCAAGCGTGTTCACCCGGCTCATTGCTGACGCGCATAATGAAACAGCGCAGCCGGCCACTCCGCCGCCTGCGCTGATCTGTCCTCTGTATATACGGTTTACTCCGCGCTCTTCCCGAGCCCCTCCAGCAGCGTGGAGAGCCGGCTCAGATCCAGCGGCTTGGTGACATACCCGTTCATGCCGGACTGCTCCGCCTGCTCCCGGGTCTCCTTGTACGTATCCACGGTGATCGCGATGATCGGCACCGTCTTCGCGTCCGCGCGCTCCAGCGCCCGGATCGCCGTGCTGCTCTGGTAGCCGTCCATCACCGGCATCTGAATATCCATCAGGATCGCCGCGTACTCGCCCACACCCGAGCGCATGAAATGCTCCAGCGCATCCTTGCCGTCCACCGCCGCATCCACCTCGGCGCCCAGCGCCTCCAGGATGCCGGTTGTGATCTCCCGGTTGATGGCATTATCCTCGGCGAGCAGGAGCTTACCGGAGAACCCGCCCTCCGCCGCCTTCTCTTCCTTCTTCGGAGCCGGCGCCGGCGCCTCCTTCTCGGTCGGCATCTCCTTATAGCCGCCGCTCACCAGCCGCTCCCGGAACACCTCCGGCGCCAGCGGCCGGTCGAACAGGAAGCCCTGCACATAATTGCAGCCGATCGACTTGAGGAAATCCTTCTGCTCGGCCGTCTCCACGCCCTCCGCCAGGCTCATCATCTGCATGTCCTTGGTCAGACCGACCATATGCATCATCAGCGCCTTGTCGTTATTCCGGAGCGTCGTGAAATCATGCTGCGCCGAGAGCAGCGACTTATCCAGCTTGATGACATCGACCGGGATCTCCTTGACCAGCGACAGCGAGGAATACCCCGAGCCGAAATCATCCAGCGCCGTGCGGAAGCCGAGCCCGCGCAGCCGCCGGACCGTCTCCAGCAGGAGCCGCTCCTCTTCCGCGTTCATCGTCTCCGTCAGCTCGATCTCCAGATGCCCGTAATCCACCCCGTAGCGGTTCGCGATCGTGATCAGCGTGTCCGTGAAATCCGGATTCCCGAGATGGCGCATCGAGAAATTCGAGGAAATGGTAGATACCGTGAGTCCCTCGTCCTGCCACCGGCGGATATCCGCACAGACCCGCTCAAAGATGTACAGGTCCAGTTCACAGATCATGCCGGTCTCTTCGAGCGCCGGGATAAAGGCGCCCGGCATCACCATCTTGCCGTCCCGGATCCAGCGCACAAGCGCCTCGGCGCCGATGAGCGCGTTGGTCCGGATATCGACCTTCGGCTGGTAGTACGCATAGAACTCCCGCTTCTCCATGCCGTCGCGCACGTCCCGCAGGAGCTGGCGCGTCTCTTCCTTGATCTCCGCCGGCTGCGCCGACAGCTGTCCGTCCGCTCCCGCACTGACCGCGCGCTTTCTCTCCGCGCTCAGGCGCAGCAGCCCCGCCGCCGTCTGCAGCTT
>Ga0065709_1029393_pt1 | contig 25362 bp, 20 predicted proteins | sample Hoacrofraction14_2_FD_59096 | JGI IMG/M metagenome (GOLD analysis project Ga0065709, IMG submission 59096) | Hoatzin crop microbial communities from Cojedes, Venezuela, sample from fiber fraction 14 v1 | ecosystem: Host-associated > Birds > Digestive system > Esophagus > Crop | place: Venezuela...
CATCAACAACCATTTAATATCGTATTCATTATGTTACAGTATCAACTTTATCAGAACAAGAGCGCCCTTCGTGCGTTTAAACGGATTTTTTATAGTTTTAGCTTTGACACAGTTTAAATGACACTCTCGGCTTCGCCGCTACGTATTAGGCTTGGTACTTGGTTCCACGCCCCTCTGGAAAAAGTATCGTTGTGCTTGGTTCCACGCCCCCTCCGGTCGATTGCATCGACCTCCACCCCCTCGCCAGCGAGGGAGGAGAGTTTACCTCCTCACTTCTATAGTGACATCATTGATGCCGAGGGCTTTGAGTTTTTTCCTTATTCTCTCCGCCGTCGTTTCCATGGTATTCATGGCATTGTCATTCGCATCAGCGGGGATATCGGAAGAATCCTTATGGGATACTGTATAATCTTTGCGAGCCTTCAGCGACTCGTCCCTTACTACGACAGTGGCCGTGAGGGCGTTCTCCTGGGTGCTGAGAGGCCACACATGCAGATCTCTCACCAGAATCACATCCTTCTCACTCTCGATCAGACTTCTTATCTTGTCGATATCGACACCTTCTGGCACTCCGTCGAGACTCAGTCTTACACTCGTTATGAGAAGCCTTATCGAGGGAATGAGCACTATCACGGCGATGACAAGCGATACCACGCGGTCGAGCATCGTCCAGCCGGTATAGCTGATGACAAGGCCGGAGACGAGGACTCCCAGCGACACCATGATATCCGCCATCTTATGAAGGAAAATCGTGCGGATACCGATATCCTCCTTCTGTCCCTGGTAAAGCAGATATACCGTGACGACATTCACGGCCAGTCCGAAGGCTGCTGTCATCGTCATCGCCTCGCCGCTGACATCCTCAGCCACACGCAGTTTGAGGATACTCTCCACGATGATGGCACTCACGGCGAAGATAAGCAGCAGGGAGTTGAAGAGGGAGATAAGTATCGTCAGTTTCTTGTATCCGTAGGTGAAGCGCTTCGTGGGTCGTAGCGTGGCCAGCCACAGCGCCATGACGAAGAGAAGCATTCCGAGGGAGTCGCTCAGATTGTGCCCCGCGTCGGAGATGAGCGACATGGAATGGTTGGCGGCACCTATTATAGCCTCCGTGATTACGAAGGCTATATTAAGTGCCACGGCCAGAAGAAACGGCCAGTATCTGTGTTTCTTTTCAGTAAACATATATCTTATATTCCTTCACGCTGCCAGGTGCGCCCTGTTCGGCCCTGGGCAGATATTCGAAGGCAGAGACGGTCTGTTTCGAGCCGAGGTCGATGACGAGGAGGTGGGGATACTGCGACCCTTTCTCGGTCTGCCAGTAAGTACTCTCCTGCAGGTCGTACACCTTGTCGCCAGTATGGTTGCCCTGGTCGGCGTTCTCGCTGTCAGCATACTTGACGGTCCAGGGTTCGCGGCTCAGTCTGCTGCCGTTCTGATCCTGCAGATAAATCTCCGCGATGGCCGTCTGATCCTTGCTGTTATGGTTTGACAGACACTCTATGGCGAGGTATCTGCCCTGTACTGTGCTGCCGAACTTCACTGTCTGCCATCCGTTGCCTGCGCCGAACTGTCCTTTGGCTGCGGGAGTCATGGAGTTGAGGTCGGGACGATCGCCGGGATTGTTATGTTTGTTGCTCTTCTCGAGATTCAGTTTGTCGATCTCCGGATGATTCTGCGCGAAGCATACCGGTTCGCTCTTAGGTCCGATGACATCGAGTACGATCACCTCGTTGCGGCCCTTCTTGAGCCAGCATCCGGGGAGGTAGAGCGTCTGCTGCGGCCCGATGTTCCAGAAGCGTCCGAGGGCGTGGCCGTTGACGTATACGAGTCCCTTGCCGAAGGCCTCCATGTTGAGGAAGGTGTCGCCCGTCTTCTTCAGGTTGAAATATCCTCTGTAGTATCCTGCCTTCTTCATGTCGCCCAGAGATGCCGGGTCGATGAGATTGTCGCTGCCTCCGACTCTCCTGAAGGCCGTGAGGGCCTGTTCGTAGGAGTCGGGGATGGGGATGTTTTCGAAGTTTTTCGGAGTGATGGTGATGTCGGCGTCCGACGTACTCATGCTGATCACGACATTATCCGTGATACCCTTGAAGTCTTTGATGGCACGTCCGAAGTTGATTCTTCCCATACCCTCCACGAGAATGTCGAGGCGGTTGGTGCTGCCGGTAGCGGGAGGGAGTATGACGCTCTTTTCGTTTTTCACCCTGTCGATCTTACCGACGAACTTACCGTTGAGGAACACCTGTGCGTAGTCGTGTGCGTCGTTGATGGTGAGCAACTGCTGCGAGGCGCTGGCGGGGATAGTGGTGCGGTAGAGCATCGTTCCCCATCCCATATCCATCTCCTCGAAGGTACGGATCTTTCCGGCATAGTCTTCTTTCTTGTCAGCCTTGGTCAGAGCCGCACCGAGCGTGATCTCCGCATGTTCGGTGAGTTTGAACTCCGGTATCGATATCAGCTGTGCGGGAGCCTTGGGAGCGGCGGGCAGTTTCTTGTCGGAGTATTTCTGCAGCGTCTCCCTGAGGAGCCAGTATTTCTCCGTCGCCTGACCGTATTCGTTTATCGGCGCGTCGTAGTCGTAGGATGTAACGTCGGGAGCGAAGCCCGGGGAGTTGGCACCGGCCCAGTGACCGAAGCTCGTTCCTCCGTGGGTCATATAAAGAGAGAAGCTGATACCCTTGCGGAGCATCTCGTCGATGCCGGCCACCATATCTGCGGCCTTGCGCGTCTCGTGGCGTGCGCCCCACTTGTCGAACCATCCGCTCCAGAACTCGCTGCACATCTTGGGAGCGTCGGGACGAAGCTCGCCGAGGCGCTGGAACTGCTGGTCGATGTTCGCTCCGGTACCGAAGTTCATCGTCCATACCAGGTCGTCGAGTCCGTTCTTGGTGAAGTTGCTCGACCAGTCGCACTGGAACAGCGTCACCTTGTCGAAGCCCGACTCTCTGACGATGTCGCGGATGGCGCTCACGTAGGCCTTGTCCTCACCGTATGAACCGTATTCGTTCTCCACCTGCACCATGATGATCGGTCCGCCGTTCTGTATCGTCAGGGGAGCCAGCTGTTCGCCCACCTTCTTCTCGAAAATCTTCACTCTCTCCATGAAGTAGGGATCCTTCTCGCGGAGTTTGATATCCTTCTTCTTGAGGAGCCACCAGGGCAGTCCTCCCATCTCCCATTCGGCACATACATAGGGGCCCGGACGTACGATGACATACATACCGTGCTTCTGTGCCAGACGGCAGAACTTCGCGATATCGTTGTTGCCGCTGAAGTCGAACTGTCCCTCTTTCTGTTCGTGGATATTCCAGAAGATATAGATACAGATAGTGTTCATACCGAGCGACTTGCACATCTTGATCCTGTGCTCCCAGTATTCCTGGGGAATGCGCGGATAGTGGATCTCCGCGGCTTTCACCACGAAGGGCTTGCCGTTGAGCAGGAAGGTACCTTTGCCGGCCTCGAAGGTACCGGTTTTGGCTGTCGCCTGTGCACTGCCGCATACGGCTGCGGAGAGCAATACTACGGCGATGGCTGTTTTCAGAATTTGTTTCATGATGATAACGGTTTGTTGATGATTACTTGAAGGCTATGACACGGGTCACATCCTTGTCGAAATAGAAGGTCTCGACATGGCTGTTGTTCTTGTCTTTCTTGTCGGTGATCCTCACGTTGGCGTAGGTGAGCGTCTGGGGAGTCTCTCCGACCTCGTATTTGATACCTTGTTTATACAGTCCGCTGTGATGGGTTGTCTTCCTCATCGTCTCGACCTTGTCTTTGGAGATATACCTGGTGGTATCCACCTTTTCGATCACGAGGTCGTAGTCGCCCGGATTGACCATATTCTCCTTGACGAAGTCTTTCACCAGCGATTTCGCGTTATGGTTGGGCCCGCCGCATGCCGTGACGAGCAGCGCGGCGATGATCCCTGCCGACAGTTGCCTGATTTTCATAATTCTCCTTTTTTAGTGTGACTTAATATGACCTTGCGATGAGTACTCTCTTGGTGGAAGGTTTGCCGCTAACCATGTCGACGCCGGGAGTCTGCGGCGCGTCGAAGGGCACGCATCTGATGGTCGCCTGCGTTTCTTCCTTGATCCTGGCCTCGGTCTCGGCGGTGCCGTCCCAGGGGCAGAGGAAGAATCCGCCGTCCTTGATCCTCTCTTTGAACTCGTCGTAGTTCTCGCACTCGTAGATATGTTCGTCTCTGAACCTTCGCGCCTTCTCGAAGATATTCTTCTGTATCTCGTCGAGCAGCGTCTCCACGTATCCTGCGATACCGTCGAAGCCCACCGTCTCCTTCTCGAGAGTGTCGCGTCGCATCACCTCCACGGTGTTGTTCTCCATATCGCGGCCTCCCATGCAGAGTCTTACGGGCACACCTTTGAGCTCGTAGTCTGCGAACTTGAATCCCGGGCGTTTGTTGTCGGAGTCGTCAAACTTCACGCTGACACCCTTGCTTCGCAGTTCGCTGATGACGGGAGCGAACTTCTCCGCGATAGCCGCCATCTGTTCCGCATTCTTCGCGATGGGGATAATAACCACCTGTATGGGAGCCAGACGGGGAGGCAGCACCAGACCGTTGTCGTCGGAGTGGGTCATGATGAGGGCTCCGATAAGACGTGTGGATACGCCCCATGAGGTGGCCCACACATATTCGGGCTTGTTCTCCTTGTTGAGGAAGGTGACATCGAAAGCCTTGGCGAAGTTCTGTCCGAGGAAGTGGCTCGTACCGCTCTGCAGCGCCTTGCCGTCTTGCATCATCGCCTCGATGGTATATGTGTCGAGGGCCCCGGCGAAACGTTCCGTCTCGCTCTTCACACCCTGTACTACGGGTACCGCCATCCACTCCTCGGCGAATTTGGCGTATACCTTCAGCATCTTCTCAGCCTCTGCCTCGGCCTCCTCCTTGGTGGCATGGGCTGTATGCCCCTCCTGCCACAGGAACTCCGACGTGCGGAGGAAAGGACGGGTGCGCATCTCCCACCGCATCACGTTGCACCACTGGTTGCACATCAGCGGCAGGTCGCGGTAGGAGTGGATCCAGTTTTTGTATGTGTTCCAGATAATCGTTTCCGACGTAGGACGGATGATGAGTTCCTCCTCGAGCTTGGCTGCAGGGTCCACCTCGACGGCACTCTTGTCGGCGGTAGCCTTGAGGCGGTAGTGTGTCACCACGGCGCACTCCTTGGCGAAGCCTTCCACGTGCTCTGCCTCTCTGGATAGGAATGATTTGGGGATGAGCAGGGGGAAGTAGGCGTTCTGCGCACCCGTCTCCTTGAACATCGTGTCGAGCTGGTGCTGCATCTTCTCCCAGATAGCATATCCGTAAGGTTTTATTACCATACAACCGCGAACGGGCGACTGCTCCGCAAGGTCGGCCTTCGTTACAAGGTCGTTGTACCACTGACTGTAATTGTCAGCTCTTTTTGTCAAATCCTTTAATTCTTTTGCCATTTTTGTTGCTTTATATATAAATTTGGATGCAAAAGTAGTAAAAAAAGTTGGGAAAAGTGTTGTTATTTGAGAAAAATAGCTATCTTTGCACAAAATATTTTTTAGTAATAACAATTTAATAGGAGGTTAAAAAAATGAAAAAACTTAAAATTTTCACACTGTTCCTTTGCTTCGGAATAGTATTGAGTGGATGTAACAATTTGAGTAAGGGTGCAGGTATCGGTGCTGCCGGTGGTGCTGTTCTTGGTGCTATCGTCGGTAAGATCGCAGGCAACACAGCCGTAGGCGCTGCTGTTGGCACAGCCGTAGGTGCAGGTACCGGTGCTATCATCGGCAAGCACATGGATAAGGTTAAGGCTCAGGCTGCCGCCGTTCAGGATGCTCAGGTAGAGAGCGTTACCGACGCCAACGGTCTGCAGGCTGTGAAGGTTACTTTCGACAGCGGTATTCTGTTCGCAACCAACAAGTCTGACCTGAACACCGCTTCCAAGACTTCTCTTGCCAAGTTCGCACAGGTGCTCAACAACAATGCCGACTGCGACCTTGCAGTGTTCGGACATACCGACAGCACTGGTAACGACGGTATCAACATCCCTCTGTCTCAGCAGAGAGCACAGAGCGTTGTCAACTATCTGCAGAGCTGCGGTGTGAAGAGTTCTGTATTCAAGACTATCGAGGGTAAGGGTAGCTCGGAGCCCGTTGCTGACAACACTACAGCAAGCGGTAAGCAGCAGAACCGCCGTGTTGAGGTTTACATGTATGCAAGCGAGGCTATGATCAAGGCTGCAGAGAATGGCAACCTCCAGTAATTGAAAGTTTTAATATATTATAATTGGAGACTCTTCTTAAAAGTATAAAGAAAGTCATCAGATGGATTGTGGTAGGCTTCTTCGCCAGTACTATTCTGGCGGTGGTAGCCTACCGCTTTGTTCCTGTGTATTTCACGCCTCTGATGTTTATCCGTCTGCTCAACCAGGCAGGCGCCGGTGACGACCTGAAACTGTATCACCACTGGGTCCCCCTGCGCGAGATATCGCCGTCGCTGCCCAGGGCCGTGATGGCCAGCGAGGATGCCAGGTTTCTGAAGCATCACGGCTTCGACTACAAGGCCATCGAGGGTGCGGCGAAGAGGAATATGAAGGGAGGAAAGAATAAATACGGCGCTTCCACTATCAGTCAGCAGACCGCCAAGAACGTGTTTCTGTGGCCCGGCAGGTCGTGGGTGAGAAAAGGTCTGGAAGTGTATTTCACCGCCCTCATCGAACTGATGTGGAGCAAGCAGCGCATCATGGAGGTGTATCTCAACTCCATCGAGATGGGTGACGGCATATACGGAGCCGACGCCGTGGCGCGCAGGAATTTCGATGTCAGGGCCAAGGACCTGTCGGAACGGCAGTGCGCCCTCATTGCGGCGACACTTCCCAATCCCCGCCGCTTCGACTCCAAGAATCCCACCGCGTATATGTTCAAGCGGCAGAGATGGATTCTCGACAATATGCGGTTCATCCCCTCGTTCCCGAAGGAAGGAGAGGATGTAAGACGATGACACGGCTTCCGCGGGTATCCTACGGAAGTGTGTAGAAATCAATGATATCTTTTATCGCTCTCTGGCACACGGCGCAGAAATCAGGCGTCGTGTTGTCGAGCATGCGGCAGCGCTGACAGGGACGGTATACTCCCTTGACGCTGTATCCCGCTCCCTCGAAGACTCCGATGCGGGAGAACTGCGTCTTCTCGTCGTCAGAGAGAGGGGTGGGGATGGGAGTGCCCTTCTTGATCATATCCTCCCACTTGCCTTTGAAGTCGACCAGTGTGGTGAGGTTTTTCTCCCATGGCTCGATATCGTGGGGATACATCGGAATCTCGTCGGACTCGTATGCATACTCGTCGCCAAGGCCGGCGAAACTGTGTCCGAACTCATGCACAATCACCGGTTTCGACCGTTCGTTGCGTGTCGTGGTAATCATATATGAATTGTAGATTCCTCCGCCGCCGTATCTCTCCGAGTTTACTAATATAATAATGTGCTCGTAGGGAACGCCGGCCAGCATGTCGTTGAGTTTCTTCATGCTTAGGGTGGTGAGATATCGCTCCGAATAGAACGTGTCGAAATGCGATCCGAGGACGGTATTCTTCCATATCCCCTTGCCGGGTTCGCTCATCCCCTCGTCGTGGGACGCGGCCTTTACGGCGACCACCTCGAAACGGTCGCGCATAGACTTGAACGGCTCGTAGGTGAAGAGCAGTTCCATCGACATTCTGGCTTCCTGTTCGAAGAGGTCCATCTGGTCTTCCTTGTATCCCTCTGCTATATAAGCCAGATGGATGCAGTGGTCGGGATCGGCCGGACTGTTGATGACGGTATACTCGCTCTGTCCTCTGAATCCTTTCTTATGGATGAGGATATCCGATGGCACCACCTGATGGGTCAGCGACGCCATCACCTCGCGGCGGTTGTTCATCAGACTCACCGTGATATCGACGGTATCCTTCGGGAAGGGTACGAGGAAGACGTTCTCAAAGGCTTTCTTCGTGGTCTCGGCTTCGGGGTAGGTGAGCCACTCCTGGAAGAGGGTGGAGAAGGAATGGCGGTATATCACTTCGCCCTTCTTCGACCTCACCGTGATCTGTCCGTTGCCCTCGAGAGGCAGTTCCGACAGACGGCTGCGTCGTCCGTACCAATGCGGTTCTTCGCACAGTTCCTCGAGGTAGATGTCTTGCTTCTTGGCATCTCCTGCGAAGGAGTAATCGATTCTCAGTGTCTTATCGACGAAAAAATCATCAAACTGCTGTGCGTTTGATGATGTGGGGAAGATGCAGCCTGATATAAAGGCTGCGATAACTGCTAAATGTCTCATATTTCTTTCATTAGTTCCTGGATGTAACTGCGACCCCAGTCGTCGCCATGGCATTTGGTATCGTTGTAGCTCAGTATGTCGAGGTCGATCTTCACGATACCCTTCTTGAGCATCCCCTTGCCCTTGCCGAGCCGGTGCTCGAGCTGTTTTACCGCTCTTTTCACCTGGCTGAGGCCGTGGGCCGTCCAGAACGTGCCGAGGCAGTTGTGGAACTTCTCGTCGCGGGGGATGTCGCCCACGGGATCGGTGACTACGACGCGGGTGAACGTGATGCCGGGGAACAGCAATTCCAGCATCGTCTGAGCCTTCTGTATGTTGGCCTTAGGCTCGCAGTTCGAACCTAATGCGAGGATCACTTTGTTTTTACCTATCATATTTTTTGTTTTACTTTGCAAAAATAATAAATAATCTAAAAAGAACGATGTTTTTTAGTGTTTTTTATATTTTTATCAAACCTTTTGAGTACCTTTGTCGGAGAAAAAGACATGATAATGGATATAGACAAGATACTCGCGAAACTGAAGATAGAGAGTCTCAACGTGATGCAGCAGGCGTCGCTCGAGGCAGTGAAGGAAAACGACAACGACATCGTGCTGCTGTCGGCGACAGGTACGGGTAAGACCCTGGCCTATCTGCTGCCGCTGATATCACTCATTGACGGCGGCAGCGACGAGCTGCAGGCCGTGGTGATGGTGCCGGGAAGAGAACTGGCCCTGCAGTCGGATACGGTACTGAAGAATATGGGCAGCGGCCTGCGGTCGTTCTGCTGCTACGGAGGACGGCCGACGATGGACGAACACAGGAAACTCCGCGAGGTGAAACCGCAGATAGTCTTCGCCACGCCGGGAAGACTCAACGACCATCTGAAGAAAGCCAACCTGCTGCCTTACGGGGTGAGATACGTCGTCATCGACGAGTTTGACAAATGTCTCGAGATGGGATTCAGAGACGAGATGGCAGATATCCTGTCGCAGCTGAAAGGCGTCAGACGGCGCTTCCTCCTCTCGGCCACCGACACCGACGATATACCGTCGTTCGTGAACATGAAGAAGACTACCAGGATCGACTTCCTCGACCATTCAGAACAGATATCAGACCGGGTGAACGTGTTTGAGGTGAAGAGTCAGCAGAAAGACAAACTCGACACGCTGGCCGAACTGCTCCTCTCGTTCGGAGCGCAGAGCAGCATCGTATTCCTCAACTACCGCGACAGCGTGGAGCGCACCAACGAATACCTCCGCAAGAGAGGTTTTTATACCAGTTATTTCCACGGAGGCATGGAACAGAAGTATAGGGAGGACGCCTTGTATAAGTTCTCCAACGGCACTGCCAATATCCTCGTGGCCACCGATTTGGCATCGCGTGGCCTCGACATCCCCGACATCGACAATATCGTGCACTACCACCTGCCCCTCGACGCTCAGAGTTATATCCACAGGGTGGGGCGCACGGCGCGATGGGACGCCAGCGGAAGAGCCTTCTTCATCCTCGGACCCGAAGAGACGATGCCCGGCTTCATCGACGAACGGCCGGAGCCGTACGACATACCACCGATGACGGAGGATACGGAAATACCCGTGCCGCGAATGGCTACGATATATATCGGCAAGGGAAAGAAGGATAAACTCAGCAAGGGTGATATCGTGGGATTCCTCTGCAAGAAGGGGGGCCTCGAAAGCGGCGACATCGGACGCATCGATGTTAAGGACAGATATACCTACGCGGCGATAGACAGAAGCAAACTCTACGACGTGCTCCGGAGAGTGAAAGGCGAAAAGATAAAAGGAGTTAAAACCATCGTCGAGATTGTGAAATAAACTCTTTTGCCTTACATTTTGCCATATTTATCTTAAAATATTTTGCCGTTTGGGAAATTTTCAGTAATTTCGCAGTCAGTTAGGTAAAAATTGATTTTAAACATTAATATCCAATCAAAATGAAGAAGTACAACTTTAATGCCGGTCCTTCGATGCTTCCCAGAGAGGTAATCGAAAACACCGCAAAACAGATTTTAGACTTCAACGGCAGCGGACTCTCTCTCGCAGAGATTAGTCATCGTGCCAAGGACTTCCAACCAGTTGTTGACGAGGCAGTGGCTCTCTTCAAGGAGCTGCTCGACATCCCCGAGGGATATTCTGTGATCTTCCTGGGAGGAGGCGCCTCGTTGCAGTTCTGCCAGATCCCGTTCAACTTCCTTATCAAGAAGGCCGCATACCTGAATACCGGTACATGGGCCAAGAAGGCTATGAAAGAGGCAAAGCTTTTCGGAGAGGTGGTGGAAGTGGCTTCTTCTGCTGACGACAACTATACCTATATCCCCAAGGGGTGGACCTGCCCGGCCGATGCCGACTATCTGCACTTCACGACCAACAATACCATCTTCGGCACCGAGATACGCAAAGACCTCGACGCTCCCGTACCTCTGATCGCCGACATGAGTTCGGATATCATGAGCCGCCCTGTCGACGTTAGCAAGTATACCGCTATCTATGCCGGCGCACAGAAGAATATCTCCATGGCCGGCGTTACGGTGATCATCGTCAAGGACGAAATGCTTGGCAAAGCTCCCCGCGAGATTCCAACGATGCTCGACTACAGAACACACGTGGACAAGGGCTCGATGTTCAATACTCCTCCGGTAGTGCCTATATACTGCATGGTGGAAAACCTCCGCTGGATCAAGGCCCAGGGCGGTGTCAAGGCTATGGCAGAGAGAGCCGAGGAGAGAGCCAAGATCGTATACGGCGAGATTGACCGCAACAAACTCTTCAAGGGTACCGTCGCCGAGGAGGACCGTTCGATAATGAACCTCTGCTTCGTGATGAACGACGAATACAAAGATCTCGAGAAACCGTTCCTCGACTTCGCTACGGAGCGCGGCATGGTGGGTATCAAGGGACACCGCTCTGTCGGCGGCTTCAGAGCCAGCTGCTACAATGCGCAGACCATCGAGGGTGTCAACGCTCTGGTACAGTGCATGAAGGATTTCGAAGCACAGAATTGATTTTTCACATAATGAAAGGCGGATGCATGGTGTCCGCCTTTTTTTGTTTTAAACAGGTATAATAAAAGAAACTAAAAGGAGTAATAGACATGAAAGTATTAGTAGCAACAGAAAAACCTTTCGCAGCAGCCGCTGTGGAGGGTATCAGAAAAGAAATCGAAGGTGCAAGCAACGAACTGGCACTCCTCGAGAAGTATACGGAGAAAGCCCAGTTGCTCGATGCCGTGAAGGATGCCGACGCTATGATCATACGTTCCGACAAAGTCGACGCCGAGGTCCTCGATGCCGCGAAACAGCTGAAGATCGTCGTTCGAGCCGGCGCCGGTTATGACAATATCGACCTGGCTGCGGCTACGGCTCACAACGTGGTGGCAGAGAATACTCCCGGACAGAACTCCAACGCCGTGGCTGAACTCGTATTCGGGCTTCTGGTATTCGCAGTGCGCAACTTCTATAACGGTAAGGCAGGAACAGAGCTCAAGGGCAAGAAACTGGGTATCCTGGCTTTCGGTAACGTGGGCCGCAATGTAGCCCGCGTGGCAAAAGGTTTCGGTATGGAAGTGTCTGCATACGACGCCTTCTGTCCCGCATCTGCCATCGAGGAGGCTGGTGTTCATGCTGCAAAGAACCAGGAAGAACTCTTCGAGACTTGTGATGTGGTCAGTCTGCATATCCCTGCCACTCCCGAGACGAAGGAGAGCATCAACTACGACCTCGTAAACAAGATGAAGAAGGGCGGTATCCTTATCAACACCGCACGCAAGGAAGTGATCGACGAGGCCGGACTGCTCAAACTGATGGCCGAGAGGGAGGATCTGAAGTATATTACCGATATCAAACCCGATGCTGACGCCGACTTCCAGAAATTCGAGGGCCGTTATTTCTCTACTCCCAAGAAGATGGGCGCACAGACGGCAGAGGCTAACATCAATGCCGGTATCGCCGCGGCAAAACAGATCAACGCATTCTTCAAGGATGGTTGCACTAAGTTTCAAGTTAATAAGTAAGCGACTATGGCTAAGATAAAACCATTCAGAGGCATACGTCCCCCGAAAGACTTGGTGGAGAAGGTGGAATCGCGTCCTTACGACGTCCTCAGTTCCGAAGAGGCGAGGGCAGAGGCGGGAGACAACGAGATGTCGCTCTATCATATCATCAAACCGGAGATCAATTTCCCCGAAGGAACCAGCGAATACGATCCCCGCGTCTATGAGAAGGCTGCGGAGGAATTCCAGAAATTCCAGGACAAGGGATGGCTCGTGCAGGATTACAAGGAACTGTATTACATCTATGCCCAGACCATGAACGGCAAGACTCAGTACGGTCTTGTTGTCGGTGCTTACGTGGACGACTATCTCAACGGAGTGATAAAGAAACACGAGCTGACACGCCGCGACAAGGAGGAAGACCGCATGAAGCACGTCAGGGTGAACAATGCCAATATAGAACCCGTATTTTTCGCTTATCCAGACAACAAGGTTCTCGACGACCTTATCATGAGATATGCCGTCACAACACCAGAATACGATTTCATCGCCCCGATAGACGGTTTCCGTCATCAGTTCTGGATCATCTCCGACGACAACGACATCGCCACCATTACGGACGAGTTCGCCAAGATGCCGTCGCTCTATATCGCTGACGGACACCACCGTTCCGCCGCCGCAGCACTCGTGGGGGCTGAGAAGGCAAAACAGAATCCCAACCACAACGGGACGGAGGAGTATAACTACTTCATGGCAGTGTGCTTCCAGGCATCGCAGCTCACCATCCTCGACTATAACAGAGTGATGACAGATCTCAACGGAATGACTTCGGGGGAATTCCTCAAGGCCTTGGAGAAAAACTTCACCGTAGAGAAGAAAGGCGCTGATATATACAAGCCTGCGCAACTTCATGAGTTCTCACTCTATATCGACGGTGAGTGGTATAGTCTGAAGGCGAAAGACGGAACCTACGACGACAACGATCCCATCGGAGTGCTCGACGTGGACATCTCATCACGACTCATCCTCCAGGATCTTCTCAATATCGGTGACCTCAGATCGAGCAACCGTATCGACTTCGTAGGAGGACTCCGCGGACTGGGCGAGCTGAAACGCCGCGTGGACAGCGGTGAGATGAGACTGGCTCTCGCCCTCTATCCCGTGTCGATGCAGCAGATCATGGATATCGCCGACAGCGGAAAGATAATGCCGCCGAAGGCCACATGGTTCGAACCGAAACTGCGTTCGGGTCTCGTCATCCACAAACTGTCATGACAGGACTCCGATCACGGAAAATGATTACTGATGGACGAATATAAGACGATAAACAAGGAAGGCGCAGGAACTTACACCGAAAAGAGGAGTAAGTTCCTCGCTTTCTGCCATCATGTAACAACCCTCGACGAGGTGAAGGCCATCGTCGCCCAATACAGAAAGAAATATTACGACGCCCGGCATGTGTGCTATGCTTATATGTTAGGGCCCGAAAGAAAGGACTTCAGAGCCAATGACGACGGGGAACCGAGCAGCACTGCCGGCAAACCGATTCTCGGACAGATTAACTCCAACGAACTCACCGACATTCTTGTTGTGGTGGTGAGATATTACGGAGGAGTGAACCTCGGAACCAGCGGTCTTATCGTGGCCTACCGTACCGCGGCAGCCGAGGCGATAGAAGCATCGGAGATCGTCACCCGTTTCGTGGAAGAGGAGGTGGTGTTCCGCTTCTCCTATCCGATGATGAACGACGTGATGAGAATAGTCAAGGAGATGAACCCCCGTATCGTGGCGCAGAATTACGACAATACCTGCGAGATACGTCTGGCAATCCGAAAGGATGAGGCTCCCGTCCTGAGAGATAAATTGCAAAAACTATCATTCGAATAGCCATGAAACATCATTCTTACATCATTTTAATAACATCGCTGTGTTCGCTGATACTTTCCTGTTCCACTACAGCGACAGCCCCCGACGGCAGAAAACTTACAAAACAGGAACAGCGTCAGGAGACGGCACGCAAGGTGGCGGAGGCTCTCGACAGCAGATATTACAAGATCGATGTCGACATGGCCCATCCCCTGAGAATGCCGGCGAAAGTGCTCTCTTACGGTTTTTCGCTCGAAGTGCACGGTGACAGTCTCATCTCTTACCTTCCCTATTTCGGAAGGGCCTACAGCATACCGTACGGTGGAGGAAAAGGGCTGAATTTCACCTCCACTATCAGCAGTTATCAGATGGAATATCCGAAGAAGGACAGAGCGAGGATTTACCTCATCACCAAAAACGACGAGGATGTGTACAGCTTCCTCATCGAGGTGTTCATAAACGGCAAGGCGACTATCGACGTACAGGCAAGAGAGCGTGACATGATCTCTTTCGACGGTGAGATAGTGACTGACTGATACCTGCGACAAGAATACAACAATCCCCTTCATGAGTCCTCATGAAGGGGATTGTCCGGTATTTGTAATTTAGAATCTTACAGACAACTGGCAGTCGATCATCGAATACTTCTTGTCTGTGGCATGTTCGTTGACATAGATATAGCACACCTGAGCCTTCACTCTCTTCAGGAAGGTGTAGTCGAGACCGATCTCGTACTCATCCTTGGCAGAGTCGCTTGTCGCCATGTTGCGGTATACGCTGTAGCGAGCCTTGGCGTGGCACACTTTCTTCTGGATAGGAGCCACGACGCCGGCATACCAACCGTCGGCCTTGTCGCCGAGAGCCTCGTTGATGGTGATGTCTGTCTCGGTAGAACTCTTGAAGGCCTTGCCCTGGCTGTGGAGATACTCTCCGCGGATCGTCCAGTCGCTGGTAGTGGCATACTCTGCACTGAGAGCATATCTGTTGACGTCGACAGTGCGCTTGCCGCTGATGGCAGTACCGTCGATATCGGTACCGCTGCCTTCACGGGTGTAGGATCCGGTCCATCCCGAGGCGCCGATTCTCATACCGGGAATGGGAGACACCCAGATCTCACCGATAAGGTCCTTGCGGTTGTCCTTGTCGCCGGTGTTGATACCCTGGCCGTTGTATACGGCGGCCTGGTAGTGGAGGATATTCCTGTCGTTGACTTTGAGGAAGTCACCCTGCAGCTGAACACCCACGTCACGTCCGTTGCTGGCATGACACCCGTTACGGTCGGAGAATCCCGCGAGGGCGTTTACGGGAGAGGCATAAGAATAGAATCCCTCATCGATAGGGTGGAGGGGGTTCTCGAAGGTGAAAGCGCGCTTGAACTGTCCCACCTTGACCTTGAAGTAATCGAAGCGGCGCCACTCCATGTAAGCATCGACGATACGGGGACCGCTGGAAGAGTTTGGCATACCGTTGAGCTGAGCCTGTACGCGGTAGTCGAATTCCTTGGCGATGGTACCCTGGAAGTTGAGACGTACAAGACGGGTGGAGAACTGGTTGGTCTCGGCTCCCTCCTTTCCCTTGTACTGATACTCGCTGATGATATAACCGCCGATCTTGGTGTTCTGGAACCAGTCTTTGCTCCATCCCTCCTGTGCACCGGCGCTTGCTGTTGCAAGAGCGAGCAGTGTAGTAAACATTAGTTTTTTCATACGACTTTATTTTTTAGTTAATAATATTACGTTTTCGACGTGCGGGGTATGCGGGAACATATCCACCGGCTGGACCTCGGCCACCTTATACATCGCATCGAGGAGAGCCACGTCGCGGGCCTGCGTGGCAGGGTTGCAACTCACGTATACGATTCTATCCGGGGCGGCCCTCATTATTGTGTCCACCACATCCTGATGCATTCCTGCACGCGGAGGGTCGGTGATGATGACGTCGGGACGGCCGTGATCGGCTATGAACTCGTCGGTGAGGATGTCCTTCATGTCGCCGGCGTAAAACTGTGTGTTGGAGATACCGTTGATATAGGAATTCACCTTGGCGTCCTCGATGGCCTCCGGCACGTATTCGATACCCACTACCTTGCGGGCTCTACGGGCCACGAAATTGGCGATGGTTCCTGTACCGGTATAGAGGTCGTAGACGATCTCGTCACCGCTGAGCCCGGCAAACTCTCTGGCTACGGAATAGAGATGATAGGCCTGTTCGGTGTTAGTCTGATAAAAACTCTTCGGACCGACCTTGAAACGGAGGTCTTCCATCTCCTCGAAGATATGGTCTTTGCCATAGAAAACATGTATGTCGAGATCACCGATAGTATCGTTGCCTTTCTGGTTGTCTACCCACAGCAAACTGCTGATCTGCGGGAACTTGCCGTGGATGTGTTGCAGTAATCCTTCTGCTTTTTGGGGGTCATCGTCATCCTCGAAATGAAACTGGATGATAAGCATCCATTCCCCGCTGTTGGAGTTTCTGATGATGATATCGCGGAGCAGACCGTGCTGTTCCCTGAGGTCGAAGAAAGAGAAATGATGTGCGAGTGAATAGTCGCGGATTTCGTTTCTGATGCTGTTGTGCAGATCGTCCATGAGCCAGCATTTCTCGATAGGGAGAATCTTGTCGAAGGCTCCGGTGATATGGAATCCGATGCCATCGGTGACATCGAAGGTGACACCCGACGCAACCTGCTCCTTGGTGAGCCATCGTTTGTTGGAACAGCCGAACTCCAGTTTATTGCGGTATTCCTTGGTCTTGACGCTGCCCAATATAGGCCGCATCGGAGGAAGTTCTACCTTGCCGATGCGGGTCAGCTGGTCGTATACCTGCTGCTGTTTGAACTTCAGTTGCTCCTCGTATGGCAGGTTCTGCCACTTACATCCGCCGCATACCCCGAAATGCTCGCACATCGGGGTCGCGCGTACATTACTATATTTAATGTACCTTACCACTTCACCCTCGCAGTAGCTGTGACGCTTTTTGCGTATCTGTATGTCTACGACATCTCCCGGGACGGTCCAGGGAACGAAAACGACAATGTCATTGACTCTCGCCAGTGATTTGCCTTCGGCCGCTACGGCTGTGATTTCTATATTCTCCAGAATGGGTAATTCTTTTCTTCTTCTGCTCATAACAGGGTGCAAAATTATCAAAAAAATCCGTTTCGGTGTTCTTTTTGGGTGAAAATGTGATAAAATACCAAAAATGTAAGTTATACTTTGCAATTTTTTGCCCTAATTCTTGCAATTGTCAGCGAAAAATGTTATCTTTGCAAGACATATATTAATCATTATTAAACTTAAAAAATAAGCAACAAACTATGAGCGAGAAAAGAGTTTATCTCTTCGGCAATGGTAAAGCCGAAGGAAATGCTAAGATGAGAGAGCAGCTCGGCGGTAAGGGAGCCAATCTGGCTGAAATGAACCTTATCGGAGTGCCTGTTCCTCCAGGATTCACCATCACCACCGACTGCTGCAACGAATACTACGAGGTAGGCCAGCAGAAGATTATGGAAATTCTCAATGACGACGTCACGGCTGCCGTAAAGCATATCGAGACTCTGATGAATTCCAAGTTCGGTGACCCCCAGAACCCTCTGCTTGTCAGCGTTCGTTCCGGCGCCCGCGCTTCTATGCCCGGTATGATGGATACTATCCTAAACCTCGGTCTTAACGACGAGGTGGCTGAGGGTATGGTTAAGAAAACTCAGAACCCCCACTTCGTTTACGACAGCTATCGTCGTTTCGTACAGATGTACGGTGACGTGGTTCTCGAAATGAAGCCGGCGAACAAAGAGGATATCGACCCGTTTGAGGAAATCATCGAAAAGGTGAAGGCCGAAAGAGGTGTGAAACTGGACAAGGATCTGTCTGTCGACGAACTGAAGAAACTGGTTCAGCTCTTCAAGGCAGCAATCAAGGAGCGCACCGGCAAAGACTTCCCCGATGATCCTATCGAGCAGCTCTGGGGTGCTATCTGCGCCGTATTCCGCAGCTGGATGAACGAGCGTGCCATCCTTTACCGCAAGATGGAAGGTATTCCTGACGAGTGGGGTACTGCCGTCAGCGTTATGGCCATGGTATTCGGTAATATGGGCGACACATCGGCTACCGGTGTTTGCTTCAGCCGTGATGCCGGAAATGGTGAGAACCTCTTCAATGGTGAGTATCTCGTAAATGCACAGGGTGAGGATGTCGTTGCCGGTATCCGTACTCCGCAGCAGATCACCAAGATCGGTTCGCAGCGCTGGGCAGAGCGTGCAGGTATCTCCGAGGAGGAGCGCGTTGCCAAATATCCTTCCATGGAAGAGGCTATGCCTGAGATCTACGCTCAGCTGAATGATATCCAGGAGAAACTGGAGAACCACTATCATGATATGCAGGATATGGAGTTCACCGTTCAGGAGGGCAAACTGTGGTTCCTCCAGACTCGTAACGGCAAGCGTACAGGTACTGCCATGGTCAAGATCGCCATCGACCTTCTGCATGAGGGTATGATTGACGAGAAAACTGCTATTATGCGTTGCGAGCCCCAGAAACTCGACGAACTGCTTCACCCGGTATTTGACAAGGTGGCATTGCAGCAGGCTAAGGTTATCACACAGGGACTTCCCGCTTCTCCGGGTGCTGCATGCGGACAGATCGTGTTCCATGCTGACGACGCTCAGAAGTGGCATGCTGACGGCAAGAAGGTCGTTATGGTCCGTATCGAGACTTCTCCCGAGGACCTCGCCGGTATGTCGGCTGCTGAGGGTATCCTCACAGCTCGCGGAGGTATGACTTCTCACGCTGCCGTTGTGGCTCGTGGTATGGGTAAGTGCTGTGTCAGCGGTGCAGGTGCTATCAATGTTGACTATCATACGAAGACGGTGGAGATCGACGGTACTGTATATAAAGAGGGTGACTTCATCTCTCTGAACGGTACTACCGGTAAGGTTTATGCTGGTGAGATTCCCACCAAGGCTGCAGAACTGAGTGGTGACTTCAAGGAACTGATGGATCTCTGTGACAAGTATACCAAACTGCAAGTTCGTACCAATGCAGATACTCCTCACGACGCACAGGTGGCTCGTGCTTTCGGTGCCAAGGGTATCGGTCTTACACGTACTGAGCACATGTTCTTTGAGGATAAGAAGATTGTCGCCATGCGCGAAATGATCCTCGCTGAGGATGCTGGGGGCAGAGAGAAGGCTCTGGAGAAACTGCTTCCTTATCAGAAGGCAGACTTCAAGGGTATCCTCGAGGCTATGGACGGCTGTCCGGTGAACATCCGTCTGCTGGATCCTCCTCTCCACGAGTTCGTTCCTCACGATATCCCCGGACAGGAGACTATGGCAAAGGAGATGGGCGTTTCTCTCGAATATATCCAGCGCCGTGTAGAGTCTCTGGCAGAGAATAATCCTATGCTCGGTCATCGTGGCTGCCGTCTGGGTATCACCTTCCCCGAGATCACCGCAATGCAGACACGCGCCATTCTCAGCGCAGCATGCGAACTGAAGAAGGAAGGCAAGAACCCGATGCCGGAGATTATGGTTCCACTGATCGGTATCCTCTATGAGCTGAAACAGCAGAAGGCTGTCATCCAGAAGACGGCAAAGGAAGTATTCGACGAGTACGGCATCGAGATCAAATTTGAAATTGGTACTATGATCGAGATTCCTCGAGCTGCTCTTACCGCTGACCGTATCGCTACCGAGGCGGAGTATTTCTCATTCGGTACCAACGACCTTACACAGATGACATTCGGCTACAGCCGTGATGATATCGCAAGCTTCCTTCCGGTATATCTGGAGAAGAAGATCCTGAAGGTTGACCCGTTCCAGGTTCTCGACCAGAATGGTGTCGGCCAATTGATCAAGATGGCAGTGGAGAAAGGTCGTGCCGTTCGTCCGAACCTCCGTACAGGTATTTGCGGCGAGCATGGTGGCGAGCCCAGTTCTGTTAAGTTCTGCGCTAAGATTGGTCTTAACTACGCAAGTTGCTCTCCTTTCAGAGTTCCTATCGCTCGTCTTGCTGCCGCTCAGGCTGCTGTCGAGGAAGAGGCTTAACGGAAGGATTACTCATAAAATTAGAGGTGGCAATGCAAAGCATTGCCACCTCTTTAGTTATATCGTGTTGCTTAGTAACTTACTTCAAATTTAGATTTTTACTATCACGCTGTCGGGGAGTGTAAAAAGGAATCTTGCTCCGTCGTGGTATGACTTGTCCTGTCGTGCTTCTCCATGTAACATATCAGCCACAGCCTTGTTGATACTCAGACCCAGACCGGCTCCCTGGGTAAATTCGTCTGCCTTTTCGAATTTCTCGAATATATGTTCATCTTTACCTTCCGGGATGCCGCAACCGGTATCGGTGACTGCGAAAACAAACTCATCGTCTTCGTGGTAAAAGGTGAGACGTATGCTTCCTTCTTTTGTGAACTTGCAAGAGTTGTCGAGGTAATTGAACAATACTCTTGTAACCAGTTTGTTATCTGTCTCGATGATATAGTCAGTGACCGGCTGGTCGAAAGTCAGTTCCACACCTTTGGGAATCAACGATTCTTTCTTCAGGGCGTTGACAGCTCCGATACATATGTCCGACGCTCTCACCTGTCCGATAGAAATCTGATGACTGCCACTCTCGAGGTGGGAGAGGAGCAGAATATCGTTGAGCAACTTTGTGAGCAGATCGGTATTCTCGTGCACTTTGGAAAACATCAGTCTTTTGTCATCAAGAGAAATCTCCGATTTTTCGTTGCTTAGTATCTCTGTGAATCCGACGATAGCATTGAGAGGGGTACGGATCTCATGACTCATGTTCTGGATAAACCGGTTTTTGTTTTCGTCTTCCTCCTGAGCTTCTTTCTGAGCCTTTACTGCGATGTCGCTGAGGCGTTCGGATTCGTCTCTTGCTTCTTTAGCCTTGACCATTTCATTATTCAGACTCTTGATAGCTTTACGATGCTGCATAAGATAGAAGAGTATAGCAAGGAGCAGCACGGCGAGAGCACCGATGACAATATATACAATGGTATTGTTGAATTTCAATCTCTGTCGTTCGATCTCCGCATTTTGTCTTTCGTTCTTCAGTGTTATCTCTCTCTTTATGGAGTCGTTTCTCAGGTTGGCATTGGTGATCTTCTGCAGTTTGAGAGACCTGTCTACATTCTTCAGTTCCAAATCGGTGTTGATCAGCTGCAGATTGTCTTTTTCTTTCTCTATCTCCAGCATCCTGCTTGACGCCTGCATTCTGCTGAGTTCGAGATTTGCGTTCTGCAGGCGCAGCCTGTTTTTCTCCGTCTCAATCTGTGAGTTGGACAATTGGTCTTGATACTGTTGAAGTATTTCCGTCTGTTGCTCGCTGAATGTATTTTTCTTGTATTGGTAGAACATTCCTAATAAAATGCGCGCGTATAAATAGTTTTTGTGATTTTTGAAGGCTTCGGCAAAAGTGTTGTATATCACATCCGAATCCCTGCCTATTAAGTCGCTTTTGCCGCACATCCCCAACGCATCGTCAATCTGCTGGTTTCTTATCTTGTAAATCAGTTCTGTAGTGAAGAGTTTGTTTTTCATGCTGTCCGGCAGCTGATGTGACGGGTCTTCCTCCCTCCATGCCTTCAGTTTCGTCAGCCATTTCTTTGCAGTCCCGAGATCCTGCATGGTGGCGTCGGCCAGTCGCAGATAGCACTCCCCGAGCTGCTCGTCTTCAGCATAGTTGAGAGCCTTGGTGAGGTATTCCACACCTTCTTTGTTATAGTCGAGTTTCAGGTATGTATCGGCTATTTTCACTTCTATATCATACATCCGTGCAGGGTGGTGCAGACGGGCCTCATCCTCAGCTTTTTTCAGTTCCATGATAGCGGAATTGATGTCTAGCGAGTCGGAATATTCCTTCGCCCTGTTAAGCAGTGAGTCGATGATATTGGCCGGAGATACATGCGTAATCGTCTGACTGTTTGTATTTGATGCTAGTGCAAGGAATATAAACAGTAAGATAAAACATATATGTCGTCTTGTTCCGGCCAAATGAGCCTCCTTGTTTATTTTATTTGTTCTTTTCTTTTATGAATCCGTGTCTGTATGCCCAGAGCAGTTCCTGCAGGTCTTCGATCTGTGTGCGCAGTTCGTTGCCTTTGTCGGTATCCGCCACCCTCATACGATGTGCACTCATCTCCACGATCATCGTTGTACTCTTGATGTCGGTACCCTTGAGGATGGCGTCCGCCTGGCTTGTGAAGAGATCATGCTGCACGAGCTGGAAACCACGGCTGTGATATATCAGCGTGTATCCGGAGATACCTGTCTCATTATGGTATGCACGACTGAAACCTCCGTCGATGACCATCAGTTTTCCGTTGGCTTTGATAGGGTTTTCACCATTGAGTACATGTACCGGCACATGTCCGTTGATGATATGTCTGTGGTCGCCTTTGACGTCGAAGGCATCCATTATTCTGTCGCATACTTCTTCTTCGTTTCTCAACTGATAGTACGCCCCTTTCTCTTCTTTGAATGTTTCTTTGTCTACGAGGAAATAGCGTTCGAATGTCGCCATCTTTGATTTGTCGAAGAGGGGGCTGTCCTTTCCGCACCACAGATAGAGGAAATAGTCGCGTGCATATGCCTTGTCGTCGGCTTCGGTATCGTTCTGGAATGCCGCACGTATAAGTATCTCTATCTGATGGAGCAGTTCCTTTCCTTTGTATTTCTTTCCGCACACCTCCACTTCCTTCAGCGATCCGTCATTGTTGAGCGGGACTGATGCGTGAAACATCAGATTGGAATTAAATACGGCATACATGCTGCCGTGAGCCAGTAGCAGTTTGATATGCTTGTGCAATTTCTCGCTTACGGTGAAAGAGTGATGCAGGCGTCGCATGAGGAGAGCCTCTTCATCGTTGAGCTCGTCGGGGTTCTTCGGATCGATAGTGGGGAATAGACAGGTCTTCATCTCGTATTCCTTTCCTCCGATGTCGGCGACCTTTCTGTCGTAATCGATATGGTCGAAGATCATTCGGTCTGACATCTGCCATTCGGGATGTCTTCCGAATATCTGATTCTCTATCTTGAACTGCAGTACGGTGATGGCTTTGTGCATCTTCGCTGTCAGTTCTATTGTCTTCTGGTCCATATCCTCTCCGGGCTCGCACTTAGGCATGAAAGCCGTGCAGGGGTCGTCTTTGTATATCTCCATGGCGAAAGTGGCGAGGGGAACGAGGTTAATACCGTAGCCTTCTTCCAGAGTGGCAAGATTACCGTAGCGTAGCGACAGACGTATCACATTACAAATACAAGCCTCATTGCCGGCGCAGGCTCCCATCCACAGAATGTCGTGGTTGCCCCACTGTATATCCCAACTGTGATAGATGGCCAGGGTATCCATGATGATATGTGCTCCCGGACCTCTGTCGTAGATATCACCGAGGATGTGCAGCTGGTCGATAGCCAGACGCTGTATCACCTTCGACAGTGCGATGATGAAATCGTCAGCCCTGCCGGTGGATATGATGGTGTCGGCGATGGCATTCACGTATGCTGTCTTGTCCGTATCTTCCGTATGTTCGTGGAGCAGTTCCTCGATGATATAACTGAAGTCGGAAGGGAGTGATTTGCGCACCTTCGAACGAGTGTACTTGCTCGACACTTCGCGGCATACTTTCACCAGTCTGTGGAGAGTGATGACATACCAGTCGTGCATATCGTCTTCTTCTGTCTTTATCAGTTCAAGTTTCTGTTCGGGATAATAGATGAGTGAGCAGAGTTCCTTCTTTTCCATCTCTCTCAGTTCGTTGCCGAATATCTCGTTCACCTTTCTTTTTATATTTCCCGAAGCGTTTTTCAGTACATGCTGGAAAGCCTCGTATTCACCATGGATATCGGCAAGGAAATGTTCCGTGCCTTTGGGTAGATTGAGTATTGCCTGCAGATTGATAATCTCTGTGCTGGCCTCTGCCACTGTGGGGAAGGTCTGCGAGAGAAGCTGCAGGTATCTCATATCTTTTTCAATATCGTATTTCTTAGTCTTCATAAGTTTCTTTGTTATATGTCAGTTGATCTTTTTTGCTCGCTGTGGGAATCGGCATGAAGCCTTCTTCCAGCCCGAACGTCTCATCGAGTTTTTTCTCCATCTTTATGACAAAGTTTCTCAGATGGGTATGCTTGACAGATTTTTCGAATTCGCTTTCATCGAAATCTTTCTGCCTGAGTGCCTGGTACAGCATCGTCATGTCAGCAATGCTAAGGATTCCTTTTCTGTCTTTCTTCTTCATCTGCCTGAGTATGTCGATGATGTCACCGGCACTCTTCGACTCTTGGTCTGTCTGAGTATTCTGACTGAAGGAAACGCCCTTTGTATCCACGCCCAATACCTCGATGCCGTGGGCAATGAGAGGTTCTAGCTGGTTTTTAGTTGCAAAGATATGCATTTTTCTCCAATCCTGTGCAGATAAAAGGGAAAAATTTTGTATTGCGGCCTCAGAAACCGATTTCCCCGCCGGTCGGAGCGGTTTGTTTTCATCTGTGACTGCCGTTTTGATCAGTGTGTAGAAAGCCTGCCATGTACTTACATTTATCAATCGTTCAACATATTTGTCGAGCGACTTCTGATACTGGGCGATTATGTCTTCTGCCATTTTCCGGCTGTCGACACTTTTGTCGGTAAGACTCTCCCGTACTACGGATATCCTCTTGTTGGCAATTCTCAGCATGATCGATTTTTTCTCGTCTTCATTGCTTACGATGACGCGTTCTGCTCTTTTCAGGGTGAAGAACCGCCGGATGGGGTGGGGTTCTCCATTAGCCGATATGAATACGATGAATCCTCTCGATGATGCCGATTTCACCACTTTTGTAACCTGCGGTGTCCACGCGCAATGTACGTGGACGATATCCGGCATTACATCGTATAGCGTCTTGAGAAATTCTCTTCGGCTGTTTATTTGATGCACTATAACACCTTTCGGACTGTTGCCCGATCGTATCCCACGCAGTGCCAGATGCACCTCTATCGTCTCTGACTGCAGGGACGATAACTGCGACAGAAACACTGATGAATAAGTGTTGTCGGAGTCGAGGGTGTGTATGTAGTGCAATACTCGCATTATATTATTTTCTTATAACACTAGTGTCCAAAGAAATTTTTTGTAACACGATTTAAATTATTTTAATTCAATGATTTACGCGAAAATTATTTTTTCGAGATTTGAT
>Ga0065709_1006140_pt1 | contig 25357 bp, 36 predicted proteins | sample Hoacrofraction14_2_FD_59096 | JGI IMG/M metagenome (GOLD analysis project Ga0065709, IMG submission 59096) | Hoatzin crop microbial communities from Cojedes, Venezuela, sample from fiber fraction 14 v1 | ecosystem: Host-associated > Birds > Digestive system > Esophagus > Crop | place: Venezuela...
GGCTTATGGATCCAGCTCAGAACTGGCAGCCTGGTGCATCTTCGCCAACACTCTGACGGTTCCGAGAAAATCTCTTTGTTCCTCAGCTGGCAGGCTGTGGAGCAAAGTTAAAAACTCGCGATCCTGTGCGCTAACAGGTTCTTCGCCAGTGATTAGGTAATCCACCGTTGTGCTTAGAAAATCGGCTACTTTCTTGACGATGGCCACAGAAGGACTGCTGACGTCCCACTTTCTTATGGTTCCATTACCAATACCGACTTTCTTTTCAACACTGGCAAGGCTTTCGCCTCTGGCAGCAGCAAGATCACGTATTCGATCTGTAAGTCCCATACGCACCTCTAAGGAATAATAGCAAATATGCTAATTTAACTATTGACAATTAGCAAATTAGCTATTATCATCTAATTGCAAAGGCACTTTGCAACGTGAATGTAAGCGGAACGGCGGCAACCGCTCCTAAGGAGCAACTTCCCCTGGCAGGGATCGTCAGCTTGAATGCCCGGCTCGGCAAAGCATATAGGGCATTCACGCTTACGTTTACATTTTACAAGTTGCCTCGGCGAAAGTAAAGGAAAGGAGGGTAGCGATGATGAAACGGAAGTATCCGAGAACACCGTGGTGCAAAGCGGCGCTGAAGGCCTTGATCGACCAGGATATGTCGAAGATAGAGCTCGCCGAAGCGGTTGGCATGAGCAGGAACCTGGTGGCCGATGTGGTCAATGGTCGTGTATTTGCTCCTGAGATTGCAGAAAAGATTACGGCAGTCCTGCATATAACCGTGCCTTATACACATCCTTTGAAGTGATTCAAGTTTAGCGTTAGTTGGAGGATAGAGGAATGGCCAGAACAGCGACGAAAGCGGCCGAGAATGTATGGTATCGCGCACGATTCGAAGCATCAAAAGTCAATGAGCGTCTCAGCAGCCGAGAAGGGTTATCGGATATCACCGGGATCGACCGGACGAGGATCGCCAGGATCGAACTCGGAACGCTGAATCCGTATCCGGAAGAGGCGAGGCTGATCGCCATGACCTGCAATGCGCCGGAGCTGCAGAACTACTACTGCAGGGAGTGCTGCGCACTGGGCAAGAACATGCCGAAGGTCGACAAGCTGAGCCTGGACCGTATCACGATTAAGGCCATGAGCTCCATGAGCAAGATCTCTGCAGCCAAAAAGCTGCTTCTGGAGATCACCGAGGACGGCATCATCAGTGATGAGGAGCGTCCGGATCTGGAAAAGATCATAGAGCTGCTGGACGAGCTGACGTCGATCAATGAGAACCTGAAGGCGTGGCTGGAAAGGAATCGGTGAGGGAATGCAAAACGGAGTGATCAAAGAGGCCGGGCTGGCAGACAGATCCTATTACACGAGCGCCGACATCATCGAGCTGCTCGGTGTCAGTAAATCCAAGGCATACGAGATCATCAAGAAGACCAGGGATGCCTGTATCGAGTCCGGAAAACTATCGGCAGCTTACCCGGTAGGTAAGTGTCCGAAGAAAGTGATCAATGAGAAATTTATGATCGAGTGAAAGGAGTGGTCTGATGTACGCAAATATCTGCCCGAATTGCGGAGCCTATCTGGATCCGGGGGAACGATGCGACTGCAGGGACGCCGATCTCGAAAGAGAAAGGATGCTGCAGAAACAGAGGGAAGAGTTACAGCGGTTCTTCGTAGTCGAGAGGGACGGCCAGATGAAGATAGCAGTCTGAAGAAGGGAGAAATAAGGGGATGAGATACGCATTGAGAGTTTACGCATCGGTGGTGACATACATAGCACTGGCGCTGCTGGTGTTCTGCCATATGTGGTTCCGGACGAACTGTGATGTCCTGGAGATCATCGTCGTGAATATCGTCTTCACACCGTATATCGGCCTGGTGGTCATGGCGGTCACAGAGGAGCCTGATGACGAAGATCTGGAAGCGATAGAGTTGATCGATGAGCCGCTGAAGGAGAGTCGGATCCGGAGCTACATCACCGGAAAGATCGTTCCGTTCCTGCACATCAAACACGATAAGGATGCTACAGAGGAAACCACAGACGAAGAGCGGAGGGCAGCTTCATGAATGACTACCGAGGGGAAAGGAAAACTCCCATTACCTGTTGGATGCAACCACGTTGACGGACGTAGGTCACCAGGAAATGGGAGCCTGTCAGAACTTACCAGCGCCGCTCAGCGCGCGCCTTCAGTCAGCCCTAGGGTAGCATAAATGAATCCAGAAAACAAGGAGGAAAATCTGATGTATGAGTTATCGATCACGAAAGATTATCCGGCTCAGGACTATAACCTCCTCGGCAATACGAACATTATAGTCCAGATCCCGGATATCAAGACACCTGTGGTCCAGGCCGTGACACTGGATGCGGATCCGAAAAAAGGAGACGTGTATATCCAGCAGAAGGGAAGTAAGCCCTGGACAGGCAACAACGGCGTGCAGCACGCCGGAACCGAGACCAAGTATGCATTGACAAAGGTGGGCCTCGGAAAGCTGGCCGATAAGGCCGGTATCAAGATGATCTCCTCAGAGCAGGTCATTCCGTCAACCTGCAGGAAGTGCGTGGCCGTCAACTCGCACGTGGGAAAGTTCATCAACTGCGGGAAGTGCACCAATAAGGATATCGCCTTCCGCGTAACGATCGCCGTTCCGCAGCTGACCGGTGAGATTCTCACCTTTGATGATACGAATGAGATCATCGTCGAGAACGCGACTGCCGGCATGAGCAAGGAGCAGCGAACGCAGTTCATGAAGTACATGCCGCAGATCTGCGAGGCCAAGGCGCTCAATGGAGCGATCAGGACGGCGCTGCATATCAAAGGGACCTACACGCTGGAGGAACTGAAGAAACCCTTCGTCGTGGCGTACCTGGTCCCGAATCTGAATCATGAAGACGTAAAGAAGGCGGCGATCGATTCGATGTTCGCATCATCCAGGGCCATGTTCGGGACAGCTCCGGCGATCCGGGAGACTCCCGGTGTGATGCAGATCGAGGCAGGAACGCCGCAGATCGATACGGTTGAGGCACTTGGCGAGAATATCGATGAGTACGTGGATGGCACCTATACGACAGAGGAGCTGCCACCGGAGCTGTCACCAGCCGAACCGGCTCCGCAGCCACAGTCACAGCCACAGCCGGCCGCGGCCGCTGAGGAAGAGAGGAGCGAGTTCTTCTGTGATAAGTGCAACAGCACCATATCTGAGAAGGTATGGGATTACTCCGTGAAGAATTTCGGCCGGCCGCTCTGCTATAAGTGCCAGCGGGAAGAAAGAGGTGCACGATGAAAGGAAACAACAACCTGATCAAATTATCAGCAGATGGCAGGGTCACGGTGCATGAATTCCCGAGCGGATCGTTTTCCCAGCAGAACGATGAGTTCTGCCGGCTGATCGGCGAGGAGTGTTACATCTATGAGCACATCTGCCCGGAGCGGCTCTACTCCGTATTCCGGTGCCAGCGGGATGTTGACGAGAAGGTTCCCGGACGGGCGGTGAGCATGCTGGCCGATGAGGAATTCACACTGAAGAAGGAAAAGCCGCTGGAGGTCAACGCCATTGCGAGCTGGCTGTATGGATTCGATATTCATAACTGCCCGATCCTGGGAGATGTCCTGTTTGTCGGGGAAAAGATCGATGAGGAAGGAGACCTGGTATTCTGCGGGCTCGATGAGCATGTAGGACTGGCGCTCCTGGCGAATCTCATCACGGCGACCAGCAAGTTCCGGGAAGTCGATCGAGAGGGGGTGTTCATTCGATGAGCAGTGCAGATGAACTGAGAGTGGTGACGACAGCTGACTGGCATATCGGTCAGTACAAAGGGCCGACAAAGGACGGCCAGAACCTGCGATTTCTCGATATCAGGAACTGCCTCGAAGCGTTAGTGAATGCCGTGGATACCAGATGGACCGATCTGGTCATCGTATCCGGAGACATCTTCAATCAGTCTGAGGTCCAGGCGAAGCGGGTATCACAGGAAGTGCTGCTCGCGGCGGATATCATCCACCGCATAGCACTCTCCACCCGGGTGGTGGTCCTGAGAGGAACGCCGAACCATGACGGAAAAGCACAGTTCGAGCTACTGGAGAAGCTCCTGGCCGGTGATGAGAGGGTCACGATCGTCACGACGCCGACTGTCGTGCGAACGGCCTATGCGGATATCGCCTGCATTCCGGGCTTCGACAAGCAGGAGTTTCGGGCCAGATATCCGGGGCTCTCTTCCGAGGAAGAGAATCAGGCCTGGACAGAGCTGATCAGCGATCTGGTAAAGGGGCTGAGGCTCCAGTGCCAGGACGGAAAGCCGGCGATCCTGACGGCACATTATACGGTGCCGGGAGCCAATACGGAATCCGGACAGAGCAGCTTCTTCGCGAACTTTGAGCCAGTGATCCCGACAGAGGCGCTGAGAGCAGCCGAGTATGATGCCGTATTCCTGGGCCATATCCACCGGCCGCAGCGCGTGGAAGGCTTCACGAATGTCTTCTACAGCGGTGCCGTGAACGCTCTGAACTTCAATGACGAAGGCCAGCAGAGAGGCTTCTGGGAGCACCGGTTCGAAGGAACCAGGCTGGCAGCCAGCGAGTTCCTGACTCTTCCATATCGCGAGTTCCTGACACTGAAGTGGACTACGGACGATGTGGCCAGATACCAGCATGACCGGCAGACATTTCTTTCCGATCGGGTAGGGGATGCGGCAGCCGGGAAGATCGTCCGGGTGAAGTACAGCTGCACGCCGGAGCAGAAGAAGGCGATGAACATCCCGCTCCTGCAGTCCGATCTGTATGAAGCCGGCGCGTTCTATGTCTCCGAGATAGAAGCGGAAAGCACAACGGAGATAGCGAACAGGGAGCTCTTGTCAGAGGAGAGCGATCCGCTGGCCAACCTGAAGGCGTGGCTGAAGGAGAAGAACTTCAAGGATCCGGAAGCGATCGCGGAGCTGGGTGAGCCGATTATCCAAAAGGCACAGATGCTCGATACCCGGTCGAAGGTTCACGGAGTGTTCCGGCCGGTATCGATCGCCGTGAAGAACTACCGCAATTACGTGGAGGAGCACTTCGATTTCAGCGATATTTCCTTCTGCACCATCAACGGTCAGAATGGCGCCGGCAAATCGTCACTCTTCATGGATGCCATCATCGATGCACTCTATGAAGAACCGAGAGAGGGAGACCTGAAGGGATGGATCCGGGCGACGGAGGACGCCCGCAGCGGATCGATCGAATTCATCTTCGATATCGGGAGCAGCCGGTTCAGGGTCGTCCGGACGAGAGTTAAATCGGGCAAGGCGACCTTGAACCTCTCCCAGCTGGGAGATGACGGGGTGACATGGGTGAACCGTTCAAAGGAACGGCTTGCAGATACGCAGGCCGAGATCGAGGCGGTGATCGGCATGGACTCGCTCACCTTCCGGAGCTGCGCACTCATCATGCAGGATCAGTACGGACTCTTCCTGCAGGCGAAGAAGGAGGATCGCGTCTCTATCCTCGGCAATCTCCTGGGGCTGGGAATCTACAACCTCATGGAGAAACAGGCCAGAGAGCAGCTGGGAGACTGCAAGAGAAAGCTCGCGGCGGCCAGAGAAGCCATAAAGGTCAAGAACGAGATGATTGAGGCGAAAGACCATCCGGAGGAAGCGCTGGAGACGATCAATCGCCAGCTGGACCTGTACCGGAAAGCAGAGGCCGAGCTGTCCGGGAAGTATGAAGATCTCCGGAAGAAAGCGGAAGCCAGGACGAAGATCTGGCAGGATATGAAGAAGGCGGTTGCAGACGAAAGGCAGCGCGAAGGAGAGATCAGAGCCATTCAGGAAGAGCGAAAGGACCTTCAGTCACAGATCAGTCAGTGCGAGATGGTGCTTTCGTCAGCTGATGAGATCCATCAAAAAGAGGCACAGTACCGACAGATGCAGGCAACAGTGCGGGAACTGTTTCCGGAGACGGTCAGGCGGGAAAGCGAACAGAAAGCTTTGGATGACGTCCGCAGACAGGTCGTGGAGCTGAATCTGAAGATCGAAGTCCAGGAGACATCCCGAAAAGCCCATCAGGCGAGGATCGAAAGACTCAGAGAGAACAGCCTGCCGCCGGATATCGAAGACCAGCTGGAAGAGCTTGCTCAGGCCAGAGAGCGAATGGAAGAGATCCGGATCCGGAAGGACCGGGAAGCGCTCGAAGCTTCCCAGGCTGCAAAGCTGGACAGCCAGTACCAGATGCAGATCCAGGAAGTGGCCAAAGAGCTGGAAATAGCACAGGCCGAGCTGGATCGCTGCCAGAGGCAGAAGGAATTTCTGGATAACTCCGGATGCCCGCATATCGAAACTGCTACCTGCCGGTTCCTGGAAAGAGCCAAGAAAGATGTCTCGCAGATCGAGGCGCTGACCGAAAAGGAATCGGAGCTGACCGTCAAGATACAGAAGCTTACGAATGAACGGATCGCCTGCAGCGAGGAGGAGAAAAAGAAGATCTCCGAGATCGGCTATTCGGCTGAGGTGGAACAGAAAGTATCTGCCAGGATTCGCTTCTTGAGCCTTGCGGAAGGGATGAAAAAAAATCACGAAGCTGAGATGCTCGAAATCAGCCGTTTAGAGGCGTCTGTAGCCTCGGACGATAAAATGCTCGAAGAATACCGGGAACAGGGCTTACAGCTCACGCAGGAGGTTCAGAGAAGGGCTCTGGCAGTGGAAGATCTGAACGAATCTGTAAACAGGTATGAGGAAGCCGTGAAAAAAGAGAAGGAGCTCGATGAGTGGGCGACGAAAGCAAAGTCGCTGCCGGTGATCGAGGAGCGTCTGACAAATCTCAGGGAAAAGCTCGAAGGAAAGTTATCTGCTGAGAGCGAGGCTCAGGAGAAGTTGACAGGGCTCCGCAGCGAGATAGCCGATCTAACAGAGAAGCTTTCCCGGATCGGCTCCGGCGTAGAGGAGCAGGCACACGACATGGAACTTCAGCTGCAGGACAACCGCAGCCACCAGGAGTGGCTGAACATCACGAAGGGATCGCTCACACAGAAGATCGAAGATATCCGGAAGATGGAGGACGAGATCGGGCTCCTGCAGACGCAGGTGGATGAACAGGCAGCGATTGCCGTCCGGTACGACGCTCTGAAGCAGGCATTCAGCCAGGACGGTGTTCCACATCAGATTATCCGGAATATCGTTCCGCACATCACGGACACGGCCAATTCGATCCTCGGATCCATGACCGGCGGCACGATGGGCGTCGAGTTCGTCCTGGAGAAGACGATCCGGGGCAAGGATGGCGAGAAGGCTACGCTGGATGTGCTGATCGATGAGTACGGAAAGACGAAGCTGCCGTATGCAGCGAAGTCCGGAGGCGAGAAGGTTAAATCCTCGCTGGCCATCATTCTGGCGCTCTCTGAGATCAAGGCCACGGCCGCAGGGATCCAGCTGGGCATGCTGTTCATAGACGAACCGCCTTTCCTCGACGATGAGGGCACACAGGCGTATGTGGATGCGCTGGAGACGATCCGGAAGCGATATCCGGACGTGAAGGTTATGGCCATCACACACGATGATGCCATGAAGGCCCGGTTCACGCAGTCCGTGACAGTAATCAAGACAGAGGAGGGATCGAAGGTGGTGTATTGATGGCGAAGAAACGTTACTACTGGCTGAAGCTGTCGGAGGGTTTCTTCCGGCAGAAGCCAATCAAGAAACTCCGGAAAATCCCGGGCGGCGATACCTATGTGCTCATCTACTTGAAGATGCTGCTGGTGTCGCTGAGACAGGACGGGCGGCTTTACTTCGAGGGAGTCGAAGAAGATTTCCCTCAGGAGCTCGCCCTGGACATAGACGAAGATGAGGAGGCGGTGCGCATAACAGTATCTTTCCTGATTGCACAGGGACTTTTACAAATTGGCAATGATGCAGATTATATGCTCCCGGAAGCCCGCGAAATGACCGGCGGAGAGGCCTATTCGACGGAGCGGGTGAGGCGCTACCGGGAGAAAAAAAGCGTTACATGTAACGCTGATGTAACACCTGTGAAACGGTTAGGTAACGAAGAGATAGAGATAGAGAAAGAGATAGAGAAAGAAAAAGATATAAATATCTTTTGCCCGGAGCTTAGCAACTCCGGACCGAACCCGGCGGATAAAGCGCAGCCGGATGAGGCAGTCGCTGATGGCATTATTGGGACCAGCGATGGTGCGGGGATGATGGTGGAGAAAGCAGCAGAGCCGTCCTCAGAGATATTTATATCCCTGCCACTGACCGGCAATCAGGTATGGGACGTCACAAAAGACTATGTGGCGGAGCTCAGGGAGCTGTACCAGGCCGTGGATGTGGAGGTGCAGATCCGGAAGATGAAGGGCTGGCTGGATGCCAACCCGCGAAACCGGAAAACGAAAAAGGGGATCAAACGCTTTATCACCAACTGGCTCAGCCGTGAGCAGGATAAAGCGCCGAGGGTTATTCAGGATTCCCGGCCGGCACAATCGAGGAACCGGTTTAATAACTTCACCCAGCGGGATAACGACTGGGATGAGATCACAAGGCAGGTGATGGAGGCTCAGAGGCGCAATGAATCCGGATCATGAGTACCAAAACCAGCCCAAAAATGAACGAAACTGAACGACTGGCGGTTCGTGACGGAGGATCGCCGGGAGAGATCCGTCAGCGGAGAAAAGAAGGGAGCTGTCAGAACATGAGAGAAAAAGCACTTGCCAAGATAGCGGACGCTAAGAAGGGCGCGGATAAGCAGCTGTATCAGCCGATCGCGGACTACCTGAAGGAGCGGATCGGCGAGGACGAGGGACTCGCCGAGGATGTCGCGAAGGCGGATAAGACCTGGAAGGAGATGGAGCGATATATCTTCCTGCAGGCGAAGAAAACGGCTGGAAGTGCCAGGTCGTGCGCGATCCGGAGCGATGTCGTATTCGAGTGGGCCGAGGACTATTTCCGCAAGGACGACAAGGCACTCAAGAAGGAGCAGCCGAAGGAAAAGGCGGTATCCACCGTACCGAACAACGTGAAGGAGCGTCATGAGAAGGCGTTAGCCAAGGGCGTGGAAAAGGCTGCGGCCGCGAAAGCTGAAAGGGCTGAAAGACCGGAGGCCGCGAAAGAAGCAGCTGCGGCGAAGGTGACGAAGTCTGAGAAGAAACCGAAGGCCAAAAAGGTCGAGTATGACGGGCAGATGTCCCTGTTCGACTTCCTGCCGGAAGGCTGAGGAGGTGCAGGCGTGGACAAGAAAATGCTGAGATCCATCCCGCGCCCGGCTGCGAGACCGGAGTATTTCGCCAGAGCGCGGAGCTGCGACAAGAACATTGTCTTTCTGGCAGGCGCTGAGGCGGATGGAGATATCTTCCAGATCGTCCTGTGGAACCGGGAACAGCTGCTCAAGGGCGTGGAGAACGCACAGTACCGGATCTTCATCTCGGACGAGGAGAACGACTACCTCACGCAGGATCTGAACTGGCTTTACAAGACAAAGTGGCTGACGGGAAAGCTCATATCGGTGACCGGATGCTTCTGGGTGCAGTGGGACGGTCATGTGAAGATCGATTTTATCGATGACAGGAGCAAAGCGCTCATCGAGGAAAAGTACCCGCCGAGCCTGCCGGATTATTACACATACCGCTACTCGGCTCCGTCAGCCTGGGAGACGTTTGATAACTGGCAGTGCCAGGTGATGGACAGACGGCTGGAGGAAAGACACTACCAGGAGCTTTCACACACACGGGAGATGATGGCAAAAGTGCCGCAGTATCTGCCGGAGGACTTCGACGACTGGATCGATAACTTCGTGCTGCGGAATTATCGATACCTGCTCTATGACGCAGGGACAACAAGGCGGATGCGGTATGCCTACTGCACGCACTGCGCCAGCCATCTGCAGATCGACACGAAGGAGCACAGGCTCCGCAACGGCGAAACGATGGAGTGCCCGCACTGCGGGAGCACACTGCAAATGCGTTCGCTAAGACGGTTCCACACCTTCGAGAACGGTCAGAGATACGCCGCGCTGATCCAGAGAGTGGACAAGGGGACGCTGATTGCCAGGTACTTCGATGTGAGCATCGTCTTCAGACGAGATGAGCTGACAAAGATACCGGTGAGTATGACGGTCGACAGGCACGTCAGAGAAGTTGCCAGGATCTTTTACACCGGCAGGAAATCTGAGTCCTTTGAGTACAGGGAGTACAAACAGTCGCGGCATACGACCTGGTGTCCGGATGGAGGCTATATCGACTGCGGCCGGGCGGTGCTCTACACAAAAGGGCTGCGCGATACACTTGCCGGAACGCTTTACCAGTACAGCGGCATCGAGGCATATCAGGAGCATGAAGGGAACCGGCCTGTATATGTCTGGCAGTACATGAAATACTACCCGGATAATCATGAATTCGAGCGAATGGCGAAGGCAGGCCTGACATACCTGATATCGTGCAGGGTACGTGCGATCTACCCGTACATCCATCGGGATGTCATGAAAGCACTTAAGTCTCTGACGAAGGAGCATCTGAGGATTCTGAGGGATCTGAACGGTGGTGATTCGATGGTGGAATTCCTGGCATTCATGGAAAAGTGCCAGTATCCGGTCAGCGAAAAAGACCTGGTCAGCTTCCTGCAGATGTTCGGAACGCAGGAACGATTGATGACACGGCTGCATAAAGCTGACGTGCCGGTTGGCCGGTTCGTGAGGTGGGCCGACAAGGGCATCAGTCCGCGGATCCGGAACCGTTCAAACGCATTGGGTGCGCTGGCGCACGACTGGATCGACTATATCGATTGGTGCGAAGAGCTGAAATACGACATGTCAGACCGGTACGTGCAGATGCCCGGAGACTTCGGCAAGGCTCATAACCGCGTGCTGAAGGAATACCAGGCGATGAAGAACGAGCGGGAGCGCAGGAAGAACGCGGCGATTACGCGGAAGATCAAGGCGGCCGCGAAGAAGATAGAGGAGNAGGACCTGCTGGAAGTCAAGAGCAGGAAGTTCACGATCAGACTGCCGCAGGGGGTCGAAGATCTGAAAACCGAAGGTAAAGTGCTCCACCATTGTGTGGCGACCTACGCGGAGCGAGTGGCGAAAGGTCAGACGATCATCCTGTTTGTCCGGGAGATAAGTCATCCGGATACACCGTTCTACACGATGGAGATCCGGGGCGGTAAGGTAACCCAGTGCAGAGGCAGCCATAACCGGGACATGACGCCGGAGGTGAAGAGATTTGTCGCAGCCTTCGAGAAGAGCTTCCTGGAGAAGACACAGAAGTCCGCGGCTGAGCACGAACAGGTGAAAGAGAGGGACGGGTGATGAGAAATCTGATACGCAGCATCCGGAAGGGATCCGTGCAGTGGAACGAGGAAGACCGTCTCCAGATGGCTGTTTTGCTTGTAAAGTGCGGCTACAGTGTGCGGCTCATCCGGAAACCGATACAGGGATCTGAGAGCAGAAAGAAACCGAATATGGAATATTACATCGAATACTGGGAGGAGGACACGGATGAATAAAAGCATGATCGACTGGTGCGACGTGACGCTGAACATGATCACCGGATGCAACCATGGCTGTCCGTACTGCTATGCCAGGCAGATGACCAAACGCTTTTCCGGGAATGTCCGGCAGAATATCTCCCGGTCAGATGAGTATGAGATACGCGACGGGCTCTATATCCTCGATAAGCCGTTCATGGATGATGGCAAGCAGGTGATCTACCCGTTCGGCTTTGCGCCGACACTGCACCGGTATCGTAAAGACAACCTGAAGAGCCTGGGAGTGAGCCGGAAGGTTTTCGTCGGGGCCATGGCCGACATGTTCGGTGAGTGGGTGCCGGATGACTGGATCTATGAGGTGTTCGAGGCCTGCGAGGCTTATCCGAGACATCACTATCTGTTCCTGACAAAGAACCCGGCACGTTATAAGAGGATACTGCAGCCGCAGGGGATCAAGGCGTGGTATGGGACAACGGTCACGAAGCAGAAAGAACTGCAGAGGCTTTGGGAGCTGCCCAAGGACCGGAACACATTCCTGTCGGTCGAACCGATCCTGGAACCGATCTCCTTTCACGAGGAGGACCTGAAGGATCTTAACTGGATCATTATCGGAGCGCAGACAGGCAGAGCAAAAGGCAAGGTGGTACCGGAGCGGGAATGGATCGATGCCATTGTTGTGGGAGCCAGAGCCTACGGAGTGCCGGTGTTTATGAAAGAGAGCCTTATTCCGATCGTGGGCGAGGAGAACATGATCCGCGAGTATCCGCCGGAGCTCATGACAAAGGAGCTGCCGCCGAGGCTTAAGAATAAGCTCTGGGATGTCTGCCTGGTATGCGGTGAGAAGGCACCGAAAAACCAGATGGTGACGCTGTCAGCAAGGGTCGGAAAAGGCGTAAAAGGAAAAAAACGACAGGGAAAGAAGATCTGCGTGATGTGCCGAGCATGCTATGAGAAATGGTGCGCACAGTTTGGGATCGAGAGCTATGTAGGGGCACTGTACGGAGAGGGGCCAAAATGATGCAGAGCATCATTTTGCGTGGGGCCGACGATATGCCGCCGAAATGTAACTGAGGGGCAACACCATAAGAGGAGGAGCCGAATGGCCAAAAAGAGAAGCTGCAGACGAACTGTCGAGGAGAATCACATTCATGATCAGGCTGTACGAATCCGGAAGATGACTGACCGGCAGATCATAGATCTGATGACGGAGTGTACGGATGACGGATACCGAAAGGGCTACAGCGCCAGAGCTCAGGAGATGCAGGCAGCTTCGCCGGCGCCTGTAAGCGATGGCAAGAGTGCGACGGATCTGCTCGAGTATCTGCAGAAGACGAAGCTTCCGGGTATCGGCGCTGCGACGATCGACAAGATCATGAGGGTCGCACGAGAGAACCGGTTCGTTCAGTGAGGAGATAGCAATGAGAGTTATGAAGCATGAGCTGTCCAGAGTGATAGATAAAGTGAAGAGCATAGTGGACAAGGCGCCCTCTGTGCCCGTCCTGAGTGGCGTTTTAGTCAGAGGCAATGAAGTAATAGCCTCTAACTCCGAACTGACCGTCAGGGTCAAATTAGAAAGCACAGGAGCCGACTCCTTCGTGCTGCCCATGCGGGCGTTCGACATGATCAAGACATTGCCGGAGGGAGAGGTTGAGATCACAAGGAACGAAGCGGATGTGATCACGATCAGCATGCAGAACATCCGGAACCAGTATCAGAGCTATCCGCCTCATACATTCCCGGTAGGAGAGGAAGATCCGGATAACGAAGGAGTGATGCTTCCGGGAGCGCAACTGATGAAAGCCCTGAGCAATGTGGTATGGGCATCGGAGGATAAATCCGACAACGCTATGATGCGGGGTGTGTATATACAGGTGGAGAACGGTCTGCTGGATATCGTCGCCACCAACGGCCACACTGTGGCCTTTGACCGGATCGAGACCGCCGGTATCGCCAACATGCAAGTGCTCGTCCCCAAGAGGGCGGTACAGAAGCTCATATCAATGGATATGGATGACGATGTGCGGCTGAAGTTCGATAAGGTCCGGGCCGTATTCGAGACGGCAGAATATTCGATCGCGACCAGGCTGATCGAGAGCAGGTATGTGCCTTACCAGAAGGCTTTCGATGGAGCTCCTGTCGGCCGGGCGGTAGCTGTGAGAAGCGACATGATCGCAGCACTGACCAGAGCCAGGCTGTGCATCATGGGAAAGCCCCACACGACCAATCCGCTGCTTTTGAAGATCGAAGGCGATCTGATGGCTATGAGTACGGCAGACGCTACGGCCATGTATTCAGAGGTTATGCAGCTGACGGAAGAGTTTCCGCAGACGCTTCGGATCGGCTTCGATCCGAGACTGATGCTGGAAGGCGTGAAAGCGGTATCCGGCGAGACGGTGACACTTAATTTCGTGGGCGAGGCCGCACCGGTTTATATCAGCGGCGAGACAGGTTCGCTCCGGGTCCTGGTTCTGCCGGTAAAGACAAAGTAGACCTCCTTGAAAATCAAGATACATCACACACCATACAGGAAGGGGCTGGTGGTCAGGTCCCTTCCGGAAAGGAGGGGGCGATGGTCGAAAGACTGAATGACTGCAGCTGTGGCGAAATCGTTACGCTTTACTACCATGACATGTCAGGAGATGAAAAGCCGGCATATGAGGTGGTGTGCACATACTGCGGGAAGCGTATGATCGGCTCGGCCGGCGGCTTCGATACGAAGGAGGAGGCCATCAGGGCCTGGAATGAGGGAATACATGACTGACTACATGAAGCAGAAAAAGAGGACGTGCTGCAGATATTGCAAATATAAGAGCGAGACGGGTATGCCGAAGGGATCCCGATACGTCTGTACAAAGAAAAGCAATCGAGGCATCACAGCCATGGTAAGGAATGACAATTTACCTCATCCGGACTGGTGCCCAAGGAGGAAGGATAGGAAAGATGAATAACGACTGGATAGAAAAAGCCATACAGGAGAGGGATGAAGCGTTTCGCAGCCTCGACGAAGAGAAGATCCGGGCTTATATGAAGAAATACGGCCTCAGAGACTGGACGGATTCTGAAACAGCCTTCTGGGGCGGGATTCACATGGCCAGACTGGAGATCACTACATTTACGAATGAAGAAAAAGTTCAGTCCGTCAAATGGCTCATGAATCACGGATTCAAACGCGACGCCTGCGGCCGCAAGCTCGAAGATGTGCTCAAGACGTTGATGATGGGAGCACAGACGGGAATGGCGGAAGGGAGCGAGAGTGATGGTTGAACTGAAGCCGTGTCCGTTCTGTGGGTCGAAAGCGAAATTTTGGAGCTTCGCCGCAAGGGTTCCGAACAAGGGAGTTAAGTGTACACAATGTAATATAGCCACCATTTTTTTTCTAACAAGTGAAGAAGCCGCCGCAGCGTGGAACCGGCGAGCGGAGCGGACAGAGTGACGGAGTGGAGGCCACCGATGATACTGATTGAGCGGGGGCCTATCAGAGAAAAGATGCCGACACCGCCCAGCATCATGGTGGGCCTGAAACCTGGCCAGACAAAGGCCGATATCGACATGGCACTGAAAGAATTGGAGGAGAGCGATGCTGATAGATAGCACATGGCTTTACAAGAAGCTCAACAGCTACGAGATCGTCAACAAGGTGGAGGGGTGCAACTTTTTCTACAAGCAAGGGTATCTGTCCGGAGTCATGCAGGCACTCCTGCTCATCCATGAGGCTGAGTATATTGCCGAGCATGGACATGAGAGACCGCCGATCGAGCTTCCGGACATGGATCCGAAGGTGGCCGAAGCACTCCGGGGCGTTATGGAAAAGCTCAAAGAGAAGGTCGATGCGGATAATGCGGAGGTCTGGCGCCAGAACGCCAAGGACCTGTACGTGCTTCTGGATGAGGTCTGCAAGGACCAGCGGGAGCGGTACGGTCAGGATGATGTGTGCGGCCTATGCCACTACGGCGAATGCGCACATATGGGCCCGGAGGGAGACTGGATCGGAGAGTGCCCCGGGTTTAATGGCGAAGAGTGCTTCACGATGAGGAATTCCATCAGGCTTCTGGCCGGCGTGGATCCAATCGTGGACGGCGTCGAAGAGATCCCGTGGCGCGGGGATATATGAGCCGAAAGGAGGAGACATGGCAGCTGTAAAGTTTGCGTGGGATAAGGATCGGTATAAATTCAGTGGCCTGAACTTTACAAGTAAGACGAAGAAGATCAACCAGAGGGATATCTATGAGGCGCTGGAGCATGATTATACGGGAAGCCTGTATATCCAGTTCCACGAGATATTCGAGGACGTGCCGGTCTGGATGTACGACGGGAAGGGCGATGATGTCTGGCTGTATGAAGCATGCGACGAGGGCCTGAGGTTCATTCTGACATGGATGGTCCAGCATGATGGATGGACGGAAGAAGATCTCAGGACAGAGCTGATGAATCGTGTCGACTATATCTTCGGCAAGAGCCGATGAAGGAGGTTGAACATGAGCATTACTGAACGGGAAAACAGGAAATATGTGAAGGAGCTGGTGGATCTGATCGAGGCGCACCCGGACTACCAGATCTTCGCGTGGATCGATAGCGACGGCATCTATGATGAATATGCGTTCTGGCGTGGGTACTTCAGAAAGCCACGGATCGAGGAAGTGGCCGTGGTAGACGAGCACTATATGCAACGGGATGAGAATGACAAGATCGGCCAGATCGAGGAATACTTCGGCCGGAATTGTTATCCGGAGGGCGAGGATTATGACACGGTGTCGGACGAGTGGGTCGAGGAGAAATGGAATTCCATCCCTTGGGAAAAGATAATAGCCGTCAATGTCGGGGTGTATGAGTGAGGAAAGGAGCAGAAGATGGTTGACCAGTATATTATCCGTGATTCGATAGATCACTACGGCAAGGAGATCCAGGCGGTTGTCTGCATGGAAGAATGTGCCGAACTCATCCAGGCCATAAGCAAGAAGCTCCGGGGAGAGGAGTCGAACGAGAACCTTGCCGAGGAGATAGCCGATGTGACGATCTGCCTGGACATGCTCCGACAGATCTTCGGAGTCCCCGAGGTTGTCGTGTGGAACCGCATCAAGGAAAAGCAGCTCCGGAACCTGAAGCGCATAAAAGAAGACGAGCTGAAGAAACGGAAGTCAGAGGATGCGAGGTGAGAGGATGCACTACGACGAAGTGATGTTTCTGCTGGCATATGCGCTGGGGCTGGCCACGGCCCTGCTGATCTGGTCCGGATTTCAGTGCAAGAAGATCCTGTAAGAGGAACGGGAGAAAACCAAAAGGAAGTTCAAGAGGGGTGATGGCCATGATGGAGTGGAGAGATCTGGTGAACAGGCCTAACGGAGAATACGTGATAGTCGACACCAGAGTCACGCCAGATGCCGGCTGGGAGACGATGGTCTTCCGGGCCACGAAGAACGGTTGCATGATGTCGGGCCATGATCTGGATGCGGATTGGTACGGCACAGCGGCCGAGGCCGAAGCCGGCCACCTGCAGATGATCGAGAAGTGGGAGAAACAGTAACCAAGACATTCACAAACCCAGTTGGCTCTCTAACGGAAACCGAGTAGCTGAAGCTCACGACGAGGCCTGCATGTAGGCGGTGAAAGGATACAGCCCCACGGCAAAAGGTGGAAGTGAGGTATACATGTTCACAGCGAAGCCGGATGAGAGCGAAACGGCCGGTGGCATACATACAGCCATTCAGCCGGCCGGGCACAGGTTCGCCTGGTCCTGTGCTTTATAGAAAGGAGCTGCCATGAAAGTAATGTCATCAATCGAGGAGATCCGAGTTATCACGCTGAGACAGGAGGCCGCAGATCCGGATTACGGTTCCTGCCTGTGGATGAACATTTACCTGGACATCGAGAACGGTATACTGATGTGCGTGTCCGATGTCGGTAATTTCGCCTACCGCTGGCCGGAGAAGGGGAAGATGTTCCTGAAGATCCTCTCGACCGTCACGGAAGATTACCTGTTAGGTAAGTGTTCTGAGATGACGGAATTAGACACAGAAAGAACCAAGGCCCGGTTCACGGACTGGATTCTTGATTGGGGCGATGACGATGTTATGGACCTAACGTATTCGAAGGATGAATACTTGGAAGAACTGCAGAGCTGTGAAACGGCACAGGATTTCGAGGGGTTTGCCGAAGAGTATGGGATCGATGACTGGTGGGAGATGCTTCGGTATGATTACGATCCTCTTGTCAGACGCTTTGCCAAGATGTTCAGAAAGTATGCGCAGCCGGAGATCAGAGAAATTCAGAAGGCCATGGAGGAGCCGACATGATGAGGAGTATCCACATGGGAAGAAGCTGCGCTACGGGTGCCCGATCTATCACGGTAATCGGAGGTAAAAAGCGCCCCCAGGAATGAACCCGGGGGCGAGGAAGTGAACGCAATCAGCTGGCATCAAGGAGAGCCAGAAGGCCATCCTGAAGAACCTTGGAGCAGTTGATGCCACGTTTTTCAGCGAGATTAGCCATCCACATCGGGAGCGAAACGTTCTTGCGGACAGCGCGAGAGTCGGTAGCAGCGCGATAGGCAATAGTATCGACGCTGATTAGCGAGAGGATATCGCCTTCATCATGAGGAATCGAATCCTGCGGCGTAGGTGGTGCAACCGGATCATTCACATCTTCGGCAACAACGAGCCACCCGGACGCTGCATCGGTAATCATATCGATTGCGTTCTGAAGATCCTTTCCGGATGTAACGCAACCGGGAAGATCCGGAACACGTGCAGCATATCGGCCAGACTCAAGTGGTGAGAAAACAGCGGTGTAAATATATTTCATAAAAGCCTCCTTCCGGGAAGCTGGGGCTTTTCAGCCCCGCCTCCGATTATTCTTTTTGATTTCATCAAGGATGAGCTTTAGATCATCATCATGGAAATCGTGACTGATAGGTATTGAGCAATGAAGTTCTTCATTGTAGTAGATATCGTGATTGCCACCGTGCCGTTTGAAAAAGTAATTGTTTTCGCTCAGAGCTTTAAGTGCTTGCCGCTTTGCGTTCATCATTACCTCCTTTCTGATTGTAGTATACACAATAATACACAATATGTCAACAAGAAATACACAAGATTGCGCAAATATTTTTAAAGGATTACGAAGGAGACAAAGACATGATTAATGTGAAGTATAAGTTGCTGACGGATACGGCCAGGACTCCTACCAGAGGAAGTCAGGGAGCTGCTGGCTTGGATCTGTATGCGGATCTGCAGGAACCGGTATCCGTGTGGCCGGGGTGCAGCGTGCAGATCACAACCGGCGTGGCCATGGAGATCCCGGACGGATATTACGGTGCGGTGTATGCCAGGTCCGGCTTGGCGAGAAAGAAGGGACTCAGACCGCCGAACTGTGTAGGGGTGATCGATTCGGACTACAGGGGAAACATAGGCGTGGACATGTACAACGACGGGAATAAAGTGCAGACGATACACCCGGGAGAGAGAATAGCCCAGCTCGTGATCCAGCAGTACGCAGGCGTGATCCTTAACAAGGTGGAAGAGCTTTCACCGACAGAACGTGGGACAGGAGGCTTCGGGAGTACAGGGAGGTGAGGCATATGTTCATCAATCTGTGCATCGTAATGCTTTTCGTGGACATGTTCTACTTCGGAGCTCTTTTCGGAGCATGGTGGGAGCGAAGGAAGAAAAAATAGATAGGTCAAAAAAACCGCCCGTAACTATAAACAAAATGTCAATATGTGAATCGAAATATGTTTTGTACAACTCAACTTAACCCGTTTTTCGTACGCACTACATGCCGGCATGGGCGGTGCCGGCAGAAAGGAGGGTTAAGGCAGGAAGAGAAAGGGGAGCTATAAATGGCAGAGCCACTGTTTATGACCAGCCAGCTGGAGGGATTACGAAAGAAATATGCTGTCGGGACAAAAGTACCCGTTATCGTGGAGCGCATGACAGAAAAAAATACCAGGTGCGAAACCGTGGAAACGATGACAGTCGAGAGCCAGTATCAGTATCATGTGCTGCTGAGAGATGAGCGAGGCCGGCACCGGAGTGAAAGGTATTTCGCTTTGGAGCAGATGCAGAAAGCGATCACCGAAAGGGCAGGCGATGTATACAAGATGCCAGAAATGCGGTAAGCAGCTGATGGATATTCAAAGCAGGATCCGCGGCTATGGTCCGGAGTGCTGGAAGGAAATCGGAGGATCTGAAAGGGAGGAGGATGAAGCACAGATCCCTGGACAGATGAGTATCATGGACTATTTTGGAGGCAGCAATGAAGAAGAGGAGCAAGGAGATGCGTTCTGGATATCTGCTCAAGGCGCTCGGGGCCATGCAGGGGAAGGACAATGATCAGGCGATGAACACGATTATAGCCGGGCTGGATGAATATTCGGACCGGGTGACGGATGGGATCAATCCCTTCGATGTATCGGATACGCCGCTGCTGATCGTTGTTCTGGAGTCGATCGCTTCGCAGCTCAGACAGCGGAATGCGAACTATGGGAGCATGGCGGATCTGCTCAAGCGGATGACAAAGGAGCCGCAGATCACGCAGACATCTACGTATGTGACGCGGGATAACAGTAACGTGATCCGGATGGATCGCAGGACCGAAAGCCATATTGAAGAGGGGAGTGATAAGGGAGATGGTGAGAAGGTTGTGTCCGAAGTGCAAAAGGTATTACGCAGAGAATCCGGCGGTGTCCAGAAGGGATCCGGCGGTGTTGATATGTCCTAAGTGTGGGGTCAGTGAAGCTCTGGAGGATTTCTCCAGGGCTTCAGGCATGGATTTGGGTCAGGTCAGGGAGGAAATCTTCCGGATCATGGATAATGCGGTGGTAGAGTGCGTGAGGAGGTAGAGGGATGAGCGAGAGACCTGTAATGGTGGCACTGGACAGGGAAGAACTGGAGAGGTTAATGCGGCAGGCAGCTTTGGCGGGAGCGCAGTCGGCAACGGAAGTCATGCAGCGAGAGTATGATGCGCGGAACACAGAGCGGAGAGACAGAAGGCTGCATAACACACGGCTCTTGCTGAAGCATTACAGGGAATTCAAGGAGCACAGCCGAAAGGCGGTGAGTGACAGCCGGATGGCCGAGCCGGAGAGCCAGGTCATACAGGATTTGATGATGATGCGGGACGATAAGGTCATTCTGGAGTCTATTCGGCGCTCGATCGCCCGTACACAGACCATCATCGTTCATATTGATAAGATGCTGGCAGTCTATAAGGCTTATGCCAGCCGGGAGGGTGAGATCGAAAAGAGGCGGTATAATGTCATTCAGGAGTGCTATCTGACATCTACCCACAAGAGCGCCACAGAGCTGGCGGAGCTCTACGGCGTCAGTAAAGTAACCATCCACAACGACAAAAAAGTGGCCGAAGAAAAACTTTCTGTTTTATTTTTCGGCCTGGACGGACTCCATTTTATCCAGTAAATACAAGGGTTTCCGGGGATGGCGAAAAAAAGTTAACTTAACTTTGACTTAATTCTTATAATCTGCTATAACTATGGTGTTGAATTATGATTATGCGCAAGAGGCGTCGGGGTAAAATCCGGCGCCTTTTTCCATTTCTGCCGGGAAAGGGTGTGACGGGGGACTTAACGGCCGGGAGCTCCTTCAGGAAGACTTTAATGTTGGAAATCGGAACATGGGAACGGTCGCTACGGCTATGTCGATCGCGGCCACATGGATCTGGGCACCAGCTCTCTTTACATCAGCAGAGAAGGCCTATTCGAATGGCTGGCCGGGGCTGTTCTGGTTCCTGGTGCCGTTCAGCATGGGTGGTCATACCATTTATGTTTATGCTGATCAGCGGCCTTTTATCGACCGTCGACAGCAACCTCTGTGCGGCCTCCTCGCTCGTTACGGACATTACTAAGGATAATCAGCGCCGGAACGGAATAGCGGCCATGGGGGCCATGCTGGCGCTTTCTATCGCTATCGCCAACGTGCCGGGCTTGACCGTAACGCATATGTTCCTGTTCTATGGAACGTTCCGAACCTGAAGCTGCTTACACAGTCGATCATAACGAACGGCTGGACGCTTCCGATCGTGGTGCGTTCGGATTATACGATCATAGACGGCTTCCATAGATGGATGGTGTCGGGACGCGAGCCGCTGAAATCCATGCTCGGAGGCAAAGTTCCGGTCGTGATCGTTGATCATAAGGATCACGCAGAGGATATATATGGCACCGTGACCCATAACCGGGCCAGAGGTGTGCATCTGCTTGAGCCGATGAAGGCGATAGTAAAAGAGCTGCTGGATGATGGAAAATCTGTGGATGAGATCGGCAAGCAGCTGGGCATGAGACCCGAAGAGGTCTTCCGATTGAGCGATTTTTCGCGGGAGGATTTCCTGCGGATCATGACGGAAGGCGTGGAAAGCTATTCCAAAGCGGAAATTATCACACGAAGATAGTAAACAAGTTTTTGAACAAGTGAAGAGACGAAACGAGGCCGGGCGATGAGCACCGGCCTTTCTTTGACTCCGGGACCGACAAACGAGGGAGAGGTGGTGATATGCCGAGAGCGCGGAGCGAGAATAGCCTGAAAGCGGAGCAGCTGTATCGTGAAGGTAAAAAGTTGACGGAAATCGCAAAGCAGATGGGTGTTCCTGATGGTACGGTCAGGCGCTGGAAGCACGATCACGACTGGGATGGGGCGATCAAAAAAAAACAAACCGAACGTTCAGAAAAGAAGAATGAGAAAAAGAAACCGAACGTTCGGAAATCCGCAACGGTCGCGCTTAGCGTTTCCAAGCCCAGAAAGCGCGGCGCTCCCATAGGTAACAAGAACTCTCATGGCGGCCCGGTTGGGAACCAGAAAGCCCGCATCCACGGAGCATATTCCACTGTCTACTGGGATTTCCTGGAAGAAGGCGAACGTGAAGTATGTGACAATGTTCCGCAGGACGAAGAAGAGATGTATGTCGAGCAGATCGCTTTGTATACGATACGCGAACGGCGGATTATGAAAGCTATCAATAAGTACAGGATCGGCCCGGAAATTTATGTTGATTCGGCGCAGCGATCAGAAGATAAGCGAACGTTCGAAAACGAAGAAGATAAAGACCTGTATGCTGAGAGGATTCGCCAGAAGATAGAGGCAAAGGAGCGCCTGCCCGGCGATCATTATCAGATGACAACCAACACCCAGAACCGGGACAATATGATACTCCGGCTCGAAAAGGAACTGTCTACCGTACAGCGGGCCAAGAATGCAGCGATTGATTCGCTGGCGAGACTGCGGATGGAGAAGCGGAAGGTCGAAGAGGGTGATCAGAGCAATGATCTGGTCAGGACATGGGCCGAGGCAGTGCTGAGAGCAAGGGAGGATACCAATGCAGAGTGATTTCAGCATATTCCTTGCGAGCTTCCTGGAACAGAGCATACCGCTCTGGAAGAAGGATCCGGTCATATTCTTCCGCGAAGTGCTGCAGTTCTATCCGGATCCCTGGCAGGCGGAAGCGGCCAGAGATTTAGTGGAGGCGTCGAAGGTGAGTATCAAGAGCGGCCAGGGTGTCGGAAAGACTGGATTCGAGGCGGCTGTCTTTCTGTGGTTCATCACCTGCTATGACTATCCAAGGATCGTCGCAACGGCGCCGACCAAGCAACAGCTCCATGATGTCCTTTGGAGTGAGATATCCAAGTGGATGACAAAAAGCCCCTTACTCCCGAAGCTCCTGAAATGGACCAAGACCTACGTGTACATGATTGGCCAGGAGAAGCGATGGTTCGGCGTAGCCAGGACGGCCACGAAGCCAGAGAACATGCAGGGCTTCCATGAGGACAACATGCTCTTTATCGTGGATGAGGCTTCCGGTGTAGCTGATCCTATCATGGAGGCTATCCTCGGAACGCTATCCGGTGAGAACAACAAGCTGCTCCTGTGCGGGAACCCAACCCGAACGTCCGGAACTTTTTATGATTCTCATACCCGCGACCGGGCCCTATACCGCTGTCACACGGTATCCTCCATGGACAGTGACCGCACCAACAAGGAGAATATCGAGGCACTGATCCGGAAGTATGGCTGGGAGAGCAACGTGATCCGCGTGAGAGTGCGGGGAGAGTTTCCCAACCAGGAAGATGACGTATTCATTCCTCTCTCACTGATCGAGCAGTGCAGCTCGCGAGTCTATGAGCTTCCTGAGGATAAGGAAATGCCATTCATCATACTCGGTGTGGACGTGGCCCGATTCGGTGATGATGAGACGATCATCTACCGGAATATGCGCGGCCGATGCTCCATAGCCAAGAAGAGACGCGGACAGGATCTGATGGCCACGGTCGGCGATATCGTTCGGGAGTACAAGGAAATCCGGAAGCAGAACCCGACCTACTATGGGAAGATCTACGTCAATATCGATGACACCGGACTGGGCGGCGGTGTTACTGACAGGCTGAGGGAGGTCAAGCGGGAGCAGAAACTCAATAAGCTCATGATCATCCCGATCAATGCGGCAGAGAAGATTGAGACCGATACAGCGGCTGGCCGGATCGCTCATGACCGCTATAACAATCTGACTACAGACATGTGGGCCAATCTGAGAGACCATCTAGAAGCGCAGAATATCGTCATAGAGGACGACGAAGAGACTGTGGCTCAGCTGAGCTCACGAAAATATCTCATGGCCAGCAATGGAAAGCTGGAGATAGAGCCAAAGAAGGAAATGAAGAAGCGCAGCCTTGACTCTCCCGACAGAGGCGATGCGCTGGCCCTGTCGCTGTACCTTGGAAAGATAAAGAAGCATACCGGCAGTGCCCCTGGCCAGGACTTCGACAAGGGCCTTGGCAAGGAGAACTACTGGGGAAGATCATCATAAGGAGGTGAGAAACTTGAAAGAATACGGTCGAATAGGCCAGCGGCGATGGCAAGGCGTCTTCTCGGAAGAGTTCCTGCCTGAGCTGAATGGCCTGAGCGGCATCAAGGTATACAAAGAGATGGCCAGCAATGACGATACGGTCGGAGCGATCCTCTTCGCGATCAAGATGCTGATCAGGCATGTCTCATGGAGCGTGGAACCAGGCGGTGACTCTCGCAAGGACAGAGAAGCAGCCGAGTTCGTAGAGAGCTGTATGGACGATATGCAGAGCACATGGACCGACACGATCTCTGAGATACTTTCCTTCCTCACATATGGATGGTCATTCCATGAAATCGTATACAAGCGGAGGAACGGGAAATCACGGAACCGGGAATTGAACAGTAAGTATTCGGACGGGCTGATCGGCTGGCAGAAGCTTCCGATCCGGTCACAGGATACCCTGTATCAGTGGGAGTATGACGATAAGGATAACCTGATCGGCATGACCCAGCAGCCACCTCCCGATTATAAGCTGCTCACCATACCGCTCCGGAAAGCGCTCCTGTTTAGAACTGAATCGGCGAAGGATAACCCGGAGGGCCGATCGATACTGAGGAACGCCTATCGCTCCTGGTACTTTAAGAGAAGGATGCAGGAAATCGAGGCGATCGGTATCGAGAGAGACCTTGCGGGTCTGCCGATCATCACAGGCCCCGAGGATGTGGATCTGTGGGACAGTGACGATCCGGATATGCAGAAGATCTATGCATCGCTCGTCACGATGGTCAAGAACATCCGGAGGAATGAGTACGAAGGACTTGTCCTCCCGAATGGTTACACGGTGCAGCTGCTGTCTACGGGCGGCGCCAGACAGTTTGATACCAACGCGATCATTACAAGATACAACACGGCCATAGCCCAGACGGTTATGGCCGATTTTATTATGCTGGGTCACGAGTCGGTAGGCAGCTTTGCACTGAGTAGCAATAAGACGCAGTTGTTTTCGATGGCGATCAGCGCCTTCCTCGATGTCATATGCGAGACGTTCAACAACCAGGGAATTCCGTCCCTGATCGATATCAACGGATCCCATTTCAACGGCATCACGGATTATCCGGAGCTGACGCA
>Ga0065709_1005998_pt1 | contig 25267 bp, 20 predicted proteins | sample Hoacrofraction14_2_FD_59096 | JGI IMG/M metagenome (GOLD analysis project Ga0065709, IMG submission 59096) | Hoatzin crop microbial communities from Cojedes, Venezuela, sample from fiber fraction 14 v1 | ecosystem: Host-associated > Birds > Digestive system > Esophagus > Crop | place: Venezuela...
GAAATCTATCTCACGTGAAATAAATTTCTATCTCACGTGAGATAATTTTTTATCTTATATCATTTAACTTTTTTAACAATCGAGATTTTCCGAAAATTGACGTTCAAAAATTGGCTGTTTTGCACGGAAAAATGTTAAAAATGCGTATAAAAATTGCATAAATCTATCATTTTAACATTTCGCGCGTTGAGTTGCGACAAAAATTCATTGATTTTCGATCAAAATTTGTGCATTAGAAATTGGTCGGTCAAGTGCAAACGAATGTTAAATCAAGTGTTAAAATTTCGCGAAAAAGCGCCGTTAAATTTTGTAAAGTTTTCTTAATTTCTCGATTTCGTGTAAACTATTTTTTTGAAAAATATGAACTAATTTTTCCTATCGCCATCATTTTTTGTTATATTCGCGAAATAGAAACCTATTTCTTGCAAAATATATGAACAACGAGAAGCAACGCCAAGCCGCAGCAAAGAATTTTGCCGAGTATTGGCTGAATCGAGGAAGCGAACGCGCTGAATGCCAAAAATTTTGGTTGCAATTGCTGAGCGAAGTTTTCGGGATAGAAAATGTGAATGAGTTTATTTCGTTCGAGAAAACCGTCAAGTCGTCACACGCAAACTTCATCGATGCGTACATCAAGAGCACGCGCGTGATGATCGAACAAAAGAGTAGCGACAAGGATTTGCGTAAACCCATCTTGCAGAGCGATGGTTCGCTGCTCACACCCTTTCAACAAGCAAAGAAATACATTGCAGAACTGCCCGTAGATGAGCATCCTAAATACGTCGTGACGTGCAACTTTCGCCAGTTCTTCGTGTACGACATGAACCAACCTAATGGAGAACCACAGCGAATCAATCTAAAAGATTTGCCAACCGATATTTACCGATTACAATTCCTTGTAGAGAGCCGTAGCGCGCACATCGAAAAAGAACTCCAAGTGTCGATGCAGGCTGGCGAACTCGTTGGAAAAATCTACGATGCACTCTATGCGCAATATCATCCCGCAAACATCGAAATCACCGATGAGCAAGAGAAGCGCATATTGCGTTATCTCAACATCCTATGCGTGCGACTCGTGTTCTGCCTTTATGCAGAAGACGCTGGCGTCTTTCCGCGCCACGATATGTTCCACGACTATCTCAACGACTACTCAGCAGAACAAATTCGCGAAGCATTGATTCGACTTTTCGAAGTGCTTAATACACAAGAATCGGAACGCAGTCCGTACACGAGCGACACGCTCAAAGCATTTCCATACACCAATGGCGGACTTTTCGATGAACATATAGAAATTCCACAATTCACCGAACAACTGCGCAATCTCTTGCTCAAAAAAGCGTCACTCGACTTTAACTGGTCGGAAATCTCGCCAACTATTTTCGGCGCTGTATTCGAATCGACGCTCAACCCAGAGACTCGTCGCTCGGGAGGTATGCACTACACCAGCATCGAGAACATCCACAAAGTGATCGACCCACTTTTCCTCGACCAACTCACGCAAGACCTCGACACGATTCTCGAAGAAAAAAACGTCAAAAAGCGACAAGCCAATCTCAAAGCCTATCAAGACCATCTCGCAAGCCTCACTTTCTTCGACCCTGCATGTGGAAGCGGAAATTTTCTCACAGAGACATTTCTCTCGCTCCGACGCTTGGAAAACAGAATGATTCAGGCTTACTATCACGAAACGCAACTCCACGCTTTCGAAGACCCAATCAAGGTGAATATCCATCAGTTCTACGGCATCGAAATCAACGACTTCGCCGTCTCGGTCGCTACAACAGCGCTCTGGATTAGCGAGGCGCAAATGCTAAACGAAACAGAGAGAATCGTCAAGCAAGACATCGATTTTCTTCCATTAAAGAGTTACGCCAATATTCATGAAGGAAACGCTTTGCAAATCGATTGGCGAAATGTGGTAAATGCTGAAAAACTAAATTATATCATTGGAAATCCACCGTTTGTTGGCGCTAAAATCGCTTCGGATGAACAAAAAGTAGACTTGTATTCAATTTTTGGAAAAAAATGGAAATTTGTAGGAAAACTTGATTATGTTGCTTGTTGGTTCAAAAAAGCAGTAGATTTTATAAATAATACACAAATTAAAGTCGCATTTGTTGCGACAAATTCTATAACTCAAGGAGAACAAGCAGCAGCCTTATGGAAACCTCTTCTTAAAGAAGGCGTACATATAAATTATGCTTACAAAACTTTTCAATGGGACAGTGAATCAAACTTAAAAGCACACGTGCATTGCGTTATAATTGGTTTTTCTTTCATTCCATCTTACGAAAAATATCTTTTCGATGCTAACGGAAATAAACAAAAAGTAAATCATATAAATTCTTATCTTTTAGATGCACCAGACGCTTTTATTTATGGACGATCACAACCTTTATGCAATGTTCCTAATATTCGATTAGGTAACCAACCGATTGACGATGGAAATTATCTATTTACAGCAGAAGAAAAAGACGAATTCATCAAAAAAGAACCTAAATCGGCGCAATATTTCAAGAAATGGTATGGAGCGTCAGAATTTATCAATCAACAACCACGCTATTGCTTGTGGTTGGGCGATTGCTCGCCAGCAGAATTGCGTGCTATGCCACTTTGTATGAAACGTGTTGCAAATGTAAGAGAATTTCGTTTAAGAAGTAAAAATGCGGGAACGCGTAAATTAGCCGATTGTCCCACTCGTTTTCATGTTGAAAACATGCCAAATAGCAATTATGTGATGATACCTGCAACATCATCTCAACGCCGTAGATATATCCCGATAGGATATATGGAACCAAATATTATGGCTTCAAATGCTAATTTAATAATTCGAGATTCTACTTTATATCACTTTGGTATTCTAACTTCAAACGTTCACATGGCATGGATGCGTGTTGTTTGTGGTAGATTAAAGAGTGATTATCGTTACTCAAATGATGTCGTTTATAACAACTTCCCTTGGCCGTCTGTTTCGCATGCACAAGCGGAGAAGATAGCGCAGACAGCGCAAGGAATCCTTGATGCGCGCGCCCAATTTGCAGACTCTTCGCTCGCCGACCTATACGATGAAGTTGCGATGCCACCCGTTTTGCGCGCCGCTCACGTAGCCAACGATCGCGCAGTGATGGAAGCCTACGGTTTTGATTGGCATTCGATGACCGAAAGCGAGTGCGTTGCGCGCCTGTTCGACATGTACAACAAACTCGTAGAGCAGAACGACTAACGTATTGCGCATGCTTTCGCGCGCGCATGCGTACCTTTTATTATATTATACTGTGTGGATTTTGTTTTTCGTTTGACGAAATAGAACAATAAAAAAAAGAGACTCAACGCTATTGCATTGAGTCTCGAATTTTGTTTTGCGGAAGGTGAGGGATTCAAACCCCCGATACCCGAAAGGGGTATACCGGATTTCGAGTCCAGCGCGATCGTTCACTCTGCCAACCTTCCTCGTTTGCGGATGCAAATTTAATGGAATAGAACGATATCGCCAAAAAAAACGATTGTTTTTTGTTGGTTTTCGCTTTGCCAAACCTACTTTTTGCACAGTTCTGCATACAGACAGTTGTTGCAGAATGCGCGCACTGGTGTTGGGATGAATGGTTCTGTGGTGTTCAAGATTTCGGCTACGAGATTGTGGAGTTCGTTTTTGAATTCTTCTTCATATTCGGCGATGTCGTAGATAGGNTCATTACCGAAGCGGATTGATGGTTCGTAGTCGCCAGTCATGGCTTGCTGTACGAAGATGAGCGCAGGCGAGACTTTCAGTTGGCGCGGATTGTATTCTTGACTGTCGCGCACGATGGTAGAGTAGAGCATGGTCTGGAGATAGTAATCGACNTGGATTTTTTCGATACTACCTTCGTCGAAAATGTCTTGCACTGAGTTAGGAANTTTTTTCATTGGTTTNCCCGTCTTATAATCGACAACGCGGATTCGCTCTCCATGCACGCCATCGTTGACGAGGTCAAGTCGGTCGATTGTACCGCCTATTGTGATGTTTCGTTTGCCTGAANTNGTCTGGATTTCTACATCTTTTTTGACCTTACATTCGAGTCCGAGAATNGTGAATGGCGCGAGACGCTGGTCGTATTCTAATAGACGCTGAATGTAACGCTGCACAGTATCTTGAAGAAGCAGTTGCAGACCGTTGTAATCTGCTTTGACGCGATTCTGTTTGCCATAGATTTGCTCGTTGTATGCTTGTCGGACTTTTTCGATGATAATGGATTTGTTTTTCAGTANGTACTCGATGTCAGANGGTTTGATGAGATGCGGTTTTTTAATGTATTCGAATGTTTTTCCATCGACCGTCTTTGTGCCGATATTTTCATCGCCTATCAACTTNAAATAAATGAGTTGCGCNGACCGATGGAAGATATCGCCGAAGATTCTATTATCAGTCTCTTCGAGATCCTCGTCAAGTTCGCGCAGACCGCACACGTACTGATAGAAGAACTGATTAGGACAGCGAACGTATTTATTGATTGCGCTTGGCGAAAGCGATGTGATGCTATCGAGTTTTTGCTTTGTTGCTTCGGTCTTTTCAATGTNTTGTGGCGCTGCCGTAACGGGTTGGTGCGATGTCGTAAGGGCATAGAATTGCATCTTGTCGTTCTGTTCGCGCTCCGCTTGGAGTTGGAGAATGAAACGACTTTTTTCNTGAATCATTCCGTTAGAAGTAGCGTTGCAATACGTGATCGATACGTCTTTGGCGCGTTGNATGAGTCGATAGAAGTGNTAAGCGAANAGNCTCGTTTTATGGTCTATGACCGTCAGACCGTAGGCTTTGCGAATGATATANGGTATAAACGAAACGTCGTTTGTGCCTTTAGGCATGTTTCCCTCGTTGCAGGAAAGNAGAAGGATGTGATCGAAGTCNAGATTTCGCGTTTCCAAGATTCCCATTATCTGCACNCCTTCGGCAGGATCGCCGTTGAATGGAATCGAAACTGTTTGCAATACTTGCATCATGAAACGCTTGAAGGTCATAGGTGATATNTCGAAGGGAATATCTGCATCGGATAGCAATGCGCAAACGCGGTTCATGAGCGTGTAAGCACGGAAGATGGCTTCGTGGAACAATGGATCGGGATTGTCGATGCAGTTTTTACCAACGTATTCCAACNTGTTAGCGATCCATTTTGTGATGTTCANGTTTGCATCTTTCGCGTTTGGATCGAATGGTGTAAAGAGTTGCGANAGTTGTTCGTCAACAGCNANNTCGTCTGACGTTGGGAAATTTTTGTGGTTNGCTAATCAATTCTTTCAGCAACTGCTGCGCTTTGTCCGACAGATAGGCGGTATAAGGATGGCGAAGCACTGCTCTGACGTAGTGGAAGCGGAAACCTTTTTTGCTGTTTGTGCGTCCGTCGATCTGAAGNCGTACAAGTGCGTTGACAAACGATGCTGCTGGCGTTTGGGAGAGTGGATATCCAATCGTAATGTTCGCTTTTTCCAGATTTTGTGGNAGTGTATGGATAACCGTTTGCAGCAAACTTTCGTCGCAAAGCACGATGGCGCTGCGACGTCCTGCAGCGATACGNTCNTCGCCTGTTACGCTGTCATCGTCGTTTGCAGATTTCTGAGCCGTCAACCAATCAGATACGTATCGCGCCTGCAGATTTTCGGTTTTCGCAGATAGAAATGTGAATTGTTTTGGATGACTTAGATTATCGTATATTGCGGAATCGTTTGGTAACTCGTTGGGAAATTTCGACAGATGTTCGCGAATGAAAGTTCCTGCTTCTTGATGATTTTTCTCGTCGATNTAATAATCATCGTAATCCCAATAGAATAGCGCTTTATCTTGTGCTTTGAGTCGCGCAAAGAGACGACTTTCGGCNCCCTGCAGCACGTTGAAGCCGATAAAGATGTACTTTGNGAATGGGAAATCAATGTTTTCGCTCAGCGCAACGCNCTTAAACAATGCTCCTTCGTATGTAAGACCTTTCGATTCGAGCTGTTCGTTGAGCGCATGATAGATAGGTGCGAGAATTTTCCAAAACGCTACGAAATTCTGTTTAAGCTTTGACTCGTCAATGCACGTGAAAAGGCCGAGAAAACGATTGAGTGCTTCGATTTGTTCTGCAGTTAGATAAGACAAATCCTCCATTTCTTTNAGGTCGAGCATGTTTCTGAAAATCTTGTCTGCATCGCCAAGATTTTTGTCTATGTCGTCGAAATCAGAAAGCATNAGCTTTCCCCATCCAAAGAACTTATCGAGCGGTTCATCGCTACAAGTTAGATTTTTATAGATGTGATATATGATGCTAACGATTTGCAATTCNTCGGCAATCTTCAGGTTTGACTGCGACGCAAAGAGCTCTCGTATCGTGAAATANCGTGGACAAAGAATGGGACTTGGTGCAGCGAGGGTGAGATACTCGTTCATGAAAAGCGAGGCACGCTTGTTTGGAAATACAATAGCAACATTTGAGAGGTCAGTGCCATGCTTTGCGATGATATCCTCTGCAACATATTCTAAGAATGTTTTCATCNGCGAAATTTATTTTACTTCTTTAATTTGGTTTGTGTACACGTACCAGAGATAACCCGTTACGTCGGTGTAGCCCATTTGCTGGAATAGATTCATATAATCACGCACCTGCATCACATGTTCATCAACTGGATTNGCAAACTTATAATCGATGACCACAATTTGCTTGTTTCGGCGCAGNACTCTGTCGGGACGTTCTTTTTTTACTTTGCCCGACNCGTCTATCTTAGAGATTGAGCACTCGTTGAGNACTTCCCAACGATCGGAAAACCAGTCGGCTACGCGCTCGCTTTGCAAGCGTTGTTGCAGCAGATGACTGAGACGCGTTTGCAACTTNTCGTCATTGCCCAAGTATCCATTGATTTTGAGTTCTTCGATAGCGTCGGGAACATCCTGTGCTGTGCGAATCTTCGAGAGAATGTAATGCAATGTTGTTCCAATTTGCTGATAGGTGTTGTCAACTTGTGCATTCTCNTCGCGCGAAGTAAAGTTTTTGCTTTCATTGCTTTGCATAAATTTCACATTGCTATCGAAACTTTTTACNTCGATTGGCTTTGCAATTTCATCTTGCTTGAAAACATTTTCTTCTTCAACGCTNTGNGATTTNNNATCNNTGGTTTTCGATGANGNTTCACNATAACTGCCGTAGCGGAACGTCAGGTTNTCATCGTTGGGCACGTCGTTGAAATTGCATTCGCATCCATCGAGTTGCTGGCACACGTCAGCGATGATTCTCTCGAAAAGCGCTGCGCGACCCTGTCCACGCATTCCGAAAATATACAGGCTCTTTTTGGCTCGTGTAAAGGCGACATAGAGCAGGTTGAGCTGATCCATAATTGTCTGGAAACGCTCTTCGATATAATCTTCGCGGTAGATGCTGTCGAGCAATGGCGCTTTTAGTCCAATTCTTACAAGTGGAATACGATTGTAGGGCGCCACATTAGGCTTGCACCATATTGCTCCTTTGGCGCCAATCGACCAATCGCAACGCGGAATGATGAGGTGTTCGACGCCAAGTCCTTTACTTTTGTGAATAGTGAGTAGCTTTACGCCGTCAACGCTATCAACTTCGATTGCCTTTTGCGCAATATGGTTGTCCCATTCATTCAAGAAATCTTCGGCATCGCCCATAATGGTGCGAATAAAGTTGCGCANTTCGTCGAGGAATGCACANACATACGCTTGCTCTTTGTCGAGTTTTTCGATGTTGAACAAGCGATATAATTTTTCAACTAAATCATAGAGAGGTTTATCGAGCAGCGATGCGCGATTGTTGATGTAGCCTTCGGGCAAGAAAGCGTCGAGTTCGTCGTCGGATGCNTAGGTTTTAACTTCTTCGAAAGGCTTTTCGAGAACGTATTCCCAGTAATTCTTGACGAGTTCGCATTTCGTTAGGCGATCGTTAGGGTGGAGTAGGACTTTAAGTGCTTGCACGAGAATTCTAACTGCAGGAGATGTGTGCAAGCGGAACGCTTCGTTCGACACGAAACGCACAGAACGCATTCGCTCGTCTTCATCNGNGGCAATGCGTTGCGTTAAATANAAAGCGAGTTCATCTAAAANAGAATTNGANCGCGCGAGGATGGCGATTTCTTTTGGTTGGATTTGCTGTTCGAGAATCAATGTTTTGAGCGTGTTGTAAGTCTCTTCGTAACAGATTTCCTTATTGCCGTTGCTTTTACCAAANAGCTTCAGNTCGACAATGCCTGCATTTTTATTTTTTAATGCACTCGGACTNATTTTTTGTTNTACGTCATCGTAAGCGCGTTGCAGTTGTTCAAGTTTTTGGTTGCGCGATTTCTGAGCTTCGGNATCGTTGTCGAGCGACGCAGGATAAAGCGATGCGACGCTATCTCGTTCAGTTGCGAGCGCAANTTGAAAAACGGCGTTGTTAAACTGCACNATGTTGCGCAGAGAGCGATAACTTACGTCGAGCGATTGCGTCTCCAGCAATTCATCTGCATGCTCGAACTCGTTGGTGATATTGTTTAGCAATCGCCAATCACCTGAACGCCAACGATAAATGCTTTGCTTGACGTCGCCAACGATNAGGTTTCCCGATCCGCCTTTAGCGAGACATTCGTTCATCAATGGTTTGAAATTTTCCCATTGCGAGCGACTGGTGTCTTGGAACTCGTCAATCATCATTCGCTCGAGCCAATCGCCAGTTTTCTCGTATATAAACGGCGCATCGGTATCGCCAATCAAACTATTTAATAAGGTCTGTGTGTTGCTCAAAATAAACGTGTTGTTGTCGGCGCACAATAAATCAACTTCGTTTCCAATGCTCGCAAGAAGGCGAAGCTCGTGCAATTTTGCCATCGTTGCATCAGATGAAATGTAATCTGAATACAACGCACGTCTATCTTCTTCAGTTTTTTGAACNAANGGCANNAACTGATTTTCTACAAAGTCGAACAACGGATTTCCTTCACGACATTTACCTTTCGCAATCCATTGTTCAGCGTCTTNAATGTATTTATTAGAATCGCCAATCTTNTCTCCGTTCTTTAATTTTACGAAATAGGCAATNGGATATTTCTTAAAATCTTCTTCCGAAAAACCTTTTTCTGCAATCAGATGAAAGAATTGNTCTNCNAACGCAATGATTCCTTTTTTTGATTTAGCTTTCAGCGACGCCATCTCTTTGCGATAATCTTCGAAAGCNCTTTCATCCTGCAGAAATTCACTCAATTCCTTGCTGTGTTCCTTGTAAGTGTCGGAAAAAATGTTCTCGCCAAAAGATTTCAAACGATCGACAACGCGATGCCCTTTCTCATCTTCAATAGATTCTTGCAAGTATTGCTGAATCCAACTCATTTCTTTGCTGTTGTCAGACAAGCGTTCCACGAGTCTATCTACAGCCATTTTTTCGATTTCGTTTTGGTCTATGCTCAGCTGCATATTGGCTGGCATATCCAATTCACGTGCAACGTGACGGAAAATGTTTTGGAAAAATTTGTCGATTGTTTCAATTTTCAATCTACTGTAGTCGTGCAAAATATATTGAAGCGCAAGCGATGCTTTTTGTTGTATTTCATTNTCGTCGAGTCCTGTTGACGTTACGCAAAAATTCCGCATAAACGCGCGTGTCATCGTCTTGCAATCCATGCGCAACGCCATACAATTCGGTGATAATTCGACCTTTCATNTCTTCGGTCGCTTTGTTTGTGAACGTCACCGCAAGGATATGCTTGTACATCGTAGGGTTTTCGACGAGTAATTTCAAGAAAATCATTGCCAGTTGAGTGGTTTTACCGCTTCCAGCGCTTGCGCGGTAAATTCGGAGTGCCTTTTCTTTCGTCATGTTTTGTGTAGAAACTTTTAGTTATCTATGTCAATCAGTAGCAAATATAGTAAAAATGAAAAATAATTTCGATAAAAATACAAAAAAAAGCCACTCATCTGNNNAGATAAGTGGCTCCAAATACAAAATTACACTTTTCGAATACAGAGTTTATAAGAATGTGTCTGTTTATCCTAAGTATTTCATCAGAATCTTAGCATTGCCAGATTCTTTCAGTTTCAGAATGCTTTTNTCGCGTATCTGACGAACACGCTCGCGTGTCAGACCGAGTTCTGAACCGATTTCTTCAAGTCCTTTTTCTGGAACGCCAATACCGTAACATTCTTTCAGTATAGTAATTTCGCGATCCTTAAGAACTTTGTGCAGAACAGCGTCAAGTTCTTGCGCCATGCTCTCGTGATCCACTTGTCGGTCAGCACGACTGCTTTCGCCACTCGGCATAACGTCGAGCATAGTGTTTTCTTCGCCTTCTTGGAATGGTGCATCNATCGACACATGATGNCCATCTGCCATCAGACTTTGCCCAATCTTGTCTTCATCGAGNTTNGTTATTTCNGCCAATTCCGATACNGACGGGCGTCGTTGNTTCTCTTGCTCGAANTTACTAATCTCGTGGTTGATTTTATTCAGCGATCCAACTTGATTCAATGGCAGACGTACAATTCTACTTTGCTCAGCAATCGCTTGCAAAATGCTNTGACGAATCCACCAAACCGCGTAAGANATAAATTTAAATCCNCGAGTTTCGTCGAATTTTTCTGCTGCTTTAATCAGTCCGATATTGCCTTCGTCTATCANGTCGGTCAAAGTCAAACCTTGATGCTGGTATTGCTTTGCCACACTCACGACAAATCGAAGGTTAGAGGTAACTAATTTTTCTTTCGCACGCTGACCTTCACGTCCTCCTTTGCGAATCTTTTGTGCCAGTTCAATCTCTTCGTCAATCGAGATGAGNGGAGCACGTCCGATTTCTACGAGATATTTGTCAAGGGCTTCGCTTGTGCGATTGGTAATGCTTTTTTGTATCTTGAGTTGTCTCATAATTCTAAATANGCGCTCATGNGTAAGCGCGTGTTACATCTTTATATATAAAGCAGAAAAGGAGTGCAAAATTAAGTAAAACAACACCTCGTTGTTCTCAAATAGTTCGTTTTTTAATTTAATTTAACGTTTTAACCGCCTTATAATGAGCGATTTATCTCGTCAATGTAGTCTAANATTTCATCCCTNCCNATGTNTTTTTCGCTACTCGTAANGAAATAGGGTGGTAACTCTTCCCANCGCTGCGACAGATTGTCGAGCCACGCTTCTACAAGNTTCTTCCGCTTCGCTGGTCCTTCCTTATCGGCTTTTGTAAAGACAATCGAGAANGGTATTTCGCTCTTTCCCAACCAGTCGATGAACTCNACATCGATGGCTTGTGGCGCATGACGAATGTCGATCAGNACGAAAACGTTGGTCAACTGCTCGCGCTGCAAAATATAACTCGTAATCATGCGGTAGAGTTTGTCTTGTTCCGACTTTGAACGCTTTGCAAAACCATAACCAGGCAGGTCAACGAGATACCATTCGTCGTTCACGAGGAAATGATTGATCAGCAATGTCTTGCCAGGTGTCGAGGAAGTTTTTGCCAGACCTTTGTGTTGGCACAGCATATTGATGAGGCTCGATTTTCCGACGTTGCTTCGCCCAATAAATGCATATTCAGGTTTGTCGTCTTTTGGGCATTTCGAAAGGGTAGGTGAACTAATTACGAATACAGCCTTCTTGATAATCATAGCGGTTGCTGGTGGTTTTACGAGTTAGAAAAAAAGATTCTTGCAGCAAATATAGTAATTTATCTCAAAAATTTCAAAAAATACGGAAATAATTGCTGTGAAATAGGGTCAAAAAAAGGTGAAAATTCGGAATTGTAAACGTTAAATTCGGATTTGTAAAAATAACCCCGTTTTTTGGCGCTTTTTTGTAAACATTTTTTACTTCGAGAAAAATTGGTGAAATAGACTAAATTTTTGCTCAAAAAACGCAAATTGTAAAAAAATCTTAATGTAATAATTTGTTAAAACTGTTAATTTTTTGCACAAAACACGCGATTTGTGCAAAAATTTAACACTTTTTTCTTCAACTTTCATCGATTTGCGAAATTTTTAAGGTCGTTTTTCGGTGCTAAAGCGCCCATTTAGGGATGTAAAACGACTGAGATATTTTTCTAAAGCGCCGCTTTACGAAAAAATTGTGTTAAAATGGGGTCAAAAAACACCCCAATTATTGCCCGAAAAAAAATCTTTGGCGAAAAAAAATCAAAAATAAGGCCAAAAAAACGCCATTTTTTGTAAACATTTTTTACTTTTTTACATTTGTAAAACACTGGGCGCAACGCCCCTTTTTTGTGACTTTTTCTTTACATTTCGGTAAAGTTAAAAGGAGTTAAAGCGTAATGGTGTGAGATAAGAATACGATATTTTATCGTAATTTAGCAAATCGAATGAAAAATCATCGCTCGGCAATCTTATTCCCCATGCAACGAGAACGCCGATGGATGCAATAAATACGCGAAAACATGAAACTGATTAGTTGGGGCTTTATCGGCTGTGGCGAGGTGACGGAGAAGAAATCTGGACCTGCGTTCAATCAGGTGACGGGTTCGCATATCGAAGCCGTTATGAGTCGTCAAAAAGACCACGCAAAAGACTATGCTAAACGTCACGGAATAACGAAATATTATGACGATGCACAAGAACTCATCGATGATCCTGACGTAAACGCCATCTATGTCGCCACACCGCCATCGAGTCACGCCACTTACGCCATTATGGCGATGCGTGCTGGCAAACCAGTTTATGTAGAGAAACCGCTCGCAGCAAGCTATGACGACTGCGTGCGCATCAACCGCATCAGCGAACAGACAGGCGTGCCTTGTTTTGTGGCATACTATCGTCGTTATTTGCCGTATTTCCAGAAAGTTAAACAACTGATTGATTCGGGAAGCATTGGAACGGTGGTGAATGTTCAACTTTCCTTTGTCACACCGCCACGCGAGCAAGATTTCTTGAAAGGAGATAAAATTCCATGGCGCTTGCAACCAGAAATTGCTGGCGCGGGATATTTTTACGACTTGGCGCCCCATCAGTTTGACCTGCTGCAATATCTTTTTGGCATCATCGTTAAGGCTCACGGTTATAAATCAAATCGAAGCCATCTCTATCAACCAGAAGACAATGTCAACGCAACGTTTTTGTTTGAAAACGGATTGACAGGTTCTGGCAGCTGGTGCTTCGTAGGGCATGACTGTGCAGAGGAAGATAAGATAGAGATTATTGGCGAAAAAGGCGTGATTACGTTCTCCGTTTTTCGTTATGACCCGATAGAACTCGTCACTTCTGACGGCAAACAGTTGATTGACGTTGAAAATCCATCATACGTACAACTGCCAATCATTCAAGCAGTAACCGAACACCTGCAAGGCATCAGCGTATGTGAATGCACCAGCGTCAGCGCAACGCCAGTTAACTGGGTAATGGATAGAATCTTAGGTAAGGTTTAACGAGATGAAATCACGCTTGCGCACGATATTCCTTTTTCTTATGCTCTTGAGTCCGATTGTTGTGCATGCTGCGACAATCGAGCAAGACTCTGTTGGCAAAAATCCAATAGAAGAAATTATCAGTGAGCGCGTTGTTAAACGACTGAAACGCTTCAACGAAATAGATTCTTTGTATATCGAACCTCAGAAGTACAACTTTACGTTTATGTTGCAAAACACGAATACCTACGAGTCGTACACTATCAGCAACGAAAACGGAACTTCGGTCAAGTTTTCGCCAGATATATCGTTCAGATTAGGTCCTTATTTTGGTTGGCGATGGATTTTCTTGGGCTATACCATCGACTTCTCACACTTGGGCAGCGACAAAAAAAATCAAACCTTCGACATAAGCATCTATAGCAATAAAGTAGGCGTCGATTTCTACTATCGCAAGACGGGAAACGACTACAAAATTCGCCGAATGAAGTTCAATGACGAAGAAATTGACGACATCGAAGATATTGATTTCAGTGGAATTCATTCGAGTGTTAAAGGATTCGATTTGTATTACATTTTCAACCATCGCAAATTCTCTTATCCAGCAGCGTATAGTCAGAGCACTATTCAGCGAAGAAGTTGTGGTTCGCCATTGGTTGGCATTGGTTACACGCGCCACAAGCTGGAAATCGATCTTACTCAGTTGCAAGAAGTTGTTGGACGCGAGGTTGGCGAAGAATACGCAGAGAGTTTTGCCGACAGTACGTTCATCGCCGAGCGCATCTCGTATAGCGACATTTCTTTTTCAGGTGGATACGCGTATAATTGGGTGTTCGCCAGAAATTGGTTGTTCAATGCAACGCTTTCGCTTGCATTCGGATACAAACGCACACATGGTGAACGCGAAAAAGAACGCTTCTCGTTGCGCGATTTTTCCATACACAATTTCAACTTGGAAGGCGTGACGCGATTTGGTATTGTATGGAATAACAGCAAATATTTCGCAGGCGCCAGCGCCATCTTCCACACCTATAATTATAAAAAGAATCGATTCGCCACCAACAACACGTTTGGTTACATCAATATCTACGCAGGATTTAATTTTAATAAACGAAAATGAGACGACTAATCTACCTGTTTTTTGCCCTTATCTTCACGCTTTCTGTTCACGCTCAAACGAACGACAATCAGAATTATAAAGTAATTTATCAAAAAAGCGATAGTACACTGATTGTCAGACTGTTAAATGAAGCGCAGAAACTGTCAACAAGCGATAATATTGTACTATTTTTGTCGCGCAAATTATTAGGAATTCCATACGTAAAAAAGACACTTGAAAATCCAACTTGCGAGCATCTGATTATCAACCTGCGAGGACTCGATTGCACAACGTTTGTTGAGAATGTTTTGGCAATGACTTACTGCGCCAAAAACAAGCTCTGTCGCTTTGAAGATTTTTGTCGTTTTCTTCGTTTGATAAGATACCGCAATGGTGCGTTAGCCTACGAAAATCGTTTGCATTATTTCTCGGCGTGGATTGAGGACAATGTGCGTATGGGCTACGTCACTGAAAAGCAGGAACCTAATCCGCCATTCACAGCAACACAGACGGTGAGCGTCGATTACATGACTACGCACGCCAACGAGTATCCTATGCTCGTTAGTTATCCTGAATTAGTCGAGAAAATCGCGCAGATGGAAAAAGATTTGAAAGGTCTGACGCGCCAATTCATACCAAAATCGCAAGTAACCAATAGCACGCTGCTGCGGTCTGTCGTGAAAGACGGCGATATCATTGCGATTGTGACTAACAAAAAAGGTCTCGACATCGCCCATCTCGGCATTGCAGCATGGCATGCCGATGGTTTACACATGATTGATGCATCGTCTATCCATCATAAAGTGCTGGAAGAAAAAATTACTTTGCGCACCTATCTTTATAAAAGACCATCATTCTTGGGCATCAGAATACTCTCTGTGAACTAATCTTGCGCAGAAAAGTTTTTTGAAAAAAATATACCAAATATTAACTCTTGTAAATTATTTTTCCTATTTTTGCAAACAACAAACAGAAAACTACAACAAATCTTACTAAAACCCATGGTAAAATACAACGTAAAAGAGAAAGCGGTCAAAGATCCTGCTTATCGCAAACGCGTGAGCAAAGAGATGGGCGACCAACTTAAAAAACTAATCATCCAAAAGATTGTTACAGAAAAAAAATACAAAGATCCAGAATATTCCGCAAAGAAACTTGCTGCAGATATCAACACCAATACGCGCTATATTTCGGCAGTTTTTAATGTCAAAATGAATTGCAATTATTCCGAATTTGTGAATAAGCAACGCGTAAATGAAGCAATGGAAATGCTGATTGACAAGAATTACAAAGACAAGACGATGGTCGATATTGCCAAGATGGTTGGTTTCAAGAATCGTCAATCGTTCTACGCTGCTTTCTATCGCTTCAACAAAACTTCTCCACACGAATTCAAAGTTTCGCAGCAGAAGGATTAAGATTTTCAGGTAGCAAATTGATTTGTGGGAAATGTGGGTCTGAAATAGGAAAACATGTCAGACAATATTTTCAACACCGCTTCTCCCAACACAAAATCGGAGAGAAACACACAAGAATTTCATTTATTAGAAGATCGTTTTGCCGATATCCAACTGCTACGCTATCAGTTGGATGGTTTTGACAATCTATCGTTACAACAGAAGACCTATTTATATTATCTTTCTAAGGCAACGCTGGCTGGAAGGAACATCACTATCGATCAGAACGGTCGATATAATCTTGCAGTGATGCAGGTTCTGGAGGCGATTTATGTGGATTATGATGGCGACAAAACAACCGACGATTTTATTGCATTCACAACCTATCTGAAACAGGTTTGGTTTGCGAGCGGAATCTATCATCACTATAGCCAAGACAAGTTTCAACCAAAATTTTCTATTGAATTCTTTCAGGCAGAATATGCAAAAATTCCTACGGAAAAGCTGCCTTTGAAAGACAAACAAACGCGAGAGCAACTCTATGACACGCTTTCGCGCGTGATTTTCGATGCCAATTTTATGCCAAAGTGCATCAACCAAAATCCAAACGATGATATTGTGATGACATCTGCTGCAAATTTTTACGAAAATGTGTCGCAGAGCGAAGCAGAGCAATACTATAAAAATCTGAACAGCGAGAATTCGAATGAGCAACCATCGTGGGGGCTCAATAGTAGATTGGTTAAAGAAAATGATGCATTGAAAGAAGAAACCTATTCCACGCAAGGTCGCTATGCTGAAGCGCTGAAAGAGATTTGTTATTGGTTGCGGAAAGCATCCGATTTTGCTGAAAACGACGAGCAAAAGCACGTCATTGCGTTGCTGATTCAATACTATGAAACTGGAAATCTTGCGATTTTCGATCAGATGTCAATCGCTTGGGTTCAGAACGCAAAGGGACAGATTGATTTCATCAATGGTTACATCGAAGTCTATGGCGATCCGCTCGGTATCAAAGGCACTTGGGAAGGTATTGTNCACTACAAAGATGAAGAAGCAACCAAACAAGCGCGACAAATCAGCGAAAGCGCGCAGTGGTTTGAAGATCNTTCGCCTGTAGATGCACGCTTTAAGAAAAAATCTGTGCAAGGTGTGACCGCAAATGCAGTCTGTGCAGCCATGCTTGGCGGAGAAGAATATCCTGCTTCAGCCATCGGCATCAATCTNCCNAATGCTTCTTGGATTAGAGCAAAGTACGGCTCGAAGAGTATAACGATTGACAATCTTATCANAGCATACCAGCAAGCCAGTTTGCAGAACGGATTTTATGACGAGTTTGTTGACNATCCGCAAACCATTGAATGGATTCGACAATANAANGACCAGTGNGACAATCTCCACACNTTGCTGCACGAATGTGTGGGACATGGCAGTGGGAGAGTGCTGNCTGGCGTTGATCCAAANGCGCTTAAAGCCTACGGAAACACGATAGANGAAGCNCGCGCTGACCTTTTTGCANTNTATTTTTTAGCNGANGAGAAATTGATTGAACTTGGATTGCTCGACAATCCGAAGGCTTTCGAAGCGCAATATTACACNTATTTNCTCAACGGATTGATGACACAGCTCGCTCGCATCGANCTTGGNCAACAGATTGAAGAAGCCCACATGCGCAATCGTGCTTTGATAGCGCGCTGGGTCATGGCAAATTCGGATGGAAACGTTGCTTTGAAAGTTGTAAATGGNAAACATTTTCTCGAAATTCACGACTATCAAAANCTGCGTCAATCATTTGCNANGCTATTGTGCGAAATTCAGCGCATCAAAAGCGAAGGCGACTANGANGCTGCACGCGANNTGGTAGAAAAATATGGTGTAACNATCGATGCAGACCTGCATCAGGAAATCCGAACACGTTACAATACGCTCAANATTGCNCCATATAAAGGTTTCATCAATCCATTGCTNATTCCNGTTCTCGACAACGANGGCGCTATCTCCGACATCCGCNTCGATTACTCNGAGCCTTACGATGAGCAAATGTTGCGTTACAGTCGTCAATACCCATTCCAGCCATGACAAACATTGANGAAACAATCCAAGAAATNAGGCATGNGCTTCGNNGAAACATGAGTGGTCCGACTGCGCAAGCGATGCGCGATCGCGGTGTAGATTATAAAATAAATTGGGGCGTGCCTTTCTATCANCTGAAANNCATTGCAGCCGACTATCAGCAAGACCTNCAACTCGCCAATGCGCTTTGGAGTCATCCCGTTCGCGAGATGCGCATTCTTGCTTTNTTGCTNATGCCNGCCGAANCATGCACTTTGGAACANGCGATGACGTGGATTGAGCAGTCGGATTCGCAAGAACTGGTCGAAATCGGCAGCATTTCGCTTTACNTGCACATCAACGATGCTGCGCTTTTAGCCAAACAATGTTTGGAAAGCAATGAACCATTCAAATTGATTTGCGCTTTGTCGATTTGTTCTCGCAAACCTGAACTTCAAACTACAGAAACGACAGAAAANGCACGCATGCTTTTGAATCACGAAAACATGGCAGTCAAACATAGTGCATACAATTTCTTGCTGCGAACCGATGCAGAATTTTAGAATTTTATGCGCTCGCGCGTGCGTACATTAAAAAAAAATAGTATATTTGCCGACAAAGAAAATGGCAGCAAAGAAAAACGACGCTCTAATGAATGCAACAGCTGTGCTTGATACGTATCTGCAGCTGAGCAATCGACGTAAAACGCCCGAACGCTATGCCATCCTTCGGGCTGCATATAGCATCAAAGGACATTTCTCGCTCGAGAAACTGGCGGAGCAAATGTCCGAAGANAAATTTTATGTCAGTCGTTCAACTCTTTATAACACCATGCGCCTTTTCGCGCAACTGCGCATTATCGTTTGCCATCGCCTTTCTGATGGCACAAAATACGAAGCTGTATTCCAAAATGAAAACCATTGCCATCAGATTTGTACGCAATGCGGAAAGGTAACTGAGCTCAATGTGCCCTCAATTACCAATGCTGTGCGNAACGCAAAGTTCAAACGTTTTCACCAAGACACGTTTGCCGTTTACGTTTATGGAATATGCAGTTCTTGTCTAACAAAAAGAAGTAAGAAAGAAAAGGCAAACCAATGTCACAAAAACCATCAATTCCAAAAGGAACACGTGATTTTTCGCCCATCGAAATGGCGAAAAGAAATTATATATTCGACACCATTCGTGACGTATATAAACTTTTTGGTTATAAACAAATAGAGACTCCNGCGCAAGAAACCTTGCAAACGCTGATGGGAAAATACGGAGAAGAGGGCGATAAACTNTTGTTTAAGGTNCTCAANTCTGGTGATTTTCTAAAAAATGCCAGCGATNCAGAACTTGCAGAACGCAATCCTGCACATCTCGCTGCTAAGTTTTTGCGAACGNGGTTTGCGCTACGATCTCACNGTTCCATTCGCTCGCTATGTTGTGATGCATAGAGAGGAAATTCAACTCCCATTCAAGCGTTATCAGATTCAGCCAGTTTGGCGTGCCGATCGCCCACAAAAAGGTCGTTATCGCGAGTTCTATCAATGCGATGCAGACGTTGTNGGAAGCGATTCCTTGNTNAATGAAGTTGAGTTGATACAAATTATCGACACCGTTTTCCANCGTTTGAAAATTCGTACACGCATCCACGTCAATAATCGTAAGATTCTCATGGGTATCGCCGAGACTATTGGTTGTCCAGATAAGATTGTTCCCATTACTGTAGCCATCGACAAGTTGTCAAAGATAGGTTTNGAAGGCGTAAATGCAGAATTAACGGAAAATGGCATTAGTCCAGAATCNGTAGAACGCCTTCAGCCAATTCTNAAGCTCGATTCTACCGACAACGAATCAACGCTTAATCTTATTGAANCNTTCTTAAAGGATTCTGAAGTGGGGCAGAAGGGTATTGAAGAAACGAGATTCATNNTCAATACAGCCACACAGACGGGTCTTGTTAATGAATTACAACTCGATCTNACGCTCGCNCGNGGTCTAAACTATTACACTGGCGCGATATTCGAAGTCACTGCGCTCGATACGCCAATGGGTAGCATCACAGGTGGCGGTNGATACGATAANCTGACGGGCATTTTCGGAATGCCTGGATTGAGTGGCGTTGGTATCTCGTTTGGTGCCGATCGTATTTATGATGTTTTGACGGCNCTAAACCTTTTCCCAGAAGACAATCTCGANAAGACACAAATTTTGTTCATCAATTTCTCGCCAGAAGACATTGCNACCTGTCTGCCNTANGCTAAGGCGTGTCGCCAGAACGGCATTCCATCGGAGATATATCCTGACTCTGTGAAAATGAAAAAGCAAATGGCGTATGCCAATGCACANNATATTCCNTTCGTTGCAATGGTTGGCGAAGACGAACNACAGAAAGGCGTCATCACTTTGCGTGATATGTCGAACGGAGAACAGCAACAATTAACTATTCAACAAACTATAAATTTTATTATCTCTAAAAAAACACAAACATTATGAAAAAGAAATTCATCTGCACAGTATGTGGTTACATCTACGAAGGCACTGAACCACCAGCACAATGCCCAATCTGCAAAGTTCCAGCAAGCAAGTTTAAAGAATTAGTTGACGAAGGCAACGCTCCTACTTTTGCAACAGCGCACGTTCTTGGTGCAGCACGCAAAGAGAATGCAAGCGAAGAAATGATTAAAGACCTNAACGAGCATTTCACAGGTGAATGCGGTGAGGTTGGAATGTATTTAGCTATGAGTCGCCAAGCCGATCGCGAAGGTTATCCAGAGATTGCNGANGCTTTCAAACGTTATGCATTCGAAGAAGCAGAGCATGCAAGTAAATTTGCNGAGCTGCTCGGCGATGTTCTGAAAGATACAAAGAGCAATCTGGAAGCACGCATTGCTGCTGAAAAAGGTGCTTGTGAAGACAAATTCCGTATCGCTAAAAANGCAAAGGCTGCAGGTATGGATGCAACACACGACACTGTTCACGAAATGGCTAAAGACGAAGCTCGCCACTGCGCAGGTTTCATGGGTCTTTTGAAGCGTTATTTTGGTGAATAAACNAACTACTAAATAAAAAGAACTGCATTCCAANCGGGATGCAGTTCTTTTTTTGTTTATTTTATATGAAATCTATTCGCCATACGTTGAAACAGCAGCGTAACCAATCAANTGGTCNGTGCGNCCACCCAATGGGCGATANTAAACCAACATCTGGTAAACGTTTTCTGTTTCATAAAAATTGCCTTCCGATGGCAATGGATTCACAACTCCTTTNTCTGACAACGTNACNTATTGATAGGAATAATAACCTTGCTTGAGAAATAATTTTCCTTCATAACAACCAGCATTGTCGTTGTACGTCAGACGATAGAGAGGCAAAAAACTATCATACGTTAGATTGCCATTCAGATAAACATCTTCCGCAACACGNGGTGACTGTACGCTGAAATGTACCCANGAATAGTCGGATTCTGTATCGTTTTCTATATCATCACTATTGCGAATCAAGAAACCGCCATTCGACGTTTCTTCATATACATAATTCCTACGTTCTTCGTCNAGCCAAACATACGCNTGATAATCTGCNCCATCCCAATCAATATGNTCGATTCCCACTGAAGAACGATTCATATCCAGCAGCTCGAAACGGCGATATTCATTGCCTCCNTTGAAAATCAATTCGCGACAGTGATCCCAAGTCAATGCATCATTTTGNACGTACTGTGGTTTAGGATTAGAAACCACATTGTCCCAACGACCNTTCTGCAAGACGTAAAATTTAAGCTCGCGTTCCCAATCGGAAATCTTCATACTNTTGTAGCCAACGTGTGCATAAATTTGCTGGTGCCGCCCATTAATATCCTGATCCGTTACGCTGGTAACGCCAAGAGCCACTTGAACTTGCTGGTCGCACACCATAAAATACGCNCGAAACACGATAGCATCGTCGCCTTGCTTGTCATCGTCGTAAACCGTTACGCGATAGTTGCCGCTCAGCTTCAGACGACAATCTTTATTAGGCAATGAAAAACTATAGTGCGTATAGAGCGTGTTCGTATTAACAGATTCTGAAATATCTTCAATATGTAGCCCGTCAGCAAAGCCTTCTACGTAATCGCTTTCAAACAATTGCTCCGACAAACGCCAGTCATATTCGCAGTGTTCAACGCGATACAAATACCGATGCTCTACATGCGTCAAGTCNTCGAANGAAATATTGATGCAATCGCCACTATTCAGCGCAATCAAAGGCATCTCCTGCCAACTATCATTNGCCATTACCGTCAGCGATGCAATGTCTCCGCTCAACACTTCNTGGCGTTGCGCGCGTACATTAATAAATATAAAAGNGATAAGGCAAAGAATAAGAAATCGTTTCATAGTTTTCAGTTTTAGTGATGATAGCTTTCACCATGCAAGATGGTGCAAACACGATAGAGTTGCTCAGCAAAAACCAAGCGAACTAATTGATGGGAGAACGTGATGCGCGACAAACTGATTTTCTCGTTCGCACGAGCGTAAACGCTTTCAGAAAAACCNTAAGCGCCACCTATAACAAATACAATTCTGCGACCACTATTTAGTTTCCTACGCAACCAATCTGCCAGTTCCGTACTNCGATATTCCGATCCTGCTTCATCAAGAAGCACAACGTAATCNGCNTCTTTCATCCGCTTCAACAGCCGTTCGCCTTCTTCGCGACGCTGCAAATCGTGCTGCTTGTTATTGGATGGCTCAACCGTTTGCCATTCAACAGAAAGATAATGACTGATTCTGTCGCAATACTCCGCAACGAGCGAAGTCAATCGCGCGTCAGTTGTTTTTCCAACTTGCAAAATCAGATGTTTCATTCCTGCTTTCTCTTAGGATTTTTAGGGAACCAACCGCGCTCAACACGCTTTTTTTGCTCAAACAATTCGCCGATTCCCCAGAGCAATGATGCACCACCAACGCCGAGCAACGACGAAAGAATAACCTCGTTCACGAGCAATGAACCTACAATCAGCAGCAATCCAATCACCAAGAACACCCACCACGGGCGCGTNCCAAAGTAATACTCGGTCTTAATNACCAACGGATGACAGAGTCCAATGACCAGAAAAGTGCTAAAGGCAATAATTAAACCTGTGAAATACATATTTCGCAAAAATATACTAAAAAAGGAAAATGACCGCAAAATACATTAAAAAATTAATATAAATAAACAAATTATCAATGCGTTATGACGCTCGCCAGATGTAAGTATTTTTCGGAAATTTTTTGTGCTTTCTGAGTTTTTNTTTAATTTTGTGGCAATATGTAATCTCACAAACAAAATCAATAAATCCTATGGAAAATTTAGAATTAATCAAGCAATGTGAAGAGCGTGCACGTCAATGGCTTTCTCCTTCATTCGACGAGAAAACTCGTGCAGAAGTAGAGAAAATGCTCTCTAATGAAGACAAATCAGAACTNGTTGAAGCATTCTACCGAGACTTAGAGTTTGGAACTGGAGGTCTGCGTGGTATCATGGGCGCAGGCACAAACCGCATGAATATCTACATCGTCGGCATGGCTACTCAAGGCTTTAGCAATTATCTGAAAAAGAATTTCAAAGACAAAAACGACATCTCTGTAGTCGTATGCCACGACTGTCGCAANAACAGCCGATTGTTTGCTGAAACNGTTGCACACATTTTCTCAGCCAATGGCATTAAAGCNTATCTNTTTGACGANATGCGNCCAACNCCAGAATGCTCATACGCAATCCGCAAACTCGGTTGTCAGGGTGGTGTAAACATCACNGCTTCTCACAACCCAAAGGAATACAACGGTTACAAAGCATACTGGGAAGATGGTTCACAAGTATTGGCTCCGCATGATGTAGGAATCATCGAAGAAGTCAATAAAGTACGCATCGAAGATGTGCTTTTCGAACCTAACGAAAAGCTNATCGAAATTATTGGAAAAGACATCGACGATGCTTTCTTAAGCGATATCCACACGCTTTCTATNGATCCTGAAGTTATCAAACGCCAACATGATCTTAAGATTGTCTATACTCCGCTTCACGGNACAGGCATGATGTCGATCCCGCAATCGCTTAAATTGTGGGGATTCGATGATGTACACTGCGTAAAAGAGCAAATGGTGCGCAGCGGTGACTTCCCTACAGTCGTAAGTCCTAATCCTGAAAANGGCGAAGCACTGACTCTCGCGCTGCGTGATGCAAAAGAAATCGACGCNGACATCGTTATGGCGAGCGATCCTGATGCAGACCGAATCGGAATTGCATGCAAGAACGACAAAGGTGAATGGGTTCTCGTTACAGGAAACCAAACGCTGCTTCTATTCTTCTATTATATCATCAACAACCGTGAAGCTACGGGCAAGATGCAACCAACTGACTTCATAGTTAAAACAATTGTGACCACAGAGCTTGTAAAGAAAATCGCAGATAAGCACCANATCGAAATGCGCGACTGCTATACAGGTTTCAAATGGATTGCACGCGAAATTCGTGAAAGCGAAGGAAAACAGCAATACATTGGTGGAGGAGAAGAAAGCTACGGTTTCTTGGCAGAAGACTTCTGTCGAGACAAAGATTCCGTTAGTGCATGCTCACTGATGGCTGAGATATGCGCGTGGGCTAAAGACAGAGGAAAAACTCTCTACGACTTACTGATGGATATCTACTTGGAATACGGATTTTCTCGTGAGTTTACAATCAACGTTGTACGTCCTGGAAAGAGCGGAGCTGACGAAATCAAACAGATGATGACGAACTACCGCAATAANCCACCGAAAGCGTTTGGCGACTCAAAGATTATTCTTTCTAAAGATTATCAATTGCTGACGCAAACCGATGAAAACGGAAACGNAACCAAACTGGATATGCCTGCAACAAGCAACGTTCTGCAGTGGTTCTGCAACGATGGCACAAAAGTTTCAGTGCGTCCGTCNGGTACTGAACCTAAGATCAAATTCTATCTCGAAATAAAAGATACCATGAAGTGCGCNGGTTGCTACGAGAGATGCATGCAAGCNAGCGAAGCAAAGATTGAAGAAATCAAAAAAGTATTGGGAATCTAAAAACAATTCTTGTAGAATTTTTCTTTAACATAACCATCCTGCNNGTCAATTCGTTGATGGGCAGGATTTTTTTTACATATTTATGCAAAATAATGCATAAAAAACAGNATCGGAAAGTGTTAAAATTGGCACTGTAAACGAATGTTAAAAATGTTAAGTTTTATTTGTTAAAATTTTAGTTTANGNGTGAAAAAAAAGTGCGTTTTTTGCGATTTTTTTCGCCCTTCTATGTGGAATACGGGTGCAAAAAGGCTGTTTTTGAGTCGTAAATGGGCGCTTTAGAAATCTATCTCACGTGAGATAATTTTTTATCTTATATCATTTAACTTTTTTAA
>Ga0065709_1029394_pt1 | contig 25230 bp, 21 predicted proteins | sample Hoacrofraction14_2_FD_59096 | JGI IMG/M metagenome (GOLD analysis project Ga0065709, IMG submission 59096) | Hoatzin crop microbial communities from Cojedes, Venezuela, sample from fiber fraction 14 v1 | ecosystem: Host-associated > Birds > Digestive system > Esophagus > Crop | place: Venezuela...
CTGCCACCCCCTCGCCAGCGAGGGGGAGAAGTTCCTTCCTGAGGAACTTCGGGGTATATCCCTTGCGGCTTCGCGCCACCTCCTCGGGAGTTCCCGTGGCCAGCACCTTGCCGCCGTTTCTTCCTCCCTCGGGACCCATATCGATGATATAGTCGGCGAGTTTGATGACGTCGAGGTTATGTTCGATGACAAGAACGGTATTGCCGCGGTCGACGAGTTTGTTGAGTACATCCATAAGAATACGGATATCCTCGAAGTGCAGTCCCGTCGTCGGTTCGTCGAGGATATACAGCGTCTTGCCGGTATCTCGTTTGCTCAGTTCCGCTGCCAGTTTCACCCGCTGACATTCACCTCCCGAGAGCGTCGTCGACGGTTGTCCGAGAGTGAGATAACCCAGTCCCACGTCCTGCAGCGTTTTTATCTTCTGCAGTATCGACGGTTGAGCCTCGAAGAACTCCACCGCCTGGTTGATCGTCATATCCAGCACATCGGCGATGCTCTTGCCCTTGTATCTCACCTCCAGCGTCTCCCTGTTGTAGCGTTTGCCGTGGCACGTCTCGCAGGGCACCATCACATCCGGGAGGAAGTTCATCTCAATCGTCTTGTATCCGTTGCCCCCGCAGGTCTCGCAGCGTCCCCCCTTCACGTTGAAGGAGAAGCGTCCCGGTTTGTATCCTCTGATTTTCGCCTCCGGCAGTTCTACGAAGAGCGAGCGGATGTCGTTGAACACCCCCGTATACGTCGCCGGGTTGCTTCTCGGCGTGCGTCCGATAGGGCTCTGGTCGACGTCCACCACCTTATCTATGTTCTCTATCCCCTCGATGCTGTCGTAGGGCATCGGATCCTTCAGCGAGCGGTAGAATTTCTGGCTCAGTATCGGCTGCAGCGTCTCGTTGACGAGCGTCGACTTACCCGAACCGCTCACCCCCGTGACGACGATCAGGCAACCCAGCGGGAAGACCACGTCCACATTCTTCAGGTTGTTACCCTTAGCCCCGCGGATCACCAGCTGTCTGCCGTTGCCCTTGCGGCGCACCTTCGGCACCGGGATCTCCAGTTCGCCGTTGAGATACTGCGCCGTGATGGTATGCTGCCGCATCATCTCTTCGGGACTACCCTGGAACACCACCTCGCCGCCACGCCGTCCGGCCTTCGGTCCGATGTCGACCACATAGTCGGCATTGAGCATCATATCCTTGTCGTGCTCCACGACGATGACGGTGTTCCCCATGTCCCGGAGTTCCTTCAGCGACGTTATCAGCCGTTCGTTGTCACGCTGGTGCAGCCCGATGCTCGGTTCGTCGAGGATATACAGCACGTTGACCAGCTGCGAGCCGATCTGCGTGGCCAGTCTTATCCTCTGGCTCTCTCCGCCCGAGAGCGACGCCGACTGCCGGTTCAGCGACACATAGTCGAGTCCCACCTCGAGCATGAATCCGATTCTTTTCCTTATTTCCTTGAGGATTTCCGCAGCGATATGTCGCTGACGGTCGGAGATATGGTCCTCCACGCTGTCTACCCACTCTTTCAGTTCCGAGATATCCATCTCCGCCACCTCCGCGATATTCTTGTCCCAGATGCGGTAGGAGAGCGACTCCCGGCTGAGTCTCCTGCCGTGGCATTCCGGACATTCGCAGGTGGAGTAGAACTTCTCGGCCCACTTCTTGGCCGTCGTCTCGCTGTCCTTCTCGTGCACCGAGTCGAGGTATGCCAGCAGTCCGAGGTAGTCGGTGAAATAATCACTCGAGGTGTGCACCAGTTCGGCCTTGAGCCTGAGTCTTCCCTCCGTCCCGTTGAACACCTCGCCGAGAGCCTCTTCGGGGATGTCGGCGATGGGAGTCTTCAGGCTGCAGCCGTATTTCTCCAGTATCGTCTGTATCTGCCAGAATATCAGCTGGGCCTTGTATTTTCCCAGCGGTACGATTCCCCCGTTGTGGATACTCATCTTCCTGTCGGGTATTATCTTGTCGATGTCGACGACGTTGATTACGCCGAGACCCTTGCACCGCGGACAGGCTCCCTGCGGGGAGTTGAAGGAGAAGTTGTTGGGTGCCGGGTCGCTGTACGACATACCGGTGGTGGGGCACATCAGGTTGCGGCTGTAGTATTTCACCGCCTTGGTGTCGGCGTCGTATACCATAAGCAGACCGTCGCCCAGCCTTAGTGCCAGGTCGATGCTCTTCTTCAGCCGTTCCTCGTCCTTCTGTCTTACCGCCAGTTTGTCGACGACGACCTCGATATTATGGTTTTTGTATCTGTCGACCTTCATTCCCTGCGTCACCTCCTTGATCTCCCCGTCGACCCTGGCGTGGAGGAATCCCTTTTTCCTCAGGCTGTCGAAGAGTTCGCGGTAGTGTCCCTTTCGGCTTCTCACGAGGGGTGCGAGGATCATGATTTTCTTTTCGTCGTAGTCGCTGAGGATCATCACGAGGAGCTGTTCCTCGGTGTATTTCACCATCTTCTCGCCCGTCATATAACTGTAAGCCTCTCCGGCCCTGGCGTAGAGGAGTCGTAGGTAGTCGTAGATCTCGGTGGTCGTCCCCACTGTCGACCGCGGGTTTTTGTTTGTCGTTTTCTGTTCGATGCTGATCACGGGGCTCAGTCCCGTTATCTTGTCGACATCAGGGCGCTGCAGTCCTCCGAGGAAGTTTCTGGCGTAAGCCGAGAACGTCTCGATATAGCGCCTCTGTCCTTCTGCGAAGATAGTGTCGAAGGCCAGTGACGACTTTCCCGAGCCGCTGAGTCCCGTCACGACGGTGAGGCTGCCCCTGGGAATTGTCACATCGATATTTTTGAGATTGTGTGCTCTGGCGCCGAGCACCACTATTTGTCCGTCTTGTTTCATTGTTGCTGTCGTTCTTCCTTTTCCGCGGATTATTATTCCGATACTGTCGAGCCGGCCTCGGTATATCCCCTCAGCAGGTTGACGTCTCTCTTGATGTTATACACGATGCCGTCGGCCCCCTTGGCTTTGACGAGACAGAAGTAGACGCCCTGTTTCACATCCTTCCCGTGGTATGTGCCGTCCCATCCCCCGGCGGGGTCGGTCCACTCGTAGATGAGCTGTCCCCAGCGGTTGTAGATATAGGCATGAAACTCGGTGAGAGAGCGGTATCCCTCCTTGGCCTTGTATATATCGTTCACCCCGTCGCCGTTGGGTGAGAAGGCGTTGGGCATCTCCAGCTTGCTCTCCGACACGGTGATCTTGATGGGGTCGTTCTCCGCCCAGTAATCGCTGGTATAGGCCACGGTGTCGCTGCCGTTGACGAATGTCGCGTAGAGCACGATGCGGTGGCTTCCCGCGGTGGTGAAGGTATACTCCGTATCCTCTTCGTATCGGGTGAGATAAGGATCGTCGGCTTCTCCCTCGAGATAGAATATCCACTGATATGTGGCGGTATACGCCCCGACGTTTTCGGCGTTAGCCTCGAAGCGCCCTGTGATGGGAGCGCTGGCCGTGGTGTCGTTGCTCTGGATATCCCCCTCGTCGGTGATGTATGTCGCCGTGGGGTTGATGGTCGGTATGTCGTCGGCCATGGCGGCGGTCATCGTCAGTGTCGCGAGTACCGGTATAAACAAGTATTTCATAATTCGTTTCATGATCATATTAAATAACGGCCGCGGACTACAAATATTGCATCAGCACGTCCCATACGGCGATGATGTGGCACACCGATCCGGCGAGGACGAAGAAATGGAACACGGCATGCATGTATTTCCGTCGCCTGAGACTGTAGAAGATGGCTCCCGTGATGTAGCACACCCCTTCGGCGACGATCCATATCACGGCGGCCGTGGAGACGCTGTCGAGGAGGGGCTTGAAGGCCACGAGCACACTCAGGCCCATACCGATGAAACAGAGCGTCTCGCCGTTGCTGTGGGCCTTGAGCCGTCCGAAGCTCACGGCGGTGCCGGCCAGGGCGCAGGTCCAGATGAAGATGAAGAGGGCCCATCCCCAGTAGCCTTGTTCCCGCAGGGCTATCAGCGTGATGGGGGAGTAGCTTCCCGCGATATGCCAGTATATGGCGGCGTGGTCCCACTTGCGGAGCCGTTCCTTCCATTTGCTGAAGGCCGACAGGGAGTGGTATACCGTCGATGTGATATACGAGAAGAGCATGCCGATGAGATAGAGTATCACCCCGGCCGTTGCCCAGCCGTCGCCGTAACGGAAACAGTAGATGAGAAAGGCGATGCCGACGCCCACTCCCATCACGATGCCTCCGAAGTGCGACCATGCATTCCAAAGTTCTTCTTTGTGCGAATAGAATATTTTCCTCACTTCCGTAAAAATTATTTTGCAAAGATAAGAAATTTTTTCCGATTTGATATAATTATTGAGTGATTTTGTTGAAAGAATTTGTGCGGTTGGGGTTTTTTGACTAACTTTGCATCGTTGAAAGTGAATATTAACACATTAAAAGGTAATAAGAAATGAAGAAAGTGATTTTTGCAGCTCTTGCTGCATTCGTGATGAGCACCGGCGTTGCCATGGCTCAGGACGTTAAGAAGTGTGACAAATGCAAGAAGGCCGGCACGGAGCAGTGCGACAAGGCCAAGGCAGAGGCAAAGCAGCACGACTGCGGCAAGTGCGAGAAGGATGCTTCGAAGTGCACAAAGCCCGAGAATGAGAAATGTGCCAAGTGCAAGGCTGCAGCACAGACTGAGGTGAAGCATGAGTGCGGCAAGTGCGAGAACCACGGCACGGAGGCTTGCGAGAAGAATGTTTCAAAGAAATCTAAGAAGGCTGCCAAGAAAGCCAAGAAAGCCAAGAAGGTGAAGGCTGCGGCTCAGAAGGCTGCCTGACGATTATAAGGAAGGAGGAACAGATGAGAAGGATACTGACTATCGCAGCCTGCGCCTTGTTGTCGATGTCGCTCTGCGCGCAGCAGAAGGCGTCGCAGAAACAGGGACAGCCTCCGAAGAAACCCGACGCCGCGGAGATGGCGAAGAGGATGGACTCGGAGATGGCGAAGAATATCTCGGGACTTACTGCCGCACAGAAGACGAAAATCCATCAGCTCAACCTCAATATGGCGAAGCGGATGGATAAGATGATGGGGCAGGGCGGACAACCGCCGCAGGGGCCTCCCCCGGGCGACGGAAAAGGACCGCAGGGACCACCCCCGAATGACGGCAAGGGAGGACCGCCTCAGGGAGGGCAACCGCCACAGGGAGGACCCCGGGGACCGGGTGATGACAAACAGCAGCAGGAGTATGAGAAGAGTATGAAATCGATACTAACCGCCGCGCAGTACAAACAGTATCAGTCTTACCGGCAGAAAAACAGACCTCCGATGCCGCAGGGTGGCAAACAGGCATCCGGCAAGAAGTCGACTACAACGAAGTCCAAGTCGACTACATCGAAGTCAAAGTCGACGACAGCGAAGTCCAAATCGACGACGGCAGCGAAGTCTGCAAGTAAGAAAACCGCTAAATCAACTGCCAGGAAATGAAACGGTTATATAGTATTCTCATAGCAATGCTTCCTCTTTGTGCTTTGGCTCAAGGAGGGAGCATTAAATTGTTGAAACAGAAATATTTCAAGAAGTCGGTGCCGGCAGGTAACTATAGTGGTATCACCAATATCGGAGGCAACCGCTACGCCGTGGTCAGCGACAAGCACTACTACGACGGTTTTCATGTCTTCGAGATCGACATCGACCCGGTGAAAGGAAAGATAAAAGATATCAGACATCTCGGTTTCAGGTCGTCGGGACTCACCAACCGCGACGAGGAGGGTATCGCCTTCCGCAGCAGCGACTCGACGATATACATCAGCGGTGAGTCGGACAATGCCGTGCTGCAGTATACTCACGACGGACAGCTTACGGGTCGGCGCCTGAACATGCCGGCAAGGTACGGCAGATGTGTACGCAACAGGAGTCTGGAGTCGCTTTGTTATGACGAGAGTACGAATCTCTTCTGGACCTGTAACGAATGGACGCTCAAGGGCGACAGCGCAGGGGTGATCAGCATGCAGTCGTTCGGCGATGACTTGCAGCCCCGCGACTCGATAAACTACCGTACTCACTTCGGGCGGGAGGTATTGTCACGGGGGCATACTCCGGGAGTCAGCGATCTGATGGCTCCGGGCGACGGTACTATCATCGTGCTCGAGAGGGATGTGTATACGGCGAAGAAGAATATCGGGTCGTATGCCCTGTGCAGTCTCTACCGCATACGGCCTCTCGGCGACGGACGATATGAGGACCTCGGGGCGATAGCGACATGGAAGACGAAATTCAATATCACGCGGCAGAATTTCGCTAATTACGAGGGACTCTGCATGGGACCGGCACTGGCCGATGGCAGAAAGACGATTATCCTTGTCGCTGACAGTCAGAACCAGTATAAGGGACTGCTCCGCGACTGGTTCAAGGTGATAGTGATGGAGTAGGGGCGATTTTTAGCGGAATGTGGGTAAGAAAGCATAGATTCCGCTAAGAATCGATTTTGGAACATGTAAATTTGCGGTTATGATAACTTTGCTGAACAAGAACAAGGATGCGATGTATCAGCTGATTGACAATTTCACCCTTTTCTATTTCCATTTCGTAAGTACGATGGCTGAAGGTGAGAACTGGTCTCAGCTTCAGCAGAAGCCAGCGTACATCACGTGGTGCGGTCTTGCTTTTGAGAGACTCTGTCTGCTGCATATTGACAAAATAAAAGAAGCCATCGGAATAAGCAACATCCCCGACAAGGTGGATGCCGATGATTTCTTTTCATAAGGGCTGCTCTATCCCCCTCCCCAGAAGGAAGGGGGAGAGGCTGCTCTTTAATAGAATATCATTGACAGTCCGTAGGCGATGAGTGTCGATACTACGACGCTGATCATTCCCGGCATCATGAACGAGTGGTTGAGAAGATATTTTCCTATCACCGTAGTACCCGTGCGGTCGAAGTTCACCGTCGCGATATCCGAGGGATAGTTGGGGATGAAGAAATATCCGTAGACACTGGGCAGCACACCCAGCAATACCGGTCCTGGGATACCCAGCGAGTAAGCCAGAGGCAGCATCGACACGACAACGGCGCCCTGGGAGTTGATAAGCACACTCACCAGGAAGAACACTATCGCTATCGACCACTTATACTCAGCCACGATGCCGCCCAGCATATCCTTCATCTCGGTGAGATAGTTGCTGAAATAGGTGTCAGCCAGCCAGGCGATACCATAGATGGCCACCACAGCCACCATACCACTCTGCCATACCGGTCCGGCGACAGCCTTCTTCGGGCTCGCCTTGCAGAAGATAATCATCAGGGCGGCAGCCGTGATCATCACGATCTGGATCACCAGATTCATCTTCAGCGACTTATGCACCTCCTGCGTGATACCGTCCATCACGATACCGGCACTCGCCAGTTTGGCAGCCGAGATGGAAGCGCCGCCTCCGAGCTGCACGGCATCGGCACCCTTGACAGCCTCGACGGTGGCATACGACGGGAGCAGCTTCTGGAAGATAGCGAAAATCACAATCACCACGAGAGCGGCGAAGAAGATATACACCGCATGCTTCGCGTTCTTGTCGATCTCCTTGTCGAGAGTCGTGGCACTGCCGCCGTAAACATATTCGCGCTGCACCGGGTCGGCGATCTTCTTCTGGAACGCGGGATCCTTGTCGAGGTCGAGACCGCGGCGGTAGGAAGCGCAGCTGGCAGCGAAGAGTCCGCAGAGACACGCCGGGATAGTGATCATCAGCACCTGCGGGATGGTGACGTCAAAACCGTTGGCGTTGGAAATCGTCACGAAGGCCACGACGGCGGCTGCGATAGGAGAACAGGTGATACCCACCTGGGCGGCCACCGACGCCACGGCGCAGGGACGCTCCGGACGGATACCCTTCTTGATGGCGATATCCACGATGATAGGCATCAGGGTATACACCACGTGACCCGTTCCCACCAGCACAGTGAGGAAGAATGTACATATCGGGGCGAAGAAAGTGATACGGTCGGGATGCTTGCGCAACAGCTTCTCCGCGATCTGGATCAGCCAGTCCATACCTCCCGAGGCCTGCATGATACCGGCACAGGTCACCGCCGCGATGATGATGTAGATCACATCCGTCGGGGGAGTGCCAGGCTTGAGACCGAAACCGAAAACAAGGATAGTCAGACCGATGCCCGATATTGCACCGAGCGCGAGACTTCCGTACCTGGAACCAACATAGAGAGCCAATAACACAACCAGCAACTCTATAACCATTGTTACTGTCATAGTTGTAATTTAATAATGTTTAGACTGTTAGTGTAATGAATTGTGCTGCAAAACTAATAAAAAAATTATTACGGACAAACAAATATGAGAAAAAAATGTCGTATAAGGAATTTTTTTTGTAACTTTGCACCGCTAACGTGAATTATTATGAACAAGAAAACGATAATTTTGACGGCCCTGCTCCTCTCGTCGGGAGCAGCGATGAAAGCCCAGACGGCAAGTGGTTTGATGACAGCCTGGCAGGAGCCCGACGTAGTGGTACCCTTCAGTATCGCCGCACAGGGAGTTAAACTGCCCGTGCTCTGGGGTATGGACACAGCGTGGAACAACACCCAGAACATGCGCAAGGGAATCAATCATATCGGGGCCGGCAACCTCGGTATCGCACGATGTTCCTTCACCATGAAGTATGCTCTCGCGGGAGACACCGCACTCACCTCCGACCAGATCAGCATGCTCCGCGAACGCTTCGCGAATATCGACCGCATCAGCAGTTCCCTCGATCTCGTGCTCAATTCCGACCACGACCACGGCATCGCAACGTATTATGCCGAAAACGGAGTCTGCAACACCGAAAACTGGGCCAGGATGATCGTGGCTCACGTGAAGTGGATACACAAGAACACCAAGCACAGAGTCGTCGCCATATCACCCTTCAACGAGCCCGACTACGGATGGGGGCAGGGGTCGATCGACGACTTCAGGGCCGTGGCAAAACTGCTCCGCGAGAACTACGAGGAGACGGCTGATATCCCCATATCCGCCGGTAACACCCTCAACAACGACATGGCGACATACTGGTACGACTATATGAAACCCTACGTGCAGTGGGGCAACACCCACCAGCTGGCAGGTTCGTTCGACACCTACGCTGACTTCTTCACCCACGTGGCCGACGACGGCAACTACGGTACCGCCGACGAGCTCCACAACGTGGGAGAGGCCATCGTGGGAGTGGAATACGGTATGAAGGCGGGCATCTGGTGGGGCTTCGACGCACAGGCCAGAGGAGCCTTCTGCCAGATGTCGAACAACGGAGTGAGACTCGGATACGGCGAGAACCGTCCGGCATGGACATCGGCAGCCGTATACCGCAACGACTCCACATCCGAGGTGGCTGCCTTCCTCGGGTCGTCGGAACGACAGGCGGCGACATCCACCTTCCTCTTCGTGTCGAAAGACAGGGATGTATACTACGACGGATACGGACCTACGAGGGAGATCCTCTTCGAAGTGCCCGGAGGAACGGGATACCAGACCGGACAGGCGAACATGGAACAGATGATCCAGGTGGAATGCGGCGAGGATGTGCCCGTGAAAGTCATCAACGGAACATATAAGATCATGAACGTGTTCAGCAAGAAGGTGATAACGCAGAATTCGTCACTCGCATCGAGCGGCACAAGCTCCGACGTGTCGCAGCGTACCGACGACAAGAAAAAGACACAGCAGTGGATAGTGTCGCCCGTGGGAAGCCGGTCGGGTGGCGACTGCAGCTATTACTCCATAAGGTCGGTAGACTCCAATGCATATCTCGACGTACTGAACTTCTCGATGGACAACGGTGCATCCGTGATAGCATACAAGGGGTCGGTAGGGAGCAACGAACAGTGGATGCTCAAATATGCAGGCGACGGCTGCTACCGGATAGTAAACAAGGAAAGCAACCTCTGTCTGTCGCTCGAGGCTCTGTCCACCGGTACTGCATACATCAAGCAGGTGAAGCAGTCGGAGAGCAAGGCCCAGCTGTGGCGTTTCCTCCCTGTCGACGCCTTCGCCGAGACCGACGCCCCGGCAAAACCGGCCGGGCTCACCTGCACCCCTCTGTCGGCATCGGTGAAACTATCGTGGAATGCCAACGAAGAGGGAGACCTCGACGGATATATGATTCTCAGAGCCGACAAGGAGACCGGCCGGTGGAACACCATAGCGCGGAGAGTCAGCGGAACGGAATTCCTCGACAACAACTGTCCTACGGGCCATACTTATCTTTATAAAATCAAGGCCATCGACATGAGTGACAATATGTCGGAGGCCTCCGACGAGACCGAGGTGACACTCGGTGACGCAAAGGCCCTCGCAGGACGATGGGAGTTCGACGGCAGTCTCAACGACACCACGGAGAATGCCTTCAACGCCGTCTCACCCGTGACACCGGAATACAACACGACGAGAACTCTGAAAAAGTCGGGCACGAGTTCCATTTCCTTCGACGGCAACTTCTTCATGCAGCTGCCATACCAGGCCGCCAACATGAAAGAGATGACGATAAGCATGTGGGTGAACTGGAACAGCGGCGGAGCAGACAACCAGCATATCTTCGACTTCGGAAGCGGCGACAGTTATTTCTATCTCACCCCGAGCAACGGCTCGAAGATGCAGCTCGTGATCAGCGACGGCAGTGAGGAACAGACCCTCGAAGTGACAAAACTCAGAACATCGCTCTGGAGATATCTCACTATCACCATAGGCAGCCAGGGAGCAGCGATATACACCAACGGATCGCTGACGGGGGAGAATACCGCCGTCACACTGCGCCCCTGCGACATATACCCCGTGCTCAACTATATCGGAAAGAGCCAGGATCCCGACGCCCCGAAGTTTGACGGACGTATGGACGACCTCAGGATATACAACTATCAGATGACGGCCGACGAGGTGAAGACTCTCTATACCGAGGCAAAATCCGGTATCGAAAATATCGAGGCCGACGACACTGAAGAGAAGACATACTACAATCTGCAGGGTATGAAGCTCGACGACGCCTCCAGAGGTGTGGTCATCGAGAAATCGTCCGACGGTACGGCGAAAAAAATCCGGGTGCAGTAAAAAATAATTTCCACCGCACTCAAAATAAATTCCGACATGGCAAAGAATACTTCCGACGAACTGCAGCTGGGTTTCGACTTCGACAGCCAGGAGACCGACAAAGACCGCATCGACAGTCTCAGGAAAGAACTGGAAAAAGCTAATGAGGAGTATTATATCCATAACAACTCCGTCATGAGCGACAGAGACTTCGACATGAAGATGCACGAGCTGGAGAGGCTCGAGGCACTTCATCCGGAGTGGGCCGACCCTGATTCGCCGACACAGAGGGTAGGGTCGGACCTGAGCAACGAGTTCCGGCAGGTGGAGCACCGTTATCCGATGCTCTCGCTGGCAAACACATACAACGAGCAGGACGTGGCCTCCTTCTACGAGAGCGTCGTGAAAGGTCTCGCCGGAGAACCCTTCGAGATATGCTGCGAACTGAAATACGACGGTCTTTCCATCAGTCTCCACTACGAGGACGGACGTCTTGTACAGGCAGTCACGAGAGGCGACGGACAGAAGGGCGACGACGTTACGGCAAATGTCAAGACGATAAGGAGTATCCCTCTGGCGCTCAGAGGAGACGGCTATCCGTCGGACTTCGAGATAAGAGGCGAGGTGCTCATGCCGTGGGACAGCTTCTACCGGCTCAACGAGGCACAGGAAGAGGCCGGCAAAGACCTCTTCGCCAATCCCCGCAACGCTGCCAGCGGCACTCTGAAAAGCAAAAAGTCGAGGGTGGTGGCACAGCGCCGTCTCGATGCATATCTCTACTTCCTCCTCGGCGACAATATCCCCTCCGACAGTCATTACGACAATCTGATGCAGGCTGCACGGTGGGGCTTCAAGATCGGTATCGGGATGAAGAAGGTGAAAACTCTCGGGGAGGTGATGGACTTCATCACCTACTGGGATACAGAACGGAAGAAACTGCCCATCGCTACCGACGGCATCGTGCTCAAGGTCGACTCCCTCCGTCAGCAGAGAATACTCGGATATACGGCGAAGAGTCCCCGTTGGGCCATCGCGTATAAGTTTAAGGCCGAGAGAGCCTGCACACGGCTCAACGAGGTGACATACCAGGTGGGGCGTACGGGAGCCATCACCCCCGTGGCGAATATGGATCCGGTGCTTCTCGCCGGAACGATGGTGAAGAGGGCGACGCTAAATAACGAGGACTTCATCCGCAGCCTCGACCTCCATGCGGGGGATTACGTATTCGTGGAGAAGGGCGGCGAGATCATCCCGAAGATCGTGGGTGTCGACCTGTCGAAACGTTCTCCCGGAGCACCCGATATCACATTCATCGACCGCTGTCCTTCGTGCGGCACTCCTCTGGTGAGGTTCGAAGGGGAGTCGGCTCACTACTGTCCCAACGACTCTGGATGCAAACCACAGATACTCGGAAGGATCGAACTGTTTATCTCCCGTCCGGCGATGAATATCATGAGTCTCGGTCCGAAGATCGTCGACCAGTGGTATCAGATGGGAATGATACATAATGTGGCGGATCTATACGAGGTGACGGTGGATCAGCTCTGCGGTCCGAAGGGGGAGAGGAGAAAGTCGGCCGAGAAGGTGGTGGCGTCGATAAAGGAATCGGCGGCAGTGCCTTTCGAAAGGGTGGTCTTCGCCCTCGGTATCCGTTTCGTGGGAGTGAACACGGCGGCTCTCCTGGCCCGTCATTTCCGGAATATCGACGCCCTGATGAACGCTTCGGCGGAGGAACTGATAGAAGTGGAAGGGGTGGGGGATGTCATCGCCGAGAGTGTGATATCATTCTTCCACGACGAGAAAAACTTAGAGATACTGTCGAGACTGCGCGGATACGGTCTGCAGATGGAGATAAAGGCCGACGATAGCGTGCCCCGGAGCGACAAACTCGAGGGGATGAGTATCGTGATCAGCGGGGTGTTCTACGAGCACAGCCGCGATGAATACAAGACGATAATAGAACGGAACGGGGGGAAGAATGTGGGCAGCATCAGCGCGAAGACTTCCTTCGTGCTTGCCGGAGATAATATGGGTCCGGCGAAACTGCAGAAGGCGGAGAAACTGGGAATAAGGATTGTCAGCGAGAAGGAGTTTCTGGAAATGATCGGGTAGGGACTTTTGCCCGCCCCGGTTTATTTCTTCTCCGGCCGCTTGAACTTCACGCTCGAGGGAATCTTCTGCCACTTCTGGTTGACGGGAAACTTCAGGGTGCTCCCCTCGATCTTCTTATAAGAATACGTGCTGTCGCTGTTGAGGGTAAGCCGGCAGGTGAAATCCTCACTGCCATAGTTGTTTATCACGGTAAGTACAGCCGTATTGCCGTCGAGGATCTCTCCCGACACCACCGGCCACACCTGTCCGCAGTGTTTCGAACCGATATATCCAGCCACCTCCCCGAACACCTCCTGTCCGGGAACCAAAATCTGAGGATTGTAAAGATCGAACTCGATATAAATGTCGTATTCGTCATTGACGATACGCCCCTTGAAAATATCATTTTCCTGTGCCATGACAATCGTCGCGGCAAACAAAACAAGTATCGTTGTTATCAGTCTCTTCATAGTTCTTTGCTTATATTTACCGTGCAAATGTACTAATATAAATCAAGAAATTAGCTATTTTATGAAAAAAAAACAATAATAAGTCGTTTTTTACAAAAAAAAGTAGTATTTTTGCGGTCGCTTAGTTAAGGTTTATTGTATTTATGCTAAAAGAAAAATTTAAACCCGACTTTATCTTCGAGTCAAGTTGGGAAGTATGTAATAAAGTAGGTGGTATATACACAGTTCTCTCTTCGAGAGCCAGGACGATGCAGGAGGCCAAAAAAGACAAGATTTGTTTTATAGGTCCCGATATCTGGAAAGACAAAGAGTGTCCTTATTTCAAGGAAGACGGCCGCGCCCTGCGATCGTGGGGTGGTAACGGGGCCGTGGAAGACGGCCTCAAGGTGAGAACCGGCCGCTGGCTCATACCCGGAAAGCCTATTGTAGTGCTCGTTGACTTCACACAGTTCTATGAGAAGAAAGACGAGATCTACGCCAAGTTGTGGGAAGACTATCAGGTAGACAGCCTTCACGGATACGGTGACTACGACGAAGCCTCGATGTTCTCGTATGCAGCAGCCAAGGTGGTGGAGAGTATCTGCAAGCACAACTTCAAGAAAGACATGAATATCATCTATCACGGCAACGAATGGATGTGCGGTCTCGGACTACTTTATATTAATAAGGTAATGCCGCAGATCGGTACCGTCTTCACCACGCATGCCACAAGCATCGGGCGGAGCATAGCAGGAAACAACAAACCCCTGTACGACTATCTCTCGGCATACAACGGCGACCAGATGGCGGAAGAACTGAATATGCAGAGCAAGCACTCGATAGAGAAACAGACAGCCAAGTATGTGGACTGTTTCACCACCGTGAGCAAGATCACCGCCAAAGAATGCGAGGCACTGCTCGACAAACCGGTCGACAAGATCCTGCCCAACGGCTTTGATGATATGTTCGTGCCCCATACTCTGGCTTTCGCGAAGAAACGCCGTGAGGCCAAGGCCCGGCTTCTCAAGATCGCCAATGCGCTCACCGGAGTGGAGTACGACGTCAAGAACACACTCATCGTATCCACCAGCGGCAGATATGAGTGGAGAAACAAAGGCATCGATGTGTTCATCGAATCGATGAGCCGTCTGCGCCATGCCGACAGACTCAATAAGAGAGTGGTAGCCTTCGTCGAGGTTCCCGCGTGGGTGGGCGACGCCAGGGAAGACCTGAAAGACCGTCTCGCCAGTGATCAGACCTACGACACGCCGCTCGACAACCCCTTCATCACCCACAACCTCTACAACTACAGCGAAGACAAGACGGTCAACATGTTCCGTTATCTCAATATCCGCAACGCCGGGGACGACAAGATGCATATCATCTTCATCCCATGCTATCTCACGGGAGATGACGGCATCGTCAACCTGCCTTACTACGACGTGATAATAGGCAACGACCTCACCGTATACCCCTCGTACTACGAGCCGTGGGGATACACCCCGCTGGAGTCGGTGGCATTCAGGGTGCCGTGTATCACCACCAGTCTTTCCGGATTCGGTCTGTGGTTCAATAGATTTATAAACCAGATTCCGGATATCAAGGATGGCGTGAAGGTGATTCGCCGTACTGACAACAACTACGACGAGGTGGCCGAGGATATCAAGAATACCGTGATTGAATTCTCCACCTTCGACGAGGTCACGGTCAACGAGATACGCGTGAGATGTCATCTCACTGCCAGAAGAGCCCAGTGGTCTAAATTCATCAAGTATTACCGCAGAGCCTACGATATAGCTCTTCAGAAGGCCGACATAAGAAAAAATCAAAAATAATCAATATAACAATTTTAAAAGACTAGTATGAAAATCAAAGCCGACTATGCCAACGACCCCCAATGGAGGGAGACGATGGTGAAATCCACTCTTCCCAAAGAGCTGGAATGTCTTGACGAAATCGCTCACAATATGTGGTGGGCATGGAATTACGAGGCACGCGACCTGTTCCTGAGCCTCGACGCGGAGCTCTATGAGGAAGTGGAGCACAGCCCCGTGCTGCTTCTCGAAAGACTCAGCTATGAGAGAAAAGAGGAGATTGTGAAAAACAAAACTCTCATGAAGAAAGTTAAGGACGTATATGCTGCCTTCCGCAAATATATGGATGTGGAACCAGACAAGAAGCGTCCTTCAGTAGCATATTTCTGTATGGAATACGGTATCAACCAGGTGCTGAAAATCTATTCAGGAGGTCTGGGAATGCTTGCCGGCGACTATATGAAAGAGGCGTCAGACTCGAATGTCGACATGTGCGGTATCGGATTCCTGTATCGCTGCGGATACTTCAAGCAGACCCTGAATATGGAGGGCCAGCAGGTGGCTATCTACGAGAACCAGAACTTCAACAGCCTGCCCATCGAGCGCCAGCTTGACGAGGACGGCAATCCTATGATCGTGGACGTGCCCTATATGAACTATCAGGTTCACGCTTCGGTATGGAGAGTGAACGTAGGCCGTATCAAACTCTACCTCCTCGACACCGACAACGAGATGAACTCGGAGTTCGACCGTCCTATCACCCACGCCCTTTACGGCGGCGACTGGGAGAACCGTCTGAAGCAGGAGATCCTGCTCGGTATCGGTGGTATGCTCCTTCTGAAGAAACTGGGCATAAAGAAAGATATCTATCATTGCAACGAGGGTCATGCAGCACTCTGTAACCTGCAGCGTCTGTGCGACTATGTAGAGAGCGGCCTAAGCTTCAACGAGGCTATGGAACTCGTACGTGCTTCCGGCCTGTATACCGTCCACACACCTGTGCCTGCCGGTCATGACTACTTCGACGAAGGTCTCTTCGGAAAATATATGGGCGGTTATCCCCAGCGTCTGGGTATCACATGGGATGAGTTCATCGGCATGGGCCGTCAGAATCCCAACGACAAGAACGAGAAGTTCTGTATGTCGATCTTCGCATGCAACACCTGTCAGGAAGTAAACGGTGTGAGCAAACTCCACGGATGGGTAAGCCAGAAGATGTTCTCACCCATCTGGAAGGGATATTATCCCGAGGAGAACCACGTGGGATATGTCACCAACGGTGTGCACTTCCCCACATGGACAGCCACAGAGTGGCGCAAGCTCTATGCCAAGTATTTCGATCCGAAGTATTATACCGACCAGAGCAACGCCAAGTGGTGGGAGGCAATCTACGATGTGCCCGATGCGGAAATCTGGGAGACACGTATGGCTCTGAAGAAGAAACTGGCCGAGTATATCCGCACCAAGTTCCGCGAGTCATGGCTGAAGAACCAGGGTGATCCTTCGAGAGTGGTATCTCTGCTCGACAAGATATCTTCCAACACCCTCGTTATCGGTTTCTGCCGTCGTTTCGCCACCTATAAGAGAGCTCATCTGCTCTTCACCGACCTCGACCGTCTGGCAAAAATCGTAAACAATCCCGAACACCCGGTACAGTTCATCTTCTCCGGAAAGGCTCACCCCGCCGACGGAGCAGGACAGGGACTCATCAAGAGAATCTTCGAGATCAGCCAGAGACCCGAATTCCTCGGCAAGATCATATTCCTCGAGGACTACGATATGCGTCTCGCACGTCGTCTGGTCAGCGGTGTCGATATCTGGATGAATACTCCCACGCGTCCTCTCGAGGCTTCCGGAACATCAGGCGAAAAAGCCGAGATGAACGGAGTGGTGAACCTGTCAGTGCTCGACGGCTGGTGGCTCGAGGGCTATCGCCAGGGGGCAGGCTGGGCTCTCACCGAGAAACGTACATACGAGAATCAGGGATATCAGGATCAGCTCGACGCTGCCACTATCTACAGTCTGCTCGAGAACGAGATTATACCTCTGTATTACGACAAGAACAAGAAAGGCTACAGCGAGGGCTGGGTGAAGGTGATCAAGAATTCTATCGCACAGATCGCCCCCCACTATACGATGAAGCGCCAGCTCGACGACTACTATGACAAGTTCTACAACAAGGAGGCAAAGCGCTTCAAACAGCTCTCTGCCAACGGTAACCGTCTTGCCAAGGACATCGCTCTCTGGAAAGAGACCGTGGCAGAGCGCTGGGACAATATCAAGGTGGTATCAGAAGAGAATGACGTTCCTTCTACCGGAATGCTTACCGGTTCAGAGTATTACATCACTATCAAGATCGACGAGCAGGGACTCAACGACGCCGTCGGTCTGGAGTTCGTGGTCATCGAAAACAAGAATGGTGAGGACCGAGTGAAGGAAGTAAGACCTTTCGAGGTGGTAAAGCAGGAAGGCAATATCTACACCTTCAAGTGCAAACTCGAGCCCGACAATGCAGGTGCTTACAAGTCAGCAATCAGAATGTATCCCAAGAACGAGGCACTGCCTCATCGTCAGGACTTCTGCTATGTAAAGTGGCTTTAATAAGAATATCAGATAAAAAAGAAGAGCTTCCTTTCCTGGAAGCTCTTCTTTTTTATCATGCTGTTTAAAATTATACTAGATATTGTGAACTGATACTTTCGTTGGCAATCACCCTTCGTATCGTCTCGGCAAACATATCAGCCACGGAGATCTGCTTCACCTTGGCGCTGCGGCTGGAGTAGGGGATGGAGTCGGTGAATACAAGCTCCTCGAGAGCCGAATTCTGCACCCTTTCGCTGGCAGGACCGCTCATTACACAGTGGGAAGCACAGGCTCTTACCGTCTTCGCGCCGGCAGCCTTCATGATATCGGCAGCCTTGGTGATAGTTCCGGCAGTATCTACCATATCGTCGATAATCACCACATTCTTGTCTTTCACGTCACCGATGATCTGCATGCTCTCCACGACATTCGCGCGGGCCCTGGTCTTATTGCACAATACCAGAGGGCATCCGAAGTACTTGGCGTAGGTGTTGGCTCTCTTCGAACCGCCCACATCCGGCGAAGCGATGCACATGTTGTCGAGTTTAAGACTCTGAAGATAGGGCATCAGCACTCCCGAGGCATAAAGATGGTCTACCGGCACATCGAAGAATCCCTGGATCTGATCGGCATGAAGGTCCATGGTGATGACACGGTCGACACCAGCGACGCTAAGAAGGTCGGCCACCAGTTTGGCACCGATGCTCACTCTCGGCTTGTCCTTCCTGTCCTGTCTTGCCCATCCGAAATAAGGTATTACAGCATTGATAGTCTTGGCGGAAGCCCTCTTAGCGGCGTCAATCATCAGGAGCAGTTCCATGAGATTGTCGGAGTTGGGGAAGGTGCTCTGAACCAGAAAGATGTCTCTGCCTCGGATTGACTCTTCGAAAGAGACGGAGAACTCACCATCGGAAAACTTAGTGATAACGAGTTTGCCTAAGGGGCATCCCAAACTCTGGCAGATCTTCTCTGCCAGATATCTCGTGTTAGTCCCCGAGAAAACCATGTAAGAGTTTTGTTCACTCATCTTGATTTGGATTTATTATTATTACAATACCTGATATCTAACATCATTCAGTCGCCTTGCGGAGTTTCTCGAAGTGTGAGATAAGATCCTTGTAGCTGTCTTCCTTGTGGATGTCGAAACGGTTCCACAGGTCGCCGCATATCACCACTCCTCCGAATCCCAGATCCTTCACCATCTTTATATTGTCGATGCTCATGCCGCCCAGGGCGTAAACTTTCTTGTCTATCAGCCCTCTCTTGGCGGCGATTTTGAGATCGGCCTCGGCAAACGACGACTTCTCGTCTTTGAACTCGATGCAGTCGAAGATATTCTTGAGGAATACGTAGTCTGCCTTTTTTTTGAGCACCGGCAGTTGTTCTATCGAGGTGCAAGTGCGGCTGTAGTGTCCTTTGTATCCCTCAGGCAGGCTGCCTTCCGGGTCGTCGATATGTATACCTTTGAGTTTGTATTCGTTTTTGAGATAGAAATGGTCATGTACGGTAATCTTCTTGTAGTAACCCTCGGGCAGGAGCCTGAGGAGACGCTCCGAGTAGATGGGCGACGATCCCGGCTTGTAGAGGTGCAGGTTGTTCATCCCTTCTTCGAAGAGCGATTGCAGTATCTTGTCTTCTTCCACGAAAAACGTGGATTTTGTCATTATAACAAGCTTCATTTCGTATCAAATCTCTTTTTCGCACTGCAAAATTAGCAAATTTATATCAGAAATGCAATTTAACGGCAATAAAAAGTTATCTTTGCATCAAAATTTTTATTTATAAGACGAAATGAGAGTAGATATTGACACTTATAAGTCGGTCGACAGACCCATTTACATTATTGAGGAGTCGAAGTTGCGCGACAATCTCCGGCTCATCAGCAGGGTGGCGTCCGAAGCCGGCGTGGAGATAATCCTTGCCTTCAAGGCCTTCGCCCTGTGGAAGACGTTTCCCGTCTTCAGGGAGTATATCAGTGCCACGACGGCCAGTTCGCTGTATGAGGCCCGTCTTGCCGTGGAGGAGTTCGGCGCCAAGGCTCATACCTATTCACCAGCCTATACGGACTACGAAATCGAGGAGATAGCTGCATTGTCGAGTCATATCACCTTCAATTCGCTGTCGCAATACGCGCGATATATAAATAAGGTGAAGGACACAAACCCCGATATCCGCTGCGGTATCAGAATCAATCCCGAATACAGTGAGGTGGAGACTCTTCTGTATAATCCCTGCGCTCCCGGCACGCGATTCGGGATCACGGCAGACAAACTGCCTGAAAGACTTCCGGAAGGCATTACCGGTTTCCACTGCCATTGTCATTGCGAGAGTGGTTCGGATGTTTTTAAGCGCAGCCTTCAGCATATCGAGGAGAAATTCTCACCCTGGTTCCCGCAGATAGAATGGATCAACTTCGGGGGAGGTCATCTCATGACAAGGAAGGACTATGACGTCGACCTTCTGATATCACTTATGAAGGATTTCCATGGCAGGTATCCGCATCTGAAAGTGATTCTCGAACCGGGAAGTGCATTCGCGTGGCAGACCGGTCCTCTGGTGTCGCAGGTCGTTGACGTGGTGGAAGACCGGGGTATCCGCACAGCGATACTTAATGTCAGTTTCACTTGTCACATGCCCGACTGTCTGGAGATGCCGTATCACCCGGCGGTGAGAGGGGCCGAAGTGATAGAAGTTGATGACAGCAAAGCCAGTGACGGATACAAATATCGCCTCGGAGGAAATTCATGCCTGTCGGGAGATTTCATGGGTACGTGGCTCTTCGATCATGAACTGGAGATAGGGGAGAATGTGATTTTCGAGGATATGATACATTATACGACTGTGAAGACAAATATGTTTAACGGAATTTCACATCCTTCGCTCGGAATAGTGCATGAGGATGGGGAGTTGGAGGTTTTGCGTGATTTTGGCTACGAAGACTACAAAAATCGCATGGATTAGGCAAAAAATCGGTTATTTTTCACTTTTTGCGAAAAAAAGTGCCGAAAAAATTTGTCAGTACAAAAAAAAGTATTACCTTTGCACTCGCATTTAGAGAAATGCCTTTGTGAACAAAACAATGATGAACGCGGAAATAGCTCAGTTGGTAGAGCACGACCTTGCCAAGGTCGGGGTCGCGGGTTCGAGTCCCGTTTTCCGCTCACATTCTGAAAAGCCTTTTTGCAAGGGTGTCCTTGCGGGTTTTATAATTGCCCAGGTGGCGGAATTGGTAGACGCGCACGTTTCAGGTGCGTGTGTTTTACGACGTGCAGGTTCGAGTCCTGTTCTGGGCACAAGCATCTTTCAGAATGTATGCGATAAGTTGGAGAGGTGGCGGAATTGGTAGACGCGCTACTTTGAGGGGGTAGTGTCAATTGCGACGTGGGAGTTCGAGTCTCCTCCTCTTCACTTTTTCGCGGAAATAGCTCAGTTGGTAGAGCACGACCTTGCCAAGGTCGGGGTCGCGGGTTCGAGTCCCGTTTTCCGCTCTTTATTTATTCGAAAAATACAACAATGAATTATTATATTAGATTTTTTGATATTGAGACATTAGTCACTAATGTTGATGATGTTATTGGCTTTTTGGCATCCATACCCGAAATAGGAATGAATGAAGAGTTGGATGCTGATGTCAGAGCCTATCTCGACAGTGATGTCTTTTATCCGAAAAAATACAAGGTGGGCAGAAATTCTTATTTTATCATCATAAAGACGACGGCTGCCACCCTCGAAGATTTCAAACAGAAAAAAGCACTCCACCCGGCAGGAAACAAGATGAATATGCAGAATGTACCTACCGTAACCCGTCTGGCGGAAGAAAGAGTCGGATGGTATGAGGGAAGGATAAAATTCAAAAGAGTGATGCTTGTTCCCGGTACGGGAAAATACCAATATTTCGATACGGATTTCATCGCTGACGTGAAGGCAAACTCGGGCCAGGACTGCTACGACAGAATCGTAGATTACCTCAAAGACAGAGTAGACAGCCGCAGCCAGTTCCCGTCGGCCAAAGGAAAGAATTTCAATTTCCAATATTTGGGTAAATTTAAATAATAATCTAACATGAACAAGGTAATGTTAATCGGAAACACAGGCAAGGATCCTGATGTCCGCTACTATGAACACGACCAGGCAGTAGCAACCGTGAGCCTGGCGACAACAGAAAAGGGGTATACATTGAAAAATGGCACCCAGGTACCCGACCGCACAGACTGGCACTCTCTCGTATTCTTCGGAGGGTTGGCCAAGATTGTGGAACAGTATGTGCACAAAGGTGACAAACTCTACGTCGAAGGACGTCTTCAGACACGTTCCTACGATGACAAACAGGGAATGAAGCGCTATGTTACAGAAATCGTCGTGGATAATATGGAAATGCTGTCGCCCCGGCCTGGTGACCAACCAGCCGCGCAGACGACGGAGAATCCGGCAAAATAACTATTATTTCAGAATCGAATCATGGATTTAAGCCCGTTACAAGAAATACTTAGTGGAATAGAATTTTATCCTCCCACTCTCGGAGTGGTGATATGTATAATACTCACTTTGTTCCTGATTCTCTGTTCAGGCTTTGCCAGCGGTTCTGAAATAGCGATGTTTTCGCTCACTCCCTCTGATCTGGATGAACTGGATCCGGAGAAACGGCCGGCTGACCGCAAGATCCTCGAGTTGAGAGAGGATTCCGAACGGACATTGGCTACCATTCTGATCACAAACAACTTCGTAAATGTAACTATCATCATGCTCTGCAATTATATTTTTGCGAGCATGGTGAAGTTTCATAGTTATATCCTTGAATTCCTTGTTATTACGGTGCTCCTCACCTTTGTGTTGCTCCTTTTCGGAGAGATTATGCCAAAGGTGTTTTCCGCACAGCGCCCTTTGGCATTCTGCCGCAAGGCTGTCGACGCACTGTTTTTCCTGCGCCGTCTCTTCTGGCCCCTCGAAAGCTTGCTGATGGGCAGCGGAGTGCTTCTGGAGAAGGTGGTGCAGCCGGAAGGGCATCAGCTTAGTGTCGACGAACTGGGACAGGCTCTCGAACTGACAGACAAGAATGAACTTAAAAACGAACAGGAGATGCTGCAGGGCATCATCCGATTCGGTGACGAGACGACAAAGGAAATCATGACGTCACGTCAGGATATCGTCGGTCTGGAGTTCAGAAGTTCCTACGACGATGTCATTAAATGTATCGTGGAAAACAACTACAGCCGTATCCCTGTATATCAGGATAATCAGGACAATATCCGCGGTATTCTTTACATCAAGGATCTTCTGCCACATCTCGGCAAACCTACCAACTTCCGGTGGCAGTCGATCATCCGCCCTCCTTATTTCGTACCTGAGACAAAAAAAATCGACGATCTGCTGCGGGAATTCCAGGAAAATAAGGTGCATATCGCCATTGTTGTAGACGAGTTCGGAGGGACAAGCGGTATTGTTACTCTTGAGGATATTCTCGAGGAGATTGTCGGTGAAATCAACGATGAATACGACGAGGAGGAGAAGTCTTACGTGAAGCTGAACAAGAATACTTATATCTTCGAGGGCAAGACTCTTTTGAGTGATTTGTACAAGGTTCTCGACCTTGACGATGACACCTTCGAAGACATCGAGGGCGATGCTGATTCCCTTGCCGGTCTGATGCTTGAACTTAAGGGCGACTTCCCGAAGATTCACGAGAAACTGGAATATAAGAATTTCCTCTTCGAGATAATGGCTTTGGAAGAGCGGCGTATCAGTCGTGTGAAGGTGACGGTGAAGGAACCTGCTGACGGATCCAAAGATAAGGACGATGCCGCTGATAAGGATTGACGAACTCTCTGATGGTTCTTTTCTCGGGCTCTGGAACATTGTTTCTGACGAGCTTAACGAAGAGGATGTGAATTACGGTATCAGTCCCCTTCCACGATCGAAGGCGAGAAGGATGGAACAGGCTGCTGTCACCCGGCTCGTACGGGAAATGACGTGCGACGGGGGCATCATTGTGTCGCATGATAAAAACGGAAAACCGGAGATCCCTGGTTGGAATATCAGTATCAGTCATACCCGTGGTTTCGCTGCGGTAATCATTTCCAAAGACTATAATGTTGGTATCGATATCGAATATATTAGCGATAGGGTGAACCGTATCGTGGAGAAATTCATGCGCGATGACGAGGTCGCAGAAGATACCGTTTCCCGGCTTCTGGTATGGTCGGCGAAGGAAGCCCTCTACAAATACTTTTCGGAAGATGCGCTTGAATATTCCGAAATGCGGGTGATGACTTTCACACCTGAAAGCTCTGGTGAAGGACAGTTAGCAATCGCTAATCTGAAACGGCAGGCGCAGATAACTGTTGACTACAAGATAACAGACGATTTCGTAGTTACATATATAAGGGGACAGGAATGAACGGACTTTACACGATATTGCTTCTCATAGTATCGAATATCTTTATGACATTCGCATGGTACGGACATCTCAAATTGCAGCAGATGAAGGTGATAACATCAGCCACACCACTGTATATGGTGATACTTCTCAGTTGGATGATAGCCCTGATAGAATATTCCTTCCAGGTACCAGCTAACAGGATAGGGTATGCAGGCAACGGAGGAAGTTTCTCGCTAATGCAGTTGAAAGTGATTCAGGAAGTGATATCCTTGTCTGTATTTACAATCTTTACTGTCGTGTTTTTCCAGGGAGAATCGCTCCACTGGAATCATTTCGTATCCTTCCTATTGCTGATTCTGGCGGTATACTTCGCATTCCTCAAATAATATCGCGGTTTACATATCTTCATAGATAAGACTCTGGGTGCTCAAATGATATTCCAGAGCCTCCAGTTCCTTTATCGTCATCTTGTTGATCTTTTCCTCGATTCTTCTGATGAGCATCTCCCGTTCTAATTCGTTGTCGTGATTCATATTTCGGATATTTTATTATTTACTCCGCAAAGGTAATGATTTTATTTCTCACTGCCAAACGTATCACTATTTTTTTGGTGATGACGGAAGAGGAGAAGATACTAATTGTTAACTAAAATAATTGTCTGTTTAACTTAAAATTATCGATATCTCTAATTTTTAGTTGTATATATATAAACAATCGTGCCTGTTTCGGTTAAACAGTGAAAAAATGCGGAACTTTTCTGGAGAAACTGTTTGCAGGGATGAAAATAATCACTACCTTTGCAATGTCGAAAGGACAAAGTGATTGATTAAACTTTATTCATCATTAGATACATACGATTTAGTTAGGTTAGTAGTTATTATGTTA
>Ga0065709_1000011_pt1 | contig 25221 bp, 18 predicted proteins | sample Hoacrofraction14_2_FD_59096 | JGI IMG/M metagenome (GOLD analysis project Ga0065709, IMG submission 59096) | Hoatzin crop microbial communities from Cojedes, Venezuela, sample from fiber fraction 14 v1 | ecosystem: Host-associated > Birds > Digestive system > Esophagus > Crop | place: Venezuela...
GAGAAGGGTGGTCGTGTCATCGACAAGGAGCCGCGTCGCGGTGCCGAGGGCCTGAACATCGCCTTCCTGCATCCCAAGACGTCGTGTGGCGCATTGGTAGAACTGTGTGAAAACCCCAATAAGAAATAAAAAACATAAAAAATGAGCAAGCAACTCGAAAAAATTCAAGAGCTGATTCAGAAGCGGACTCAGGCCCGCCTGGGCGGTGGCGAGAAAGCCATTGCTAAGCAGCACGAGAAAGGCAAATTCACGGCTCGGGAGCGCATCGACATGCTCCTGGACGAGGGCAGCTTTGAGGAACTCGACATGTTTGTGCAGCATCGTTGCACCAACTTCGGGATGGAGAAGAAGTCATACGATGGCGACGGCGTGGTAACGGGTCTTGGAACCGTTGGCGGCCGTTTAGTGTATGTATTTGCACAAGATGCAACGGTATTTGGTGGCTCGCTGAGCGAGACCATGGCGTTGAAGATTTGCAAGGTGATGGACCTGGCTATGAAGCAGGGTGCACCGGTTGTAGGTCTTAACGACTCGGGTGGTGCCCGCATTCAAGAGGGTATCAACGCCCTGGGCGGTTATGCCGAGATTTTCCAGCGTAACATCAATGCATCGGGCGTAGTGCCTCAGATTTCGGCAATTCTGGGTCCGTGCGCTGGTGGCGCTGTGTACTCCCCCGCCCTGACCGACTTCACCATCATGTGCAAGGGTATCTCGTTCATGTTCCTCACTGGCCCCAAGGTGGTGAAGACCGTCACGGGCGAGGATGTCACGCAAGAGCAGCTGGGTGGTGCTTCGGTACACGCCAGCAAGAGCGGTGTGGCACACTTTGCAGCCGAGAACGAGGAAGAGGCAATCACCATTATCAAGCAATTGCTGAGCTACATGCCGTCGAACAACATGGAGGAGACGCCGCGCGTTGAGTGCAGCGACCCCGTCGACCGCGTGGAGGATGCCTTGAACCAAATTATCCCCGAGAGTGCTAACGACCCCTACGACATGTATCAGGTCATCAGCGCCATCGTCGACAACGGCGAGTTCCTCGAGGTACAGCGCGACTATGCCCGCAACATCATCGTGGGCTTCGCTCGCTTCAATGGCCAGAGCGTGGGCGTTGTAGCCAACCAGCCTAACTGCATGGCCGGTGTGCTCGATGTGAACGCCTCGCGCAAGGGTGGACGCTTCGTTCGCTTCTGCGATGCCTTCAACATTCCACTGGTAACGCTGGTCGACGTACCGGGCTTCCTGCCGGGCACGGGCCAAGAGTACAACGCCGTGATTCTGAACGGTGCCAAGCTGCTGTATGCTTACGGCGAGGCTACTGTTCCCAAGGTAACTGTAACGTTGCGTAAGAGCTACGGTGGTAGCCACATCGTGATGAGCTGCAAGCAGCTGCGTGGCGACATGAACTACGCATGGCCCTCGGCCGAGATTGCCGTGATGGGTGCTGCTGGCGCCGCTGGCATCCTGTATGCCAAGGAAGGCAAGACTGCCAAGACCGATGCCACTGCTGCTAAGGAAGCTGGCGACGAGGCTAAGGCCAAGCAAATCATGGACGACTACAAGAAATTTGTCCAGGAGAAAGAGGATGAGTACAACAACCTGTTCTGCACGCCTTACAATGCTGCCAAGTATGGCTACATCGACGACGTGATTGAGCCGCGCAACACCCGCTTCCGCGTAATCCGCGCCCTGGAGCAGCTGCGCACCAAGCAACTCACCAACCCTGCCAAGAAGCATGGTAACATTCCTCTGTAATCCTGATTTAGTGTTCATTCCCCAATTATGATAAACAAACGACAACTATTATTGATACTGTCGGCTGTCATCGTGTCGCTGGGAGCCGTTGCACAAGGTCGCCTGAACATGCGTATCAACGAGGTGATGGTGCAACAAGACAGCGCCGCTGGCAAGCCCACAGGATGGGTTGAGCTCTACAACTCGTCCTACGGTAGCAATGCCATCGAGAAGATGTTCATCACCACGATGAAACCCGATGAAATCTTCAACGAGGCCACCTACGCCGCCGTTAAGGCTGCAGGAATTGCTAACGAGAAGGACCGCGACGTGGTGCTGCGTTATCTGGCCGAGGCACGTCCTGGTGAGTGCTACGTTATCCCCCGCGGTGACGAGCGCAACACCAAGATTTCTCCGCTCAATCACGTGGTATTCATGGCCGATGGTGACAGCACTGCTGGCACGTTCCACTTGCCCTTTACCTTCACGGCTGGTCAAGAGAACTATGTAGCGCTGTACGACGTCAATGGTGACCTCGTCGACGAGGTGACTGTTCCTGCCACGTTGCCCGTGGGCAACAGCTATGCAGTGAAAGCCGAGGGTCGCTTGCCCATCAAGGGCGCTCATCCCGATGCATGGGAAGTGCGCGATGGCAAGACCCGCGCCACGGCCATCACAATGGGTAACTACAATACCCGCGAGACCAACGAGAACATTGAGAAATTTAAGGTTAACGACCCCTACGGTCTCATCATTACGGTGATTGCCATGCTCATCGTGTTCAGCGCTCTGGTTCTGCTGTACTTGTGCTTTAAGTTGTTTGGCAAGTTTGCCAAGGGCAAAGGCACCGAGGAAGCCGCTGCTGCCGCTGCACCCGCAGCCTCGCAGCTTGCTGCCGACACCACGGCCAGCACCGGCGGTGACGACGACGAGATTGCAGCCATCTGCATGGCGCTGTTCCAGCACTTCAATGCTCACGACACCGAGAGCGGCGTGATTACGTTCACCGACCGCGACAACGTCACGGCATGGAACAACAAGGCTGGCATGATGCGCCCGTTGCCTCGCAAGCGTTAAACTCATTACACATCCCACTAAAATTTTAAACATCAATCAATTAGCATTATTCTCATGAAAGAGTATAAGTATAAAATCAACGGTAAGGACTACACCGTAGCCGTTGGAGAAACGCAAGACAACACCGTGGAGGTGAAAGTCAATGGCGTGAGCTACAACGTTGAGTTGCCCGAGCAGCCCAAGGTAGCTCCCGTTAAGCGCGTGGCCCCGGCCGCTGCTGCCGCTCCTGCTGCAGCACCTGCCCGCAAAGCTGCCCCGAAGGCTGCTGCCGCCGCTGGCGACTATGTGATTTCATCGCCGCTTCCTGGCGTGATTAAGGAAATCAACGTCAAGGTTGGCGATAGCGTTAAGGCCAACGACGTGGTATGCATCCTCGAAGCCATGAAGATGGGTAACGAGATTCACGCTGGCAAGGACGGCGTGGTCAAGAGCATCGACGTAGCCAAGGAAGACTCGGTGCTTGAGGGTACGACAATCATGATAATCGGATAAGCACTATGGGCGTATTTGATATTATCAAAGATAATCTGTGGCAGTTTTGGCAGTTCACGGGATTTTATAACGTGGACTACACCAACATCATCATGTTGTGTGTGGGCCTGCTGTTCATCTACCTGGCTATCAAGCATGAGTTCGAGCCGATGTTGCTCGTACCCATCGGCTTTGGTATCTTGATTGGAAACATTCCCTTCCAGCCGGGTAACGAAATTGGCATCTACGAGGAGGGCTCGGTGCTCAACATCCTGTATCAGGGTGTTCGCCAGGGCTGGTATCCTCCCCTGATCTTCCTGGGCATCGGTGCAATGACCGACTTTGGTTCGCTCATTGCCAATCCCAAGTTGATGCTTGTGGGCGCAGCAGCGCAGTTTGGTATCTTTGGTGCCTACATGGTAGCGCTGGCCATTGGCTTCCTGCCCGACCAGGCAGGTGCTATCGCCATCATCGGTGGTGCCGATGGTCCCACGGCTATCTTCCTGTCGTCGAAGTTGGCTCCTAACTTGATGGGTGCAATTGCTGTGTCGGCCTATAGCTACATGGCGCTTGTGCCGGTGATTCAACCGCCCATCATGCGGCTGCTCACGACCAAGAAAGAGCGCGTGATGCGCATGAAGCCGGCTCGCAAGGTGTCGCAAACCGAGAAGATTCTGTTCCCCATCTTCGGTCTGATTCTGACTTGCTTCTTTGTTCCGTCGGGTCTGCCCCTGCTGGGTATGCTCTTCTTTGGTAACTTGCTGCGCGAGAGTGGCGTGACCAAGCGTCTTGCCAACACTGCAAGCAACGCGATGACCGACATCGTGACCATCATTCTGGGTATGACCGTGGGTGCCTCGACGCAGGCCTCGCAGTTCCTCACTGCCGACACGGTTAAGATTTTCTTCCTGGGCTTCATGGCCTTTGTCATCGCCACCTTCTCGGGTGTGATGTTTGTGAAGATTTTCAACTTGATTTTGCCGAAGAGCAAGAAGTTGAACCCGCTGATTGGTAACGCTGGTGTATCGGCTGTTCCTATGGCCGCCCGCATCAGTAACGAGCAAGGCCTGAAGGCCGACCCGAGCAACTACCTGCTGATGCACGCCATGGGTCCCAATGTGGCTGGTGTGATTGGTAGCGCCGTTGCTGCTGGTGTGCTGCTGGGCTTCCTCGGCTAATGTAAGTCATACACATTATTATATTAGAGCGCGTGCGACAAAATCGTCACGCGCTCTAATTTTTGTTTAGTTGCGGGCGTTGAGGGGCGCGGGATGTGGGGATATTTTTGTACCTTTGCACTATGAAACGTGTGAAACCGATTATCTACCAGCTGATGCCGCGGTGGTTCACCAATGCATGCACGCATTGTGAGCCGGGTGGCAGCCTCGCAGCCAATGGCGTGGGCAAACTCAATGACATCAACGACCGTGTGTTGCAATCGATTAAGCGTCTGGGTGTTACCCATGTGTGGTACACGGGCGTGATTGAGCATGCAACGTGCACCGACTATAGCGCACAGGGCATCAAGCCGTGTAACCCTCATGTGGTGAAGGGCATGGCAGGGTCGCCCTACGCGATACGCGACTACTATGACATCGACCCCGACCTGGCCGTTGACGTGCAGAATCGAATGGCCGAGTTTGAGGCACTGGTAGCGCGCACGCACGCTGCTGGTATGAAGGTGATTATCGACTTTGTGCCTAACCATGTGGCTCGCGAGTATGGCAGCGATGCTTGTCCCGCTGGCGTGAGCGACTTGGGCGCCGATGACGACAAGGGCATGTTTTTCTCGCCGTCGAACAACTTTTATTACATCACCGACCAGGCGTTTGCGCCCGTGGATGTGGATTTAGGCGAGGGCGAGGGTCGTTACGAGGAAATGCCTGCACGGGCAACAGGTAACGACTGCTTCCACGCCAGCCCGTCGCGCAACGACTGGTATGAGACGGTGAAGCTGAACTATGGCGTGGACCCATGGAATGGCAGCCAGCACTTCTCCCCCATCCCATCGACGTGGCACAAGATGGCGCACATCCTGAAATTTTGGGCGAGCAAGGGCATCGATGGCTTCCGTTGCGACATGGTTCACATGGTGCCGGTGGAGTTCTGGCACTGGGTGATTCCGCAACTCAAGCACGAGAACGCATCGCTCATTTTCATCGCCGAAATCTATGACGTGAGCCTCTATCATCGCTACATCAACGAGGGTGGATTTGATTATCTGTATGATAAAGTAACACTTTATGATACACTATGTAATATATTGAAGGGCAATCAATTTGCGTCAGACATTACAGGCTGCTGGCAGACGGTCGATGGCATCCGCGAGCACACGCTCAACTTCCTGGAGAACCACGACGAGTTGCGCATCGCTTCGCCCCAAATGGTGGGCGACGGACGGCTTGCGATTCCAGCGGCGGTGGTGAGTGCCACGATTTCGGGATGCCCGTTTATGGTCTATGCTGGGCAGGAACTCAACGAGCACGCGACCGATGCCGAGGGCTTCAGCGGGCGCGATGGACGCACCACGATATTTGACTACTGGAGCGTGCCGTCGGTGCGTCGCTGGTATGACCTGGGGCAGTGTCACACGACCCACCTGAGTGCCGATGAACGCCAGTTGCGGCGGTTCTATGCTCGACTGCTCAAGTTGTGCAACAGCGAGCAAGCCATTGTGCAGGGCAAAATGTTTGACCTCATGTATGTCAACGGCGACACGCTCGATGCGCGCTACCACTACGCCTTCCTGCGGCATCATGGCACGTCGACTTTGCTCATCGTGGCAAACTTTGGCGACAATGCAGCACAGCTGAACGTGCGCATTCCACAGCATGCGTTTGATTATCTGCAACTTAGCGAGGGCGCAGTGACGCTCGACGACTTGCTGGGCGACTGGCATGGCGAGGGCACGTTGCAGCACGATGGCACGCTGGCAGTGGCTGTGGAACCCCACAACGCCGTTATCGTGAAGATAAAAAAACGATAACAATTCAAAAAAGAATGTGCAACATGCATTGGGCGTGAAATAAAATCAGTACATTTGCATCAACGTTTCAAATAGCATCTCATCTGTTAAAGCCATTTCTATGAGTCAGTTCAAAGTGTTTTCGGGGACTAAGTCCCGTTATGTAGCCGAAGAGATTGCCCGCGACCTGGGAGTCGAGTTGGGTAAAATGAACATCCAGCACTTCGCCGACGGCGAGTTTGAGGTCTCGTTCGAGGAATCGGTGCGAGGCGCCGAGGTTTACTTGATTCAATCGACGTTTCCCGACAGCGACAACTTGATGGAGTTGTTGCTGATGATTGACGCGGCCAAGCGTGCTTCGGCCAAGTCGATTGCAGCCGTGGTGCCCTACTTCGGATGGGCTCGCCAGGACCGCAAGGACAAGCCCCGTGTGTCGATTGCCGCTAAGCTGGTAGCCGACTTGCTGGGCGTTGCAGGCATCAACCGATTGATTACGATGGACTTGCATGCCGACCAGATTCAAGGGTTCTTTAACGTTCCCGTCGACCACTTGTATGCCTCGTCGGTATTCATCCCCTACCTCGAGAAATTGAACCTCGACAACATGGTGATTGCGTCGCCCGACGTGGGTGGTGCCAAGCGTGCCAACAGCTTTGCGAAGTATTTCAACGCACCGCTGGTGCTGTGCCACAAGCATCGCGCCAAGGCTAACGTGGTCGAGACGATGACCATCATTGGTGACGTCGAGGACCGCAACGTGGTGCTGCTCGATGACATGGTCGACACGGCAGGCACGATTTGCAAGGCTGCCGACCTGATGAAGCAGAATGGTGCCCGCTCGGTGCGCGCGTTTGCATCACACGCCATCATGAGCGACCCAGCCAGCGAGCGCGTGATGAATAGCGCCCTGGATGAGCTGATTTTCTCGAACAGCATCCCGTTTGACACTGAGAAGTGCCCCAAGGTGAAGATATTGAGCATTGCCAGCCTGTTTGCCGACACGATTACGCGTGTTCACGACAATCGCTCCATCAGTTCGCAATACTTGATTTAAACAACAAGGACAATTATCAACTAAAATTATACGACCATGACCGAAACAATTCAGAAAAAATTGAGCGACTCGGCTGCGATGCGGTGGACCGCGTTGTTGCTGCTGGCGCTGGGCATGTTCTTTGCCTACATTTTCATGGACATCCTGTCGCCCATCAAGGACTTGATGCAGTCGACGCGAGGATGGGATTCCACATCGTTTGGAACCGAGGAGGGCGCCGAGACGTTCCTCAACGTGTTTGTATTCTTCCTGATATTTGCTGGAATTATCCTCGACAAGATGGGTGTCCGCTTCACGGCGCTGCTTTCGGGCGTTGTGATGCTCATTGGTGCCATCATCAAGTACTATGCCGTGACCGATGCCTTTGTGGGTAGCAGTCTGGAAGCATGGTTTACCAATCACCTGAACTACATTCCTGTTTTCCAAGAACTTGGCATTTCGCCGTTTACTGCCGAGATGCCTGCGTCGGCTAAGTTTGCTGCGCTGGGCTTCATGATTTTCGGCTGCGGTGTGGAGATGGCAGGTATCACGGTGAGCCGTGGTATTGTGAAGTGGTTCAAGGGCCGTGAGATGGCGTTGGCCATGGGCTCGGAGATGGCATTGGCCCGCTTGGGCGTTGCCACGTGCATGATTTTCTCGCCGTTCTTTGCTAAGTTGGGCGGCAACATCAGTGTATCGCGCTCGGTAGCGTTCGGCGTTGTGCTGCTGATGATTGCCCTGATTATGTTTATCGTTTACTTCTTCATGGACCGCAAGCTCGATAGCCAAACGGGTGAGGAAGAGGAAAAAGACGACCCGTTCAAGCTCAGCGACTTGGGCAAGATTCTCACCAACCGTGGTTTCTGGCTGGTATCGCTGCTGTGCGTGCTCTACTATAGCGCCATTTTCCCGTTCCAGAAGTATGCCGTGAACATGCTGCAGTGCAACCTCACGTTCACTGGCGTTGAGGAAGGCTCGTTCTGGGCTGGCGAGAGCGTGACCATCGTGCAATACATCATCATGCTCATTGTGGCTGTGACCGCATTCACCAGCAACTTTGCAAAGAACAAGGGTGTCAAGTATGGCCTGCTGCTCCTGTCGATTGTAGCGCTGGTAGTTTACTGCTACATGGGTTACATGCGTCAAAGCGCCGAGAGCGTGTTTGCCGTGTTCCCGCTGCTGGCGATGGGTATCACGCCCATTCTGGGTAACTATGTGGACCACAAGGGTAAAGCTGCATCGATGCTCGTGCTGGGTTCGTTGCTGCTCATCTTCTGCCACTTGACGTTTGCGTTCATCCTGCCCAAGTTCACGGGTGCTGCCGGCTTTGTGGTAGCTTACTTGACGATTCTGGTGCTGGGTGCATCGTTCTCGCTGGTTCCCGCCGCATTGTGGCCCAGCGTGCCCAAGCTGGTTCCGTCGAAGATTATCGGTAGTGCTTACGCGCTGATTTTCTGGATTCAGAACATCGGCTTGTGGTTGTTCCCCATGCTCATTGGCAAGGTGCTCGACAAGACCAACGTGGGCGTTACCGACCAGCATCAGCTGGACTACACGTGGCCGCTGGTGATGCTGGCTTGCCTGGGTATTGCTGCCCTGCTCATTGGCCTGTACCTGAAGGTCGTTGACAAGAAGGAGCATCTGGGCCTTGAGGAGCCTAATATCAAGGATTAATCACCTTGCGTGACACAATAACACTGCGGCCTGGGCGCCCATCACACCGCCCAGGCCGCATCGTGTAAATAGAATAAAATATCATTTCACACACCATTAAAATCACCTGACGATGAAACAACAAGTACAACAAGCAATTGCGACGCGGCCGTGGGCACGGTGGACCGTGCTGGCGATAGTGTCGTTCACAATGATGACGGGCTACCTGGTGGCCAAGGAGATGTCACCGCTGCAATACCTGCTCGAGACATCGCCCAGTGGCGGTGGCATGGGCTGGAGCAGTAGCGAGTTTGGCCTATTTGCTGGGGCCCGTGGATTTTTCAATGTATTCTTGCTGATGCTGTTTTTCAGCGGTGTGATTCTCGACAAGATGGGCGTGCGCTTCACGGGCATCCTGTCGTGCGTGCTCATGCTGGTGGGCGCTGGTGCCATCTATGGCGCAGTGACAATGCTCTCTCCCGAGCCCACGTGCAACCCCACCCTGCTGGGCATTAGCCTGCTGGGCGGCGAAGTGAAGGTGCAAGTGGTGGTGGCAGCGCTAGGATTTGCGCTGTTTGGCATCGGCTATGAGATGTGCGGCATCACCGTGTCGAAGGTGATTGTGAAATGGTTCACGGGCAAGGAAATGGCGCTGGCGATGGGTCTGCAAGTGGCTATGGCACGACTGGGCACGGCGTTGGCACTGAGTTGCAGCCCGATGATTGCCAGCAGCTATGGGCTGTCGATGCCCATCCTGCTGGGCGGACTGAGCGTAGGTGTGGGCTTGATTGCCTACCTCGTTTATTGCATGATGGACCGCCAGGGCGAGGCTGCAGGCCTGCTGGTGAGCGATGTTGCGAGCGCTGGCGACGACGAGAAGTTCCACCTGCGCGACCTGCTCACCACGTTGCGCAACCCCGGCTTCTGGCTCATCACGCTGCTGTGCTTGTTCTATTACTCGGCGCTCTACCCCTTCCTGGATTTCGCGACCAAGTTGATGATTGCCAAGTATGGTGTGGAGCCTAAGTTTGCGGGCTTAATCCCAGCGATTCTGCCGTTTGGGTCGATTATCCTCACGCCGCTGTTTGGCGCGATGTACGACCGGCGCGGCCATGGAGCCACCATCATGATTGTGGGCTCGGTGATGCTCACGGTGGTGCTGGCTGTGTTTGCCCTGCCGCTGAACTCGAGTTGGATAGCGATTACGCTGATGAGCATTCTGGGTATCGCGTTTTCGCTGCTCCCCGCCGCCTTGTGGCCTGCTGTGCCTAAAATTGTTCCAATGAAACAATTAGGAACAGCCTACTCCATCATCTATTACATCCAGAACATCGGGTTGATGGTCATCCCCATTTGGATTGGGCAAGTGCTGGCTGCCGACACTGTGGGCGAAAGCGTTGACTACACCCGCTCGCTGTGGATATTCACTGGCATCGGCATCTGCGCCATCATCGTCGCCGTCCTCCTCCTCGCCGCCGACCGCCGCAACCACTATGGACTGGAAACAGTGTCGAGAGACGAGAGTTGAGAGTTGAGTGGGCCTCACGCAGACTACGCAGACTGCGCAGACTAATATATTATTTGCTGGAAAAATCTAGTGAATAAAATAAAAAGTCTGCGCAGTCTGCGTAGTCTGCGTGAGGCCCTCCTGCGACGGGGCACTCAACTCTCGTCTCTCAACTCTCCATTTGGCATGGTTGTTGCGAGGGATGGGGGTGATGAATAAAGTGGTGAAAGGACATAACGATGACGAGGTGGTGATGGGGATTCCCATCATTACGCCGCCGCCGTTGCCTGCGGTGGATGCTGATGCGCAGGAGAACGTTGCGGGCGATGAGCCGTCGCGGTGGGAGCGCATCATGATGACTGTGCTGAAGATGCCGGGAGTGCGGGTGGACCGCAAGCAGTTTTTGCAGAAAGCGCTCACGGGNCGTGCTGCNCCCATGNCGNTTGCGCAGGCCATCGAGACCTCGCCCACTGCAGTGCTTCCCATGAAAGTCATCGACCAGGTGGCGCGACGCCACATCAGCCGACACACGCTCAAGGCGACGGCTGTGAGTACCGTCACGGGCNTTCCGGGCGGCTGGGCGCTGGCNGCCACCATCCCTGCCGATGTGCTACAATATTACTATCATGTGCTGGTGATTTCACAGAAGTTGGCCTACCTCTATGGGTTCCCCGACTTGTGCGACACGCAGCATCGCTTCACCGAGCAGGGACGCCAACTGCTGACCATCTTTGGCGGCGTGATGATTGGGGCCACGATGGCCAATGCGGCACTGAAGGAGGCGTGCGAACGGCTGTCGGTGCAAGCGCTACGAAAATTGCCGGAATTGCATCTGACTCAGACGATTATGAAGTCGATAGGCATGAGCATCACGCGCGAACGCGCCATGCGAGGCGTCACNCGTGCCGTTCCCCTCGTGGGCGGCATTGTCTCGGGCACAATGACCTACTTCTCGTTCCGCCCCGCTGCACGCCGCTTGCAACGAACGTTGAAGAAATACATGAAATAACTGTTAAAGCCACGTTAATAACCACGAATTTCGGGATGGATAGAGGAAATGGGGCGTAAATTTACTGGAACATCCTGCGCGATGGCTACATCTTGTACCACTTCCTTCCTGTGAATTAGGTTTTAGGCGTTAGGCTTTAGGCGTTAGTACTATAAGACGACAGACTCCGCAGGCTTGATTAGGTCTGCGGAGTCTGCGTTAGTCTGCGCGAATTCACGCTACAATAGTTTGGTGAAAAGCGGAGGGATNGGGGTTTCAAAGGTCAAGGGCTCGCCGGTGACGGGGTGGTAGAAGGCGAGTTTGAAGGCGTGGAGGCAGAGGCGATTGCCTTGCTTCTCCTGGCCGCCGTACTTGCCATCGCCAGCGACGGGGTGGCCGATGTCGCGCATGTGGACGCGGATTTGGTTCTTGCGGCCGGTCTCGAGTTGGAGTTCGACGAGAGCACGGCGCTGGCCTTGCTCGAGCAGGCGCCAGTGGGTGACCGCCCACTTGCCNCCATTGTCGGTGGGGCTGCTCTCGACCTTGAAATTGCGGTCGTTGTCCTTGAGGTAGCTGCTCACGGTGCCGCTGTCTTGCTCCATGGTGCCCTCGACGACGGCGACGTAGCGGCGGTCGAACACNCGCTCGTGCCAGCCGTCTTGCATCTGTTGCTGGATGGCGGTGTCCTTGGCATACATCATCAGGCCCGAGGTGCGGCAGTCGAGGCGGTGCACCACGTGGGCGGTGCAGCGCTGGCGGCTCTCGGCAAAGTAGCGGTCGAGCAGCGTTTTCATGTTTAGGCTGCCTGCGCCAACGGGCATCGACAGCACACCGGGCGCCTTGTCGACCACGACAATCCACTGGTCNTCGTAGGCGATGCGATAGTGCGGGCTGGTGGTGGCGCTGGTGCGCGGTGAGCGCGAAATGGTCACCACGTTGCCAGGCACGAGCTCGTAGTCGACGTGCGTGCGGACCACGCCATCGACCATGGCGCCACCGTGCGTAAGGATGGATTTTGCCTTGTTACGGCTGATGCCGTCGAGGCAACGCATCACAAACTCGAGCAACCGAGCGGGCTCGGTCACAGTGAAGGTCGATGACTTGTCGGGCGTGCGGGGCACGCGGTGATTGTGCGGTCGGTGAGCCATTGCGATGCGTTAATCAAAGATGTGCCGCAGGCGGCTGAAGATGCGATTCTTNGTGGCCTCGTTGGGCTTCATCGACTCGCTCGATTGCATGGCTTCGATGGCCTTGCGGTCGGCAGCCGAGGGNTTCTCGGGAACNTAGACCATGACGTTGACGAGCAGGTCGCCCATGCCATATTGCTGGAGACGCGGCAGGCCCTTGCCACGCAGGCGGAGCACCGAGCCGGGTTGCGTGCCAGGCTTGATGGTGACACGCGCCTTGGCATCGACGGTGGGGACNTCGACTTTGCCACCGAGGACGGCGGTCGGGAAGTCGAGCATCAGGTTGTAAATCAGGTCGTCGCCATCGCGTTGCAGCTTGGGGTCACGCACTTCCTCGACAACCACGAGCAGGTCGCCAGGAACGCCCCCGCTGGGAGCCTCGTTACCCTTTCCAGCAAGGCGCAGGGTCATGCCGTCGGCCACGCCAGCTGGGATGTTGACCGAAACGATGTCTTCTTTCTTGATTAAGCCGTTATTGCAGTTGGGNCATTTNTCCTTGATAATCTTNCCGCTACCGTGGCAGGTGTGGCANACCGATTGCGACTGCATCACGCCAAACATGGTGCGACGCTGNGTGATTTCGACGCCGCGGCCACCACAGGTAGGACAGGTTTCGAGCGCAGTGCCGTTTTTGGCGCCNGTGCCGTGGCAATGCGGGCAAGCCACTTGNCGCGGAATCTTNAGTTTCTTCTCAACGCCGTGGGCAACGTCGGCGAGTGTGACCTTTACGCGGACNCGCAGGTCGCTNCCNCGTTGNGTGGCGCGAGCCGATTGCGAACCCGTGTCGAAACCGCTGAAGCCGCCGAAGCCGCCACCGAAGCCGAAGCCACTAAAGATGTCGCCAAACTGCCGCAGGATATCCTCCATCGACATGCCGCCGGCATCGCCCATGCCACCCATTTGGTCGCCAGCGAAGCCGAACTGGTCGTAGCGAGCACGCTTGTCGGGGTCGCTGAGGACGCTATAGGCCTCGGCAGCCTCCTTGAACTTCTCCTCGGCCTCCTTTTTCTCGGCGTCACTTTTGCCTTGCTGGCGGTCGGGGTGATACTGGATTGCCAGCTTGCGGTAGGCCTTCTTCAGTTCATCGGCGTTGGCATTTTTGTCAACGCCCAGCACTTCATAGTAATCTCTCTTGTTAGCCATAATCGATTGAAATTTACAGCGTTAAAAACAAATTACTGGCCCACAACGACCTTGGCGTGTCGCAACACCTTGTCGTTGAGCATATATCCCTTCACGGTGGTATCGATTACCTTGCCCTTGAGTTCGGGCGAGGGAGCGGGGAACATGGTCACAGCCTCGTGGAGCTCGGTGTCGAAGTCCTTGCCCGTGGAATCGATGGGGGTGACGTGGTTCTGCTCGAGGTACTTCATGAACTTGTTGTGGATGAGCTCGACGCCCTCGCGCAAGCTGTCGACATCGGTGGCATCGTTCATTGCTGCCAATGCGCGCTCCATGTCGTCGATGACGGGCAACAAGTCGGCCATAGCCCGCTCGCCGCCGTTCTTGATTAAGTCGGCTTTCTCGCGCAGCGTGCGCTTGCGGTAGTTGTCGAAATCGGCCATCAGCAACAAGTAATCGTTGTTTTTCTTCTCGAGGGCAGCCTCGAGTTCAGCGATTTTGGCTTGCGGGTCGTCGGCGGCAGCCTCTTCCTCGTTTTCGGGCTGAGGTTGCGTTTCGTCTTGCAAGTCATCGGGTTTGTTCAGGTTTTCGGGTTCCTGAACTGGTTGTTCAATATTTTTATTTTTTTTGCTCATAGTCTTTTTAAATTTTTTCATCATTTTCATCGCTGAATGAGTGCAACAATCACGCCATAAGCGGTTTTAATTGAGGTTAGCGGTCATGGGGACCACAAAAGTGTCACAGCCGTCAAAGTTGTCACGCAAGCGGTCTGCCACAATGTCACTATCGAAGATGCCAAACAGCGCCGACCCCGAGCCCGACATGGCAGCATAGCGAGCGCCACCGTCGATGAGTTGCTGCTTGATAGCNGCCAGCTGGGGATGCTGTGCAAAAATGGAGCGCTCGAAGTCGTTTTTCACCGCCCCACCCCACTGTTCAAGCCGACGGGCGACGGCNTCGGCAAGCGACTGGGTAGAGGGCGCGGGCGTAACGCCAGCGTAAGCCTCGCGCGTGGGGATGAGCACGGGTGGCTTCACCACGAGGGCGACCATAGTGCTCAGGTCCATCGTCACGGGCGTGAACACGTCGCCGATGCCCGTGGCCAGCATGGGCCGGTTGTAGACAAAAAACGGGCAATCGGCACCAATGGTGGCAGCCATCTGCGCCAGCGTGGCATCGTCGAGGCGCAAGTCGTACATCTTGTTGAGCATGAGCAACGTGTGCGTGGCATCGCTGCTGCCTCCGCCCAAACCAGCGCCATCGGGGATGTGCTTGTAGAGGTGCAGGTGAATGGCTGGCACGCCATGCTGCGCTTGCATCAATCGGCAAGCCCGCATCACCAGATTTTTCTCGACCGGACAATCGACAGGGTTGCCGTAGCAATGCAGCGACGTGGCGCCATCGGGCGAAGGCACAATTTCGAGCACATCGCACAGCGCAATGGGGTGAAACACTGTTTCAATATTGTGGTAACCATCGGGACGCCGCTCAACGATGTTGAGCCCCAGGTTGACCTTAGCGTTAGGAAAAGTAATCATGTGACGTTGCTTAAAAACCGCCACAAAATTAACACTTCTCCCCGTGTCCTGCAACATTCCCACAAAGTTTCGGAACACAGGGAGAAGTGTAATGGGTCGTTATTAGGGATTAGAGGCGGGAGGTGGCGAGGAGGTAGGCGGTGCGAGCGTTGAGGTAGGCGACGGTGGCGTCGGTGTGGGCGTCCTGGGCCTGCTGGAGTTGCGTTTGGGCGTCTAGGAGGTCGCTCATGGTTGAGATGCCGGCTTTGTAGTAGTCGTTGTTGAGGCGCAGGTTTTCTTGCGCTTGCTCGATGGACTTGCGGGCGAGCTCGAGTTGCTTGTAGGCGCTGATGCAGTCGTCGTAGGCGCTTTGCATCTGGAGGGTCATGAGCTGGCGGTTGTCGTCGCGTTCCTGGATGGCGCGTTGCTCGGCGAGTTCCTGTCGCTTGATGCTGCGGTTGCTCCACCAGTCGCTGATGGGGATGCTCACGGTGACCATGCCGGCGAGGTTAACGCGGCCGGCGTTGCTCAGGTTGTGGGCGTAGGCCATGGCGCCGAGCGCAACGCTGGGCAGGAGTTCACCCTTTTTGAGTTTGGTTTGTAACTGCTGTGCTTCGACGTTTTTGTCGAGGAGTTGGCTCTCGATGCGGTTATCGAGTGCAGCAGTGTGGTCGGTGTGATAGGCCTCGGGGGTGGGTAAATCGGCTGGCATGGAGCGGTCGATTTCGATGGTGGTCCCGTTGAGGCCGATGTACTGGGCGAGGAGCAACTGACTCAGAGCGATGCCGTTCTCGAGCTTGATGCGGTTGGCATCGAGTTCGTTTTGCTTGAGTTCGACCTTGAGGACGTCGTTTTTGTAGCCCACGCCGGCGTTAAAGGCGTTGGTGGCATCGCGGTGGATACTGGCGAGTTGTTCGCTGGCAGCATCGATGGTCTTTACCTTCTCGTAGAGCGAGAGGAGTTGGTTGTAATAGATTTGTGTGGTTTGTCGCACTTGGTCCTCGTTTTGCTTGAGCATGAGCTGCTTAACTTGCGTTTGTAGCTTAGCGAGTTTGTTGCCATTGACGATGCGACCGCCGGCAAAGAGGGGTTGCAGGGCGGTGATGTTGGCCATGGCGCCATGCTGCAGGAAGCCCAGGGTGTACTCGGTGGGAATCGACGTGAGGATGCTGGGGTCGATGCCCAGTTGTGAGAGTGTGGGCGAGACTTCTTGCACTTGGGTGCTGAGCGTCTGCTTTTGCTCGTTGGTGAGGCCCACTTTTTCCTGAATCATGTCGTCGACAGCGTGGAAATAGGTTGCCGAGGCTTTGACGGTGGGATAATACAAGGCGCGGGCCTCGCGCTCTTGCTCTTGGGCACCAGCGATGTCGATGGATGCGGTGCGTATTTTGATGTTGTTCTGCAAGGCCAGCGCGATGCATTGGTCCAGGTTATAGACCTGCTGGGCCATGGCGGTGACGGGCGCGAGCAGCAACAGAGCGATGGATATAATAGCTTTCATTATCAGGGATTTTATGCTTGTTGTTTACTGTGTTTCAAGTGAAGTTTGTGGGAGCGTTCTTTCTCGTTTTTGAGGATGCGATGCTTGTCTTTGAGGCGGAAAATGAGCCAGTAGCCGATGGGAATCATGGTGATGATGAAGAGCATCGAGACCATGGTGCCGAAGCACACGACCACGCCCATGGGTCCCCACATGGGGCTGTTGGCAATGACCATGGGGATGACGCCCATGGATGCGGCAGCACTGGTAAGGAAGATGGGGCGCATACGTCGTTTCGCGGCGTGTAGGGCAGCGTGCTTGGCGCTGAGGCGTTGCCCGATGCGCAATACCTCGGCATAGTCGACCATGATGATGCCGTTACGCACGATGATACCCATGAGCGAGATGATGCCCAGGATGGCGGTGAGCGACATGGCTTGCCCCATGGTGAGCAATCCCAATGCAGCACCCAGCAGCGAGAACAGCAGCGACACCATGATGAGCATCGTCGGTCGCAGGTCGCGCAGGTGGAACAGCAGGATGAGCATGATGATGCCAATGGCGATGGCCAGTCCGCTGTAGATTTGCGGTCCCGCGGTGTTGTCCTCAAGTCGCTGGCCGCCCACGCTCATGGTGATGCCTTGTGCTTGCAGTGACTGCTTGAGGGGCTGCAGGTCGGCGATGACGTGGTCGGTGGCGTTATTGAGGTTGGTGCCAGGCTTGACATCGGCATAGACCGAGAGGGTGCGCACACCATTGAAGCGAACGATTTGGCCGTAATGCCAGTCGGGATTCACTTGGGCGACTTGACGTAGGGGGACGCTCACGCCGGGCAGGAAGCCAGTAACGGTGGCGTTCTCGACATCGGTGGCCGTTTGCAACTGTGCGTTGCGGTCTTTCAGGACCACGGGGATGCTGTAGTCGCCTTCCCACAAGGTGGTCAGTGGCAGTCCGTCGCCAAAACGGGTAGCGAGGTTCATGGCGAGCATCGACTTGCTGATGCCTAGGCGGGTGGCTTCGTCGCTATTGAGAACGACGCTCAGACCAGGCTGGGTGCCCTCGAAGGTGGAGCGCACGAGCAGCAAGTTGGGGTCTTGACGCATGATGTGCATGGCGCTATCGATGGCGTAGTGCAACGCCGTGAGGTCGTCGCCAGAGAAGCGAATTTCGATGGGCGACGTAGCGGCGTTGTAGTCGAGTTGCTTGATGCGCACTTGTGCCTCGGGGAAATAGGAGGTGTATTTTGCGGCATATTCCTCGACGAGTTCCTCGGTGGCATGGTTGCTGGCGGTGTTGACGATGAACTGGGCGAAGTTGGTGCCACCAATTTGCGGGGCGTAGCTGGCCTGGAAACGGGGTGAGCCGCTGCCATAGAAGGTGGTGATGTTGACCACGCGATCGTCGTGCGACATCATGCGTTGCAGGCTGTCGGCCACGAGGGCGGTTTCCTCGATGGCGGTTCCTGTGGGCAGGTAGATTTCGACGGCGAACTGGTTACGCTCGGCACGCGGCATGAGTTGCTGCGGCACTTGGGAGAACAGCAAGGCGCCACCGGCGATACCCAGCACACCCAGCGTGAGCACGATAAATGGGTGGGCAAAGCAGGCGGTAATCAAGCGGTCGTAGGCTCCCTGGACGATGTCGAGGAAGGTGCGGCGTTTCTTCTTGCCCTCGGCTGGCGCAGTGTTCAAGCCCTTCTTGATGAAGGCAAATTGCATCCATGGCACGACGAGCACAGCGACGAGCAGCGACACACCCAGCACGATGGTTATGCCCAGCGGGAACCACACGATGAAGTCCTTGAAGGTGCCCTTGAGCGTGAAGAGCAAGGGGAAGAAGGTCACCGAGATGGCAAGGGTGGCGCTGAATATTGAGGAGAAGAACTCCTGGGCGGCTGCCGAGGCGGCGTGCCAGCGACTCATGCCTTCACCGATTTTCTCGAGGTAACAGTCGATGATGACGATGCTGTTGTCGACAATCATGCCCAGCGAGACGATGAGTGCAGCCAGCGTCACCGTGTTGAGCTCGATTCCGGTGGCATAGAAGATGCCCAGTGAGATGAAGATGGTGATAGGGATGGTGCACGCTGCCACGCTCGCCACACGCATGGGGAGCAGCAGCATGATGACCACAATCACGGCCAAGATGGCGATGAGCAACTCCTTGAGGAACTCGACGACCGAGGAGTTGACCACATGGCTTTGGTCGGTGATGGCATAGATGGTCACATCGTCGGGCAGGGTTTTGCTGAACTCGGTGAGCTTGGCTTTCACCTTGTTACCAAACTCGACGATGTTGTTTCCCTCGGCCATCTCGATGGAGAGGACGATGCACTTGCGGCCGTTGTTCTTGACGTAGGAGCTGGGTTGCGGGTACTCGCGGACGATGGTGGCAATGTCGCCCAGTCGCACGACGTTGCCCATGGGGTCGCTGTAGACGATTTGCTGGCTCACTTCCCACTCAGTGCTCAAGGTCGATTGCAGGTGCAAGGGCTTGACGGTGGACTGGTCATCGACGCTGCCGCTGATGATGGTCATGCCCTGCCCGCTGAGGGCCGAGAGCAGGGTTGCACTGTTGATGCCGTAGTCCGAGAGGCGGTCGCGGTCGATGTAGATGCCGATTTGCTCTTGCTGCTCGCCGGTGACGCGCAAGTTGCCGAGTTCGGGAATTGTGCGCAATTGCTCTTGCAGCGTGGTCATGTAGTTGTGCAACTCGCGGTAGGTCTTTTGGTCGCTCTCGAGGGTGATGAGCATGGCCGACGAGTCGCCGAAGTCGTCGTTAGCGATGAGGGCGAGGACGCCCGAGGGCAGCGACGACTTGAATTGCTGCAGGCGCAGTTTGAATTTGCTCCAGAATTCATCCTTGTTGTCGACGTCGTCGTTGAGTTCGACAAAGATGTAGCAGATGCCGTCGCGCGAACGCGAGTAGGTCTTTTCTTTCTTGATTTCCTTGAAGCTCCACAGGAAGGTCTCGAGGGGCTTGGTGATCTGTGCCTCGACCTCCTCGACCGAAGCGCCGGGATAGACGCCGGCCACGACGCCCTGGCGCACGGTGAACGATGGGAACTCGTTCTTGGGCATCACCACGAGGGAATAGATGCCAAAAGCAATGAGCACCACGAGCAGCAAGAACATGATGCTCTTGTAGTGCATCGTGGCCTCGATGATATTTCGTTTAGATTTAGCCATGACAGTGCATCAATTTTCTTTAACAACCATGCCTTCGCTCACCTTGTCCTGTCCGTTAACGATGAGATGGTCACCCTGCCCCAGCCCACTGGCGATGAGGGTGCCGTTGCTGGTGATGGCGCCTGGGGTGACGAGGCGTCGCGTGGCTTTTCCGCCCACGACGAGCCACACAAAGCGGGCATTGCCGTCGGTGAGCACAGCCTCTTGGGGCACGATGATGCCGCGGCTACCCTGGGCGTTGGTGGCTTGCACGCTGCACACCATGCCAGGCAGCAGGGCTTGGCCGGGATTGGCGAGGGTGAGCGTGACATCGTAGGTGTGGCTCAGGGCGTTGGCTTGCATGCCTTTTTTGGTGACGCGTCCACGGAAATGGCGGTCACCCAGGGCCGAGACCGTGAAGTCCATCGTCTGCCCCACCTTAATGGCGCTAATTTCCTTTTCGGGGACGGGAACATTGATTTCGATATTGCTGATTTTCACGAGTTTGAAGCACATCACGCCGGGGACAACGTTGTTACCCACATCGACGTTGCGCTCCGAGATGTATCCAGCAAAGGGGGCGCGCAGCACGCAGTCGCCCAGGTTCTTTTTGGCCATCTGTTCGGCCGTGCGGGCTTCAGAAAGGGCCGTTTGCGCCTCGACGTACTTGATTTCGGGGAGGCTACCTTTTTTATAGAGTTCGTCCATGCGCTTGAAGGCATCTTGAGCCTGAGCAAGCGCGGTGCGAGAGATGTTGTAGGCGTTGGTGAGTTGGGTGGCATCGAGGGTGGCAAGAGTTTGTCCCTTGGCGACTTGCTGTCCCACTTGGACATGGACGGTTTTGACGGTGCCCATGGTTGAAAAGCTCAGCGACGAGCCGTAACTTTCCTGGACGGTGCCCACGTAGTTGTGAGCGGCTTGTTCTTGTCCCATTTGCACCTCGATGGTTTTTACTCCCACGGGAGCCACAGCCGACGACTGCTTTTCTTGCTGACAAGCGGTGGTGAGAAGCATCGTGGCAGTAAGCAATAGTGTTGTGAATAGATGTCCTTTTTTCATTTGTCTAAACCTTAGAATTTTCTATGTGTCAAATTTTGGGTGCAAAATTAGAGGGGTAAAAAATACTGGTCAATTACGATTTTGGCGTTTGATTGTCCTATTTGGTCTTTTTTCGCCAAAATAGAGGGATTTTATTATACGTTTTGGTCTATTTTGTTTAATTTTGTCGTTAGAAAAAAGCGATGAATATGACGACCGATTATCTGAAATTACCATTTGTATGTTACAAGGTGAATATCGAGAATGCTGGCAAATTTTTGTCGGCTGGCAACAAGGTGGTACCGTTTGAGGGCGCGCTGGCGTTTGCACTATGCACGGGTGGCACGCTCGAGGTGACCAAGCAAGGCCTTCACTACACATTAAATAAACGGGACACGATGATTGTGCAACCCATGGAGACGGCGATTGTCGAGAACATATCGTCCGACTTTACTTGTCTGGCAGTGGTGGCGGGCTACGACTTTTTCATCGAGGTGATGGATGGCGTGCTCGACATTCCCACACAGATTCGACTAGGACAGCACCCGTTTGTGCGGCTCACCGAGGCGCAGTACGAGATGATTGTGCCGCTCATGCTGACGCTGCTCGAGCGCATCGAGGCCGAAAATCGCAGCGGTCTCACGGTCGACCAGCATAACTTGCTGCGGCGATTGATTATCTCGATGGCCGAATCGGTGGCTTACGAGATATTGCGCATCGAAATCGAGAACTTGGATAGTTCCATCGAGGAGCAGCAAATCACGCAGAAGGACCACGTTGTGCATCAGTATATTTTGATGGTCTATCAGCAATTTGCCGAGCATCGCGATGTGGCTTACTATGCCGAGCAGTTGCACCTGTCGCCACACTACTTGTCGACGCTGGTGAAGGAGCGCACCGACATCAATGCGTCGGTGTGGATTCGTGAGCGCGTCCTCGGCGAGGCGAAGCGGTTGCTCGACAACACGCTGCTGTCGGTCAAGGAGATTGCTGCGCGGCTCAACTTTCCAAATCAATCGTTTTTTGGGCGATATTTCAAGCAATATGTGGGGGTCTCGCCGGCGCAGTACAAGCGCGGTAATAAACTCAATAACAAGAAAAAAAGTTGAGATTTTAGTGAATTTTAGGGGCGGTCATTTGAAAAAAAAGCAGTAACTTTGCGGCCACCTGCCCCAAAAAGCAGGGATAGAACTAATTTTCACGAAATTAACAACCAAACCAATAAAGCTAATGAAGTCATTTTTACTCAGGAACTTGCTGGTTGCAGCAATGGCAGTGGCAGCAACGACTGCCCTGCAGGCGGCCATCCCCGCGGGCTACTACAACTCGCTCAACGGGAAGAGTGGTCAAGCACTCAAGGATGCCATCCATGAACTCACCGCAAAGCACACGGTACTCAGCTACAGCGCATTGTGGAACTATTTTCCCACGACCGACTGCTATCCCGACAACACGGAGCGCGTGTGGGACATGTATAGCGACAACAATTACTATTTCAACGGCACCCGCTCGGTGAGCGGCATGAACAAGGAGCACTCGTTCCCCAAGAGTTGGTGGGGCGGCAGCACTACGGTTAATTCTTACACCGACCTGCATCACCTCTACCCCAGCGACGCAACGGCAAACTCGCGCAAGAGTGCGTGGCCTCTGGGCGTGGTGAGCAGCACCAGCTGGACCAACGGCGTGAGCAAGATTGGCTCGCCCTCGACGGGTCAAGGTGGCGGTGCCAGCACCGTGTTTGAGCCCGACGACCGCTACAAGGGTGACTTCGCGCGTACCTATTTCTATATGGCCTGCTGCTATCAGGACCTGACGTGGAACAAGAACTACATGGTGACCAATAGCGACTGGAAGACGCTCACGCAGTGGTCGATTAACCTGCTGGTGCAGTGGGCACGCGCCGACGCTGTGAGCGACAAGGAGAAGGACCGCAACGATGCCGTCTATAAATTCCAATACAACCGCAACCCGTTTATCGACTTCCCCAGCCTGTTTGAGTACATCTGGGGCTCGAAACAGGGTGAGGCCTTCAACATCGATGCCGCTGGCGACCCCGATGACCCCGTCACGCCCAGCACGGGTGATCCCACGCTCATCACGCCCGTTCAGGATACCGAGATTAACTTTGGCGAAATCGCTCTGGGTCAATCGGTTACCAAGACGGTTTACATCAAGGGCGAAAACATCAAGTCGAACATCAACCTGCAGCTCTATCGCTGGCAGTACACCGAGTTCTCGATTCCTGTGACCTCGGTTGACCCCACGACGGTTAACAGCGAGGAAGGTTATCCGCTGGATATCACCTACACGCCCACGGCAGTTGGTGCCGATTCGGCGAAGTTGCTCATCCTCGATGGCGGCTTGGTGGGCAGCATTGGCATCATCCTCAAGGGTGAATGCCTCGAGGCACCCACGCTGAAGACCATCGTGGCGCTGCCCGCAACCATCGGCGACGATGGCACCAGCTACACCGCTTACTGGGAGCCCACGACCGACGAAATCGACTACTACATCATCAACCGCATCATCTATGCTGCCGACGGTAGCGTGGTACGCACCGAGAGCGTAACCACCGACGATGCCGACGTGACGAGTTATGAGTTTAACGACCTGGCCGACGGTCAGACGCACACCTACACCGTTCAAGCCTACCGCCTGGGTTACACCAGCGAGGAATCGAACGTCATCTACGTGCGCTCGACCAGCCTGAGCGAGGCCCAAGTTGACCGTCCCTTCTACCTGTTGCATTGCGACGGTGGCGTGATTGTCAAGAGCAGCGGCACCCTGGGTGCAGCCCGCATCTTCACCCTCACCGGTGCCCTCGTTAAGGAAATCGATGCCCTCAACAACGACGACTACATCGAGTTGCCCAGCGGCATCTACATCCTCACCACCAGCACCAGCCGCAAGGCCCACAAGATCGTCATCCCATAACCCCCTCACCCTCATCAACATCAAGTGCCGTGGTCCTCAATGGCCCACGGCACTTGTTGTATTTATTTGGGTGAAATTCTTTTATGCTCATAATCGTTTACCTTTTCCCTCGCGGCGGTATCATAGTAAAAACAGATGTCTTATGTCAAATCCACCACAACCAAAATGAAAAAGTATCTATCATTACTTCGCATTTTCATAATTACGCTTCTGCGTGCGATAGCGGACTGTTTGATACTTATATGGATTATGTGTAAAATCCTATTCTGCTATATGGCAATAGGTTTTCTTGTGGGTATTATTAGAGGCGACATCACCTTAATATAGTAGACTAAGAGCAAATCCTCAAAGGGGCGCACATGCACAATCTATGCACTATGGTTGCCAACGTGTGCCACTTCGAGGAGTCAAGCAGGGTGCGGCCCTACCTCAAGGTCCTCTGCTCAATGCGTTCGCTACATTGTTCCAGTTTTCATCTTGTAAAGTTACCTATACTCGTTAAAATTCGCATTGAGAAGAATAGGAATACTTTGAGTTCATCGACGCAACCCGACCCAGCGATAACAATCGTAGCTAGCGAAATTTTGCATGAGTTCAGAGAGGGGCTTATTAAATTTCAAATCTTTTGGTTCATAGCCGCCCGTAGAATAACTGAGTAAAGTATCACCTTTATTATACTTCCATGTTCTGACTCCTCCAGCATCGTACCCAACTCCATCACTCTGCGCGACGCCTTCGTAAAGTGTTGCATGTTGCGGATGTCCAGACTCATCTTTGAACACAATAATATCTCCTGGTTCAATAAGCATGGGGTCGATTTTGCGATACCCAAACCATGCTGGGTTCTTTGTGAAATCCACGTTAGATGCTACTTGATAGGATGACGAATCGGTATTATAACAACTCGTTGCAGTGTTGATACAGGTTTGAGGAGGGTGATTTAATGCTTCTGAAATTCTTACCTTAAATTTCGCCATCTTTTTTTCTAATTCAGCCATATCCTGTGTGTTTGAGAAATCGGACAACGGCTTATCATAGGCATGCAAGTTTGTTAATGCTTGTTGTCGAGCCAAGATTTGATCAAACGCTGTGGGATAGTGGTCAGGGAAAGGAATTTCTGAAAACAAACGCATGGGTGTTATTAAATTTCCATGTTGGTCAATAGGTAATTTTGACGCATCTTGTAAAGCGTCATCAATACTATATGCTCTGTAATTATCGTCACGTCCTTCAACGCCATAATTAACATTCGGGTCGCCATACTCTTTCAAGTAGTAGAAGTAATCTGTCAATTCATTTCGAGTGGTAAAAGTCTTATTATAAATGTATTTGTCATTTGGTAATACGA
>Ga0065709_1006012_pt1 | contig 25094 bp, 18 predicted proteins | sample Hoacrofraction14_2_FD_59096 | JGI IMG/M metagenome (GOLD analysis project Ga0065709, IMG submission 59096) | Hoatzin crop microbial communities from Cojedes, Venezuela, sample from fiber fraction 14 v1 | ecosystem: Host-associated > Birds > Digestive system > Esophagus > Crop | place: Venezuela...
ACTTATTGCGGAAATAGCTCAGTCGATAGAGCACTAGCCTTCCAAGCTGGGGGTCGCGGGTTTGAGTCCCGTTTTCCGCTCAATTTTTGCTGTAATAGCTCAGTGGTAGAGCACTTCCTTGGTAAGGAAGAGGTCCTGAGTTCAACTCTCAGTTACAGCTCCATTGGAAGTGAGGAACTGAAAAAAGATTATTCATTAATATAAATAAACAAGAAAAGCTATGGCTAAAGAGACGTTCGTTCGTACCAAACCGCATGTAAACATTGGTACAATTGGTCACGTAGACCACGGTAAGACTACTCTTACAGCTGCTATCACAAAGGTGCTCGCTGAGCGCGTTAGTGGTAACTCCGACAAGATTAAGTCTTTCGATCAGATTGATAATGCTCCTGAGGAGAAGGAGCGTGGTATTACCATCAACACCGCACACGTTGAGTATGAGACAGAAAACCGTCACTACGCTCACGTAGACTGCCCGGGACACGCTGACTATGTAAAGAACATGGTAACTGGTGCTGCCCAGATGGATGGTGCTATCATCGTTGTTGCTGCAACTGACGGTCCTATGCCTCAGACTCGTGAGCACGTTCTGCTCGCCCGCCAGGTAAACGTTCCCCGTCTGGTTGTATTCCTTAACAAGTGTGATATGGTTGAGGATGAGGAAATGCTCGAACTCGTAGAGATGGAAATGCGCGAGCTGCTCGATCAGTATGAGTATGATGGCGACAACACTCCTATCATCCGCGGTTCTGCCCTTGGTGCTCTCAACGGAGTTGCTAAGTGGGAAGACAAGGTTATGGAGCTGATGGCTGCTGTTGATGAGTGGATTCCACTGCCTCCGCGTGACCTCGACAAACCGTTCCTGATGCCGGTTGAGGATGTATTCTCAATCACAGGTCGTGGAACTGTTGCTACAGGCCGTATCGAGACTGGTAAGGTTAAGGTTGGTGACGAAGTTGAGCTCCTCGGTCTTGGTGAAGACAAGAAGTCTGTCGTTACAGGTGTTGAGATGTTCCGTAAGATCCTCGATGAGGGTGAGGCTGGTGATAACGTTGGTCTGCTCCTCCGTGGTATCGACAAGAACGAGATCAAACGTGGTATGGTACTCTGCCATCCGGGCCAGATCAAACCTTTCAAGAAATTCAAGGCTTCTATCTACGTTTTGAAGAAAGAGGAAGGTGGTCGTCACACTCCGTTCGGAAACAAGTATCGTCCCCAGTTCTATCTGCGTACTATGGACTGTACTGGTGAAATATCTCTGCCCGAGGGCGTTGAAATGGTAATGCCTGGTGATAACGTAGAGATTACAGTAGACCTGATTTACGCTGTTGCTCTTAACGTTGGTCTTCGTTTCGCTATCCGCGAAGGTGGACGTACCGTTGGTGCCGGTCAGATCACAGAGATTATCGACGATTAATAATCTGAAATAAAGCAAGGTTCCCGCGACTTTCGGCGTGGCGGGAACTTTTTTACGGGAATAGCTCAGTTGGTAGAGCATCGGTCTCCAAAACCGAGGGTCGTGGGTTCGAGTCCTCCTTCCCGTGCCAAAAAGATAATTATTATCATGTTGAAGAAATTTATAGATTATTGCAAGCTTTGTTATGAAGAACTTGCGCATAAGACTACTTGGCCGACATGGAATCAACTGAATCACACCGCAGTGGTCGTTTTAACAGCTTCCCTAGTCATTGCGATTATTGTGTTTCTGATGGATACCGTGTTCAAGTTTATTATGTCAAACGTTTATCCTAGTTAATCAAGGTAATGGCTGAATCAGGAATGAGATGGTACGTACTGCGTGCCATCAGTGGTAAAGAGGCAAAAGTTAAAGAATATCTCGAAGCCGAGATAAAACATGATACTGTTTTGGCAGAGCATGTGGGTCAGGTTCTGATCCCTATGGAAAAGCAGGCTACTGTCAGAAACGGTAAGCGTGTTGTTAAGGAGCGCAATTATCTTCCTGGTTATGTGCTTGTACAGGCAAATCTTGAAGGTGAGGTGGCTACCAAACTTCGCTTTACCCCTAACGTACTTGGTTTTTTGGGCGGTATGGATCATCCGTCTCCTGTTAGCAAGGCAGAGATTAACCGTATCCTCGGTACTGTAGAAAATACCGAACTTGAGGGCGGCTCTTATGCTGACGTGCCATATATGGTGGATGAGACTGTAAAGGTGACCAACGGTCCGTTCAGCGGTTTTACCGGAGTTGTCGAGGAAGTTAACGCTGTCAAACGTAAACTTAAAGTAATGGTCAAGATATTCGGTAGGAAGACTCCTCTCGAATTAGGTTTTATGGAAGTCGAGAAAGAATGAGGCGTAATGTTACGGTACGTAGTAGTTCTTTATAATCATCAATTTTATTAATAAATTTAGAAATGGCTAAAGAAGTTGCTGGATTAATCAAATTACAGATTAAAGGTGGCGCTGCAAATCCCTCTCCTCCCGTAGGACCTGCTCTGGGTTCTAAGGGTATCAACATTATGGGATTCTGCAAAGAGTTCAACGCCAGAACCCAGGATAAGGCTGGTAAGGTATTACCTGTCGTTATCACTTATTACGCTGATAAGTCCTACTCTTTCGAGATTAAGACATCTCCGGCTGCTGTTCAGTTGCTCGAGGCTGCAAAGGCCAAGGGCGGATCGTCTGAGCCTAATAGAAAGAAAGTCGCTTCTGTGACATGGGATCAGGTGAAGGCAATTGCTGAAGACAAAATGGCAGACCTCAACTGCTTTACTGTTGAGAGCGCCATGAAGCTTATCGCCGGAACAGCCAGAAGTATGGGTATTACTGTAAAAGGGGATTTCCCTGGTAAAGAATAAATAACTTCAATTAGAGAAAATGAAACTGACAAAAAATCAAAAATCAGTAGCTGACAAAGTTGAAGCAGGGAAAGCGTATACCTTGAGAGAGGCTTGTGAATTGGTTAAGGAAATCACCACGACCAAATTCGATGCTTCTTTGGATATTGATGTACGTCTTGGCGTAGATCCGAGAAAGGCTAACCAGATGGTCCGTGGCGTTGTTTCACTGCCTTGCGGAACCGGTAAGCAGACTCGTGTTCTTTGTCTGTGTACACCAGATGCTGAAGCTGCTGCTAAAGAAGCAGGTGCTGACTATGTAGGTCTTGACGAATATGTCGAGAAGATAAAAGGTGGATGGACTGATGTTGATGTTATCATTACCATGCCTTCTTGCATGGGTAAGATCGGTCCTCTTGGTCGCGTGCTCGGTCCTCGTGGTTTGATGCCAAACCCGAAGAGTGGTACAGTTACTATGGATGTCGCTAAGGCTGTTAAGGAAGTTAAGCAGGGTAAGATCGACTTTAAGGTTGACAAGGCTGGTATCGTCCATACTTCAATCGGTAAGGTCTCTTTCACTCCTGAACAGATGTTTGAGAATGCAAAGGAGTTTATTCAGACAATCATCAAACTGAAACCTGCAGCTGCGAAAGGTACATATATTAAGAGTATCTTCATTTCAAGCACAATGAGCAAGGGTATCAAAGTTGATCCTAAATCAGTTGAATAACATTAAGGAAAGGTTAGAAACATGAAAAAGGAAATTAAAGATACTATCATTGTAGAGCTTGGTGAGAAGCTGAAGGAGTTCCCTCATTTTTACTTGGTTGATGTTACCGGACTGAATGCCCAGCAAACAAGCGACCTGCGTCGCAAATGCTTCAAGCAGGAAGTCAAAATGGTTGTTGTTAAGAACAAACTTCTCCACAAGGCATTTGAGGCTTCAGATGTAGACTTCGAGCCCCTGTACGGTTGCTTGAAGGGTAATACTGCTCTTATGTTCAGTCAGACTGCGAATGTTCCCGCCAAGTTGCTTAAGGACTATACGAAGGAAGGAATTCCCGCTCTTAAGGGTGCTTATGCAGAGGAGAGCATTTACGTAGGCGCAGACAAACTGGAAGAACTTGCATCTCTCAAGAGCAAGAACGAGGTTATCGCAGAGATCGTTGCTTTGCTGCAGTCTCCTGCCAAGAACGTTGTTTCAGCTCTTCAATCAGGCGCAAACACCATCCATGGTGTGCTGAAGACCTTAGGCGAGCGCCCTGAATAATTCAAGGTTAAAATAAAAATTAAAGTATAATAAAAATTAAAATTTAGAATAAAATGGCAGATATTAAAGCTATTGCTGAAGAATTGGTAAATTTGACAGTCAAAGAAGTTAACGAGTTGGCTCAGGTCCTGAAGGACGAGTATGGAATTGAACCCGCTGCTGCAGCTGTTGCTGTTGCCGCTGGTCCTGCAGCAGGTGCTGGTGAAGCAGCAGCTGAGGAGAAGACATCATTCGATGTTGTTCTCGCTGAGGTTGGCGCAACAAAGCTCCAGGTTGTAAAAGCCGTTAAGGAAGCTTGCGGTCTTGGTCTGAAAGAGGCTAAGGATCTCGTAGACGGCGCTCCTTCTACCCTGAAGGAAGGTCTGAGCAAGGATGAGGCTGAGAACTTGAAGAAAGCTATCGAAGAAGCTGGTGCTAAGGTAGAGCTCAAGTAAGCTGCACTATTTATCGGAAAAAACGGTTAAGATCTCCCCAGTCGGGATATCTTAACCTTTTTATGTCAATATACCTCTCAACGGGCTCTTAGGGCTCCTGTCTTTTTGATAATACTCATATAAAAATTAATTTATTGATGGCTTCAAAAATTGTTGATAACAGAGTGAATTTTGCAAGCGTGCACAATCCGATGCCGTTTCCGGACTTCTTGGATGTGCAGTTAAAGTCGTTTAGAGACTTCTTGCAGTTGGATACTCCTCCCGAGAAACGCAAGAATGACGGTTTGTATAAGGTGTTCTCAGAAAACTTCCCTATCACCGACACGAGAAACAATTTCGTTCTTGAGTTTCTTGATTATTATATAGATCCGCCTCGTTATACTATCGATGAATGTTTAGAGCGCGGACAGACTTATTGTGTTCCATTGAAGGCCAAACTGAGACTTTCCTGCACCGATCCGGAGCATGAAGATTTCAGTACCCAGACCCAGGATGTCTTCCTTGGCCCTATTCCGTACATGACCAATAACGGCACATTTATCATCAATGGTGCCGAGCGTGTTGTGGTGTCACAGCTCCACCGCTCACCCGGTGTGTTCTTCGGTCAGAATGTCCATGCTAATGGTACACTTCTCTATTCAGCACGTATCATTCCTTTCAAAGGTAGCTGGATAGAATTTGCCACTGACATCAACAATGTGATGTATGCTTACATCGACAGAAAGAAAAAGTTGCCTGTTACCACTCTTCTCCGTGCTATCGGTTTTGAAAATGACAAGGATATACTCCAGATTTTCGACCTTGCCGAGGAGGTGAAGGTAAACAAGAAGAATCTCAAGGCATGTATCGGACGCCGTCTGGCTGCCAGGGTTCTGAAATGCTGGAATGAGGACTTTGTCGACGAGGATACCGGAGAGGTAGTATCCGTGGAGCGTCGTGAGATTCTCATTGAGCGTGAAACAGTCATCACGGAAGAGAATATCAACGATATTCTGGAAAACAATACGCCGACAATCCTTGTTCACAGGGATGAGTCGACAGCTTCTGACTATTCGATCATCTTCAATACTCTTCAGAAAGACCCGAGTAATTCTGAAAAGGAGGCCGTCACATACATCTACAGACAGTTGAGGAATACCGATCCACCAGATGAAGCTACGGCAAGAGAAACGATTCAGGGCTTGTTCTTCTCTGACAAGCGTTACGATCTCGGTGAGGTCGGACGATACAGAATCAACAAAAAGCTCGGTATTGATATTAATCCTGAAATCAGGGTCCTTACCAAGGAAGATATTATCGAAATTATAAAATATCTGATTCAGCTTATCAACTCAAAGGCGTCGGTCGATGATATCGACCACCTAAGCAATCGTCGCGTAAGAACCGTCGGCGAGCAGTTGGCGAATCAGTTCTCCATAGGTTTGGCCCGCATGAGCCGTACCATCAAAGAGAGAATGAATGTCAGGGACAACGAGGTGTTCTCGCCCACAGATCTTATCAATGCGAAGACCATCTCCAGTGTCATCAACTCGTTCTTCGGAACCAACCCGCTCTCTCAGTTTATGGATCAGACGAATCCGTTGTCAGAGGTTACTCACAAACGTCGTATGTCGGCTCTCGGTCCTGGCGGTCTGTCAAGAGAAAGAGCCGGATTCGAGGTTCGTGACGTACATTATACACATTACGGCCGTCTCTGTCCTATCGAGAGTCCTGAAGGTCCTAACATCGGTCTGATTTCTTCTCTTTGCGTATATGCAAAGATCAACGAATTAGGATTTATCGAGACCCCTTACCGCAAGGTGCAGGATGCCAAGGTCGACCTTGACAACAACGACGTCGTATATCTTACCGCTGAAGAGGAGTCTGAGGTAATCATCGGTCAGGGTAACGCCCCTCTGAGAGAAGACGGTACATTCATCCGTACCTATGTGAAGTGCCGCCAGGATGCTGATTATCCTGTAGTACCTCCATCGGAAGTGCAACTCATGGATGTATCTCCCCAGCAGATCGCTTCTATCGCGGCTGCGTTGATTCCCTTCCTCGAGCATGACGACGCTCACCGTGCGCTGATGGGTTCTAACATGATGCGCCAGGCTGTTCCTCTGCTCCATAACGAGGCGCCGATCGTCGGCACAGGTATTGAAAAACAAGTATGCGAGGACTCTCGTACGATGATAACAGCAGAAGGTGAGGGCGTCGTCGAGTATGTTGACGCGACGACAATACGAATCCTCTACGATAGAACTGAGGAGGAAGAGTTCGTCAGTTTCGAACCCGCACTCAAGGAATATCGTATTCCTAAATTCCGCCGTACCAACCAGAGTATGACAATCGACCTTCGTCCTATATGCAAGAAAGGTCAGAGGGTTAAGGCCGGCGATATCCTCACTGAGGGATATGCAACAGAAGGCGGTGAACTGGCTCTTGGCAGGAATCTTCTCGTGGCTTATATGCCGTGGAAGGGTTACAACTATGAGGACGCTATCGTGCTCAACGAGCGTGTCGTAAGAGATGATATCCTCACATCTGTTCACGTGGATGAATATTCCCTTGACGTGCGTGAAACGAAACGCGGTGTCGAGGAGTTCACCAGTGATATTCCTAACGTAAGTGAGGAAGCTACCAAGGATCTTGACGAGAACGGTATCATCAGAGTCGGAGCCCGTGTGGAGCCGGGCGATATCCTTATTGGTAAGATATCGCCTAAGGGCGAGAGTGATCCTTCTCCGGAAGAGAAACTTCTCCGTGCCATCTTCGGCGACAAGGCCGGCGATGTCAAGGATTCTTCTCTCAAGGCTAATCCGAGTCTCACCGGCGTAGTTATCGACAAGAAACTTTTCTCGAGAGTTGTACCTACGCGCGCATCCAAGCAGCAGGCAAAAATCGTGCTGCAGAAGATTGATGACGAATATTCAGCAAAACTGGAAGACCTTAAATCCATACTGCTCACCAAGATCGAGAAACTTACCAAAGGTAAGAAGTGTATGGGTATCAAGGATTCTTCTGGCGTGGAACTGGTAAACAAGGGAGAGTCGTTCGATGATAAGGACGTTCTTACACGTATCGCAGCATTCGAATTCTCCGACATACAGGTAAGCAACTGGACTGACGACAGTCATGATAATGAACTCCTTGCAGCCCTGATAACCAACTTCCTCAAGAAGTCCAAACTGCTGGATGCGGAACTCAAGCGTAAGAAACTGGCTATCAATATAGGTGACGACTTGCCTTCAGGCATCCTTCAGATGGCCAAGGTTTACGTTGCCAAGAAGCGTAAGATCGGTGTCGGCGACAAACTTGCCGGACGCCACGGAAACAAGGGTATCGTATCCAAGGTCGTACGCCAGGAGGATATGCCGTTCCTCGAGGATGGCCGTCCTGTAGATCTCGTGCTCAACCCGCTGGGTGTGCCCTCGCGTATGAATCTCGGACAGATTTATGAGGCTATACTCGGTGCTGCCGGAAAGAAGCTGGGAGTGAAGTTCGCTACACCTATCTTCGACGGTGCCAAACTGGAAGACCTCCAGGAGTGGACTGACAAGGCCGGACTTCCGCGTTTGTGTTCTACCTACCTCTACGACGGTGAGACGGGAGAGAGATTCGACCAGCCGGCTACTATCGGTATCACTTACTTCCTGAAACTCGGTCATATGGTGGAAGACAAGATGCATGCACGCAGCATCGGTCCGTACTCGCTTATTACCCAGCAGCCGCTCGGCGGTAAGGCTCAGTTCGGTGGCCAGCGTTTCGGAGAGATGGAGGTTTGGGCACTCGAGGCATTCGGTGCAAGTCATGTACTTCAGGAAATACTTACCATCAAGTCTGACGATGTCCAGGGACGAAGCAAAGCTTATGAGGCTATTGTCAAAGGCGAGCCGATGCCTACTCCTGGTATTCCTGAGTCTCTTAATGTGTTGTTGCACGAATTGAAAGGTTTGGGCTTGAGTATCAAACTGGATTAATCATAGTATAAAGAATAAAAACAATATAGAGCATGGCTTTTAAAAGAGATAATAGTGTAAAAAGCAATTTTACCAAGATAACAATTGGTCTTGCTTCCCCCCAAGAGATAAAGGAGAATTCTTACGGTGAGGTTACTAAGCCTGAGACTATCAATTACCGTACCTACAAGCCAGAGCGCGACGGTCTCTTCTGCGAGCGCATCTTCGGTCCGACAAAGGATTACGAGTGCGCCTGCGGAAAGTACAAGCGTATCAGATATAAGGGTGTCGTCTGCGATAGATGCGGTGTCGAGGTTACCGAAAAGAAAGTGCGCCGTGAGCGTAGCGGACATATCGAACTAGTCGTTCCCGTAGCTCACATCTGGTATTTCCGCTCTCTTCCCAACAAGATCGGTTATCTGCTGGGTATGCCCACCAAAAAACTTGACGCGATTATCTATTATGAGCGTTATGTGGTAATCCAGCCGGGTATCTTTGCAAACAAGAAAGATTCCGAGGGTAATGAGGCAAACGGATCACATGCCGGCGATCTTATCACCGAAGAGGAGTATAACGATATCGTTGACAGCCTTCCCGAAGAGAACTACCATCTGCCAGACACCGATCCCGACAAGTTTGTCGCCAAGATGGGTGCCGAGGCCGTTTACGACCTGCTCGTACGTCTCGACCTTGACTCTCTGTCGTATGAACTCCGCGACCGCGCCAACAGCGACCAGTCGCAGCAGCGCAAAAATGAGGCCCTCAAGCGCCTCCAGGTGGTTGAGGCTTTCCGCAGTAGTAAGGATATCAACCGTCCCGAATGGATGATCATGAAAATCCTTCCGGTCATCCCGCCTGAGCTCAGACCTCTCGTCCCGCTGGATGGCGGACGTTTCGCCACTTCCGACCTCAACGATCTCTACCGTCGCGTTATCATCCGTAACAACCGACTGAAGAGACTTATGGAAATCAAGGCTCCGGAGGTGATTCTTCGCAATGAGAAACGTATGCTGCAGGAGGCTGTAGACAGTCTTTTCGACAACTCGAGAAAGAGCAGTGCAGTTAAGAGCGAGTCAAACCGTCCCCTTAAGTCTCTTTCAGACTCTCTGAAAGGTAAACAGGGACGTTTCCGTCAGAATCTGCTCGGTAAACGTGTCGACTATTCCGCGCGTTCGGTTATCGTCGTGGGCCCTGAGCTCAAGATGGGCGAATGTGGTCTGCCGAAACTGATGGCTGCCGAATTGTACAAGCCGTTTATCATCCGCAAACTTATAGAAAGAGGAATCGTAAAGACCGTGAAGAGTGCCAAGCGTATCGTCGATCGCAGAGAACCGGTTATCTGGGATATTCTTGAGAATGTGATGAAAGGACATCCGGTGCTACTCAACCGTGCACCTACGCTTCACCGTCTCGGTATCCAGGCTTTCCAGCCGAAGATGATCGAGGGAAAGGCAATCCAGCTTCACCCGCTCGCTTGTACCGCATTCAACGCCGACTTCGACGGCGACCAGATGGCCGTGCATCTTCCTCTTAGCAACGAGGCTATCCTCGAGGCTCAGATCCTGATGCTTCAGAGCCATAATATTCTGAATCCTGCCAACGGAGCTCCTATCACAGTTCCTTCACAGGATATGGTGCTCGGTTTGTATTACATCACCAAGATCCGCCCGGGAGCAAAGGGAGAAGGACTTACCTTCTACGGTCCCGAGGAGGCTCTCATCGCCCGTAACGAGGGTAAGTGTGACGTACACGCCAGAGTAAACGTGATCGTCAACGACCTCGACGAAAAAGGTAATATTGTGAAGAAGATGGTCGAGACCTCAGTAGGCCGTGTCATCGTAAACCAGATTATTCCCGACGAGGTAGGTTTCGTTAACGAGATTATCTCTAAGAAGAGTCTCCGCGGCATCATCGCCGAGGTTATCAAGAAAGTCGGTATGGCTCGTGCCTGCGAATTCCTCGACGGAATCAAGAATCTGGGTTATCACATGTCATACGTTGCAGGTCTGTCGTTCAACCTCGACGATATCATCGTTCCGCCCGAGAAGGAGGCTCTTATCGAAAAGGGTAACGAGGAGGTAAGACAGATTACCGAAAACTATAATATGGGATTCATCACCGATAACGAGCGATATAATCAGGTTATTGATACTTGGACTCATGTCAACAACGACCTCGGAAATATTCTTATGAAAGAGATGACCGAGGCTGACCAGGGATTCAACGCCGTATTTATGATGCTCGATTCGGGAGCCCGTGGTAGTAAGGACCAGATCCGTCAGCTCTCCGGTATGCGCGGACTGATGGCAAAACCGCAGAAGGCCGGTGCCGAGGGTGCGCAGATCATCGAGAACCCGATTCTTTCCAACTTCAAGGAGGGTATGAGCGTGCTGGAGTACTTCATCTCCACCCACGGTGCCCGTAAGGGTCTTGCCGATACAGCTATGAAGACTGCCGACGCAGGATACCTGACCCGTCGTCTTGTCGACGTGAGCCACGACGTGATTATCACCGAAGAAGACTGCGGTACTCTCCGCGGACTTGTATGCACGGCGCTGAAGAGCGGCGACGAAGTGATATCATCACTCTACGAGAGAATCCTCGGACGTGTATCCGTTCACGATATCATTCATCCTTCCACCGGCGAACTTATCGTTGCCGCCGGCGAAGAGATTACGGAGAGCATCGCACAGGCTATCGAGGACAGTCCTATCGAAAGTGTGGAGATCCGTTCGGTGCTTACCTGCGAGAGCAAGCATGGCGTCTGCATGAAGTGCTACGGACGAAATCTCGCTACCAGCCGTATGGTGCAGAAGGGAGAGGCTGTCGGAGTCATCGCAGCGCAGGCTATCGGTGAGCCGGGTACACAGCTTACTCTTCGTACGTTCCACGCCGGTGGTGTGGCTTCGAATGCTGCCGCCAATGCTTCTATCAAAGCGAAGAATGACTGCAAACTTGAATTCGAGGAACTGCGTACCGTGCCGTTCGATGAGGACGGAAAGGCTTGTGAGATGGTTGTCAGCCGTCTGGCCGAACTCCGTTTCGTGGATGTAAAGACAAATATCGTTCTTTCTACGGTCAATGTGCCGTACGGAAGTTCTTTATACTTCAAACATAATGCTACGGTGAAGAAGGGCGACCTGATCGCACAGTGGGATCCGTTCAACGCCGTAATCGTTACAGAGAGTGCCGGTACTCTCCGATTCAATGATGTTATCGAGGGTGTCACATATCGTGCGGAGACGGATGAAACTTCAGGTCTTACCGAGAAGATTATCACCGAGTCGAAAGATAAGAACAAGGTTCCTACCGTTGACGTGCTCGATGCCAACGGTGAGGTGATCCGTTCTTACAACTTCCCTGTGGGAGGTCACTTGAACTGTGAAGATGGTCAGACCGTGAAGACTGGTGAGACCATCGTCAAGATTCCTCGTGCTGTCGGCAAGGCTGGTGATATCACCGGAGGTCTTCCTCGTGTTACCGAGCTCTTCGAGGCTCGTAACCCGTCCAACCCGGCTGTAGTCAGCGAAATCGACGGTGTCATCACCATGGGTAAGGTAAAACGTGGTAACCGTGAGGTGATTGTGACGAGCCGTACCGGTGACGAGCGCAAATATCTGGTAAGTCTCAGCAAGCAGATTCTGGTTCAGCAGGGAGATGCCGTAAGAGCCGGCACACCGCTTTCTGACGGTGTTATCACTCCGTCTGACATCCTTGCCATCAAGGGTCCCACGGCAGTGCAGGAATATATCGTTAACGAGGTGCAGGACGTATATCGTCTCCAGGGTGTTAAAATCAACGACAAGCACTTTGAGATTATTGTCCGCCAGATGATGCGCAAGGTTCAGATCAACGATCCGGGCGATACCACGTTCCTCGAGCAGGAGGTAGTGGACAAACTCGACTTCGCTGCCGAGAACGACCGCATCTGGGGTAAGAAAGTCGTTACCGATGCCGGTGACAGCGAGACTGTTCAGAAAGGACAGATCATCACTGCCCGCAAGCTTCGTGACGAGAATTCTCTGCTCAAGCGCCACGATATGAAACCGATACAGGTAAGAGACGCCGTTCCGGCCACTTCCACTCAGATCCTTCAGGGTATCACACGTGCCGCCCTGCAGACAAAGAGCTTCATGTCGGCTGCATCATTCCAGGAGACGACGAAGGTGCTCAACGAGTCTGCTATCCGCGGAAAGGTGGATTACCTCGAGGGTATGAAGGAGAATGTGATTTGCGGACACCTTATCCCGGCAGGTACCGGTATGCGTGAATTCCAGAAACTCATTGTCGGTTCGAAGGAAGATTACGATCGCATACAGGCCAACCGCAGGAATGTCCTTGATTACAGCGACTCGGACAACGTTTCTATCAATATGGGTTCCGATGACGGAAATATTCTTTAATTTCGTAAAGTAGATTTATTATGGACGATTCACAGAATAAAAACAAGTTTCAGATCGACCTCCCTCTGGAGGTGGCACAGGGACAGTACGCCAACTTTGCTATCATCACGCATTCCAGTTCAGATTTCGTGATCGACTTCGCAAGAGTGCTGCCCGGAGTACCCAAGGCTTCTGTTGCCAGCAGGGTGATTCTTGCTCCCGAACATGCCAAACGACTGATGATGGCTCTTCAGGAAAATATCTATAGATATGAAAATAACTATGGTAAGATAAAGATGCCGGAAGACAGACAAGTACCCTTTGGTGAGGGTGGCGAGGCCTGATTGAGACTTGGTCGATAAAATAACAGGGGTTCATGCTGGGTATTGCAGTATGAACCCTTTTTCGTGTCAGTTTTCAAAACCGACCCTTTTAATTTTTTATAAATTACAGTGTATTATTTGGAGATATCCCAGATAATTATTACTTTTGCCTTGTAAAACCAAAGAAATAAGATATGTTAGGCAATTTCATTTATTCAAATCCTACGAGACTGTATTTCGGCGACGATTCGCTGTATTTCCTTCGTGACGAATTAGCAAAGTACGGGCCCACGGTGATGCTTTGCTATGGTGGCGGTTCTATCAAGGCTAACGGTATCTACGAACAAGTGGTCGGTATACTTGAAGATGAGGGCAAGACCGTTGTAGAAGATCCCGGAGTGATGCCTAATCCCACGATTGAGAAATTACGCGAAGGGGCTAAGATAGCAAGAGAGCACAATGTCGATCTGATCCTGGCCGTCGGTGGCGGTTCTGTTATCGACTATGCCAAGGGTGTCTCCGCATCAGCCTATTGCGAGGAAGATCCCTGGGAGAAATACTATACCCGTTTTGAGAATCCTACATGCAAGATTATCCCCGTAGGGTGCGTTCTTACCATGGCCGGCACAGGAAGTGAGATGAACGGTGGTTCGGTGATAACCAACAAAGCGAAGAATCTGAAAGTAGGCAAGGTGTTCCCGGATTATGTAATGCCCAAGTTTACTATTCTCAACCCCTTCTTCACCTATTCTGTGCCTCGTTATCAGATGGTGGCAGGAATCTTCGATATCATGTCGCACATCATGGAACAGTACTTCAGCGGCGAGGACGACACCACCTCCGACTATATCGCGGAAGGTCTGATGCGGTCGCTGATCCACAGTTCGATCATCGCAATCGAGAATCCGGAGGATTATGAGGCGAGAAGCAATATCATGTGGACCGCCACCTGGGCGCTTAACACCCTTATCGGGATGGGCAAGACGGAAGACTGGATGGTCCACATGCTCGGTCAGGCTGTCGGAGCTCTGACGAATGCCACTCACGGTATGACGCTGGCTGCGGTATCACTGCCGTATTACAAGACCATCATGCACGACGGTCTGCCCAAGTTCAAACGTTATGCCATGAATGTATGGGATGTTTGTCCCGAGGGCAAGAGCGATGAGGAGATAGCCTTAGAAGGTCTCAAGGCTCTCGAGGGATGGATGAAGCAACTGGGTGTAGTGATGAGTATCAGAGAACTCGGTGCCGACGAGTCGATGCTCGAGTCGCTAGCCGATGCCACGTTTATCCTCAAGGGAGGATACAGGATCCTGAGCAGGGACGAGGTGATCGCGATTTTCAAAGAGAGTCTGCAGGCTTAGATTTCGAAGAGATGGCTTAGCAGTATCTTCACTCCTATAAGTATCAGTATTACGCCGCCGAGGAGTTCCGGCTTCAGGCGGCGGCTGATGCTTGCCCCGAACCTTATTCCGAGCAGATTGCCGATGACGGAGAACACGAAAGAGGCGACTCCGATGATGACGAGCGGCAGGAGCATATCGCCGAGAGTCCTGTATCCCATGCAGGCGAAGGATATTCCCACGGCGAGGGCGTCGATGCTCGTAGCCACGGCGAGTGCTATCTGAGTGCCCAGGTTACGCGGATTGAAATGATGCTCTTCCTCTTCCGAAAACGATTCCCTTATCATCTTTATGCCGAGGAAGGCCAGCAGCGAGAATGCTATCCAGTGGTCGTAGGCCTCGATATAGTGGGCGAAATAGCTCGTGCACAACCATCCTATGAAAGGCATGCCGGCCTGGAAGAGACCGAACAGGAAACTCATGCGGAGTATAGTGCTCCACAGACGTTTCTTCAGTATCACTCCGCTCACGATGGATATCGTAAAGCAATCCATGGCCAGGGCTATGGCCATAACGATAATTTCAAAAAGACTCATTTCTCTTTTTCTCTTGCTAAGACGCTGCAAAGATACAACAAAAGATTCACATACAGAAATGACGGAAAGTAATTTAAACCAAAATTACTGATTTAGTTATCTTTAATACTGATTCTCGATTCCTTCTCTTGCAAAATCCGGAAATTTGTTTTACCTTTGCAGCCGAAAATGTTTAAAAAAGAGGAATAGGTATGCAAATTATTAAGGATCAAGAGTTTGGAGGAGAGCGCCCTTTATATTGCGCTAAAGACCTCAGGATAGAGAATGTTACGATCCACCTGGGCGAATCATCGCTCAAGGAGGTAAGAAATATCGAGGCGGTGGACTGTAAGTTTGAAGGGAAGTATCTGTTTTGGGAGGCGGAAAATTTCACGATCCGCCACTGCGTGATGGAGGAGAGTGCCCGTTCGAGTATATGGTACAGCCGTAATATGATTATGGAAGACACTCTCATCAAGGCCCCGAAGTTCTTCCGCGATATGCAGGGGGCGGTGCTGAGAAATGTCGATATCCCCAATGCTCAGGAGACCTGTTGGAACGTGAAGGATTTCACTTTGGAAAACTGCCGTATCGCCAATGCCGATTATCTCTTCGTCTTCGGTCAGGATATCAAAATCAAAGACTATCACCAGGATGGCAACTACTCGTTCCAGCATGCTAAGAACGTGGAGATCCGCAATGCCGTGCTCAATTCGAAAGATGCGTTGTGGGACTCCGACAATGTTACTGTCTACGATTCGGAAATCAACGGTGAATATCTCGCGTGGTATTCGCGTAATCTGCGGCTTGTGAACTGTCATATCACGGGAACCCAGCCGCTCTGTTACTGCGAGAATCTCGTGTTGGAGAACTGTACTATGGGCGACGACGCCGACCTGGCCTTCGAGTATTCCTCCGTAGAGGCAACAATCAAAGGTCATGTCGTCAGCGTCAAGAATCCGAAGTCAGGATTTATCACGGCCGATTCGATAGGCGAGATAATCCTCGACGGGAATATCAAAGCACCCGGAAACTGCCGGATTTCTTCAGCTTCAAACGCTTAGTCTGGCCGTTGAACCTGATATTCACCTCTGCCTTTTTCTTCGTTTTGATAACGGCAGAGGTGATTTTTTTGTCCTTCCACTCCATATCGATTTCATATCCGCCTCGTGCGCAGATACCCTTCACCGATCCCGACGCCCATTCGTCGGGCAGTGCCGGCAGGAGTTCTATCGTTCCGTCATGGCTTTGGAGAAGCATCTCGCATACTCCGGCGGTCCCTCCGAAATTACCGTCGATCTGGAAGGGCGGGTGAGCATCGAACAGGTTGGGATAAGTGCCGCCCGATCGTCTGCGGTCCGGTCCGTCGTATTTGTCAGGCGATACGTAGGTGAGCAGTTTCTGATATATATGGTATGCCTCTTGCGCTTTCTTCAGTCTTGCCCAGAGGTTGATTCTCCATCCTGTGCTCCATCCTGTCGTCTGGTCGCCTTTTATCTCCAGTGATTTCTCAGCGGCGCCATGAAGAGATGTCGGCAGATTGTTTCCCGGATATAGTCCGATGAGATGTGACTGATGGCGGTGCTGGAAATCCTCGTCGTCCCAGTCGTAATACCATTCGTTAAGATCTCCCATGTGGCCTACGGTATACGGGTGCAGCTTGCGTTGTGCTGCTTCGATCTTTGTTTTCAGATCATTGTCTTGTCCGAGGATTGCCGCTGCCATGCGGGTGTTTTTAAACAATTCCCGGATGATGGCCAGGTCGGCGGTTCCTCCGTAGCAGGTGGTGCCCTTATATCCCTTGTCTGTTATGAATTCGCTTTCGGGCGAAGTGCTCGGTGCTGTAATCAGTTCCTTATAGTTTTTTGGATTCGGCACGAGCCAGTCGAGACAGAATTCGGCAGCCCCTTTCATCAGCGGGTAAGCCACCGTGTTGAGGTAGTCGATATCGCCGGTGTAGAGATATCTCTCCCAGAGAGTGTTGACGAGCCACGCCCCTCCGAGATTCCAGCACGACCATTTGGGACTTTCCCTCTTCTCTCCGACAGGATTTGTCATTGCCCAGATGTCGGAGTTATGGCTTGAGCACCAGCCGTGCTCCACGCCGTAGTAGTTTTTCGCCGTATAGTGTCCGTTGTCGGCCAGTGCCCTGATGAAATTGTCGAGCGGCGTCGCCATCTCGGCCATATTGCTCACGAAAGCAGGCCAGTAGTTCTCTTCGAGGTTGATGTTAACGGTGTAGTTTCCTCTCCACGGAGCGCTGATATGAGGCGACCACAGCCCCTGCAGGTTTGCCGGAACGCCCGGTGTGCGCGATGATGATATGAGCAGATATCTGCCATATTGCATATATAGCGTCTCGAGATAAGGATTGCCGCCGCCGTTGTCGGTATATTCTTTGAGCTGTTGCTCCGTCGTTTTGTTTCTCAGGAAGACGCTCCCTCCGAGATTCAGTCTGAACCGGTCGTAGATCTTGTGATAATCCTCCTGCTGGCGGCTTTTTATCTCTTCGTATCCTTTCCGTGCGATGTTATCCATATACGATCGTGCGAGGTCGATATAGGGCGCACCCTCCTTCACCGGATGTTTGTCATAACCGTTGAAGCTCGTTTCGTTGACGATGTATATCACTGCCTCGGTGGCGTCTCTGAGAGTCAGCATCGAGTCGGCGGCTTCTATCTTTCCGTCGGAAACCAGGTGAAGGATGGTGCAGAAGTGGATGCCGTTTTCGGGGTCCATATCCACCGATCCCGTCATTGTTATCTCGTTGGATGCCATTCCGATGCTTCCGTCTTCCTTTTTTTCTGATTTCGCCTTCGACAGGTGAGGCATCAGCGACGACAGACGGATATCGTAATTAAGGGCATTCTTCTTGTCGGCTTTTATCTTCATGGCGATTACCTTGTCGGGGTAGGAGGCAAGATATTCGCGCTCCACCCTGATGCCGCCGCGGTCGAACCGGTCGGAGCAGACGGCGTTGTCGATGTCGAGCTCGCGATAGTAATTGCTCACGGGGTAGTCGTTCTTGTCTTCGATGTGCAGGATGCCCAGCGGTTTGAAGAACTGCGAGTTGTTGCCTTCGACGTGCAGCTGCAACTTGTCGGCTGTCTCGTAGTCTTCCTTGAAGAGGGCCTGGCGGATTTTGGGGATCCACGTATGTGCATCCGCGTCATCATTATGATTCACCGGTTTGCCTGTCCACAGCGTTATGTCATTGAGATAGATGATATTATCTCCGCTTCCGCCATATACCAAAGCACCGATCTTACCGTTGCCTATCGGCAGCGATTCCTCGAAGAATGTCGCTTTGGTATTATACCAAAGTTTCATCGGCAGCTGTTCGTCTGCCATAGCAGTAATAGTAAGCATAGATAAAGCCAAAGTGGAAATCAGTCTTTTCATAAGATATATTTTTTCTTTGTTTTGCTATTGATAAAAATTCCTCTTTTTGCGTCCTGGCGGTTTACTTTCTCCCCTTGGAGATTATACCAGCCATCATTATTGTCAGCGGTTTTGTCTGTCTCGATTTCGTTGATGCCGGCGGATGCCATGCGGAGAGCCTCTTTCAGCCCCTCATACACGTCGATCTGTCCGTATCCGTACTGGTTGTTGGGATATTCGAGCATCGGATCCGGATGCGTGCATGTCTTGCTGAAGATGGTGATAATATCCTCCGGGGTAAGTTTCGGGTTAGCCTCGAGCCACAGAGCCACGGCACCGGTTACTACGGGCGACGCCATCGACGTGCCGCTGAGACAGTACCATGGATATTCGTATCCGTTGTATTCCGATATGGCGACCATGCCTCGTTTGTCGTTGTCGTCCATCCCGTCGAGATAATAGTAGCTGCTCCCCGACGACCGGATGTTCATTCCCGGAGCTACGACATCCGGTTTTATCCTTCCGCTGAATGAGGGCCCGACAGCCGAGGTGTTTGCCCGGAGGCCCTGGTCGCCGAGGAGGAAGTCGCTGTTCCATTCCCCGTAGTAGTTGAGAAAACCGTTGCGATAGGATGTCGCCCCCACCGATATCAGCGAGGCTGCCGCTCCCGGGGCGTTCACACCGTATGAATTGTCACCGTCGTTGAGATGGGGCACCGTCTGGCTGGTATACATATTACCCAGATAACGATGGATTTCCACATCGGCTTCTTCGCCCATCACTTCGATAGTGAAGTGTACTCCGTCGAGGCCTACCAGCTTGTCGTTCTGTATGAGCACCTCGAATGCCAGTTCTTCGGGGTTGAGATATGACGGATAGGAGTATACCGTCACCTTCACGTTTCTGCCGCTCATGATCTTGGAGTCGGTATACGAAGAGTCAGTCTCGGTGCATAGCGGCACATCCTTGCTGTGGATGATCATCGTGTCGTTGGATGCCGCGTAGGTGACGATGCGGATGTCGAAGTCTTTCCAGTCGCTCTTCAGAGTACAGATAAAAGATGTGGAACTGTTGTTGATCGTCGTTCCCGCACTTGCCGTCCCGGCCGGTTTGTGCACATAGTTTATAAGATGCCCGGTATTTCCCGCCGATGCCACGATGATTCTTCCCGGTCCGGTGAGCGAGTCGAGGATCTCGTATTCCAGCCGGGTGTCCTCGTAATAATCTTCCGCCCCGCCGATGCTGTAGTTTATCACGCATGGCATTCCTGCTTTTCCGGCATAGTCGAAGATATATTTGAAGCCCAGCAGATAGTATGCCGAGGTGGAAAAAAGACTTCTCCGGGCGTTGTCGAGCATTGAAATATTGTTGCTTGTCACCGTTCCGACGAGACAGATATCGCTCTCCGGAGCCAGTCCCATATATTTCGTGTCATATCCGCTGCCGGCGGCCGTTCCCGTGGTATGAGTACCATGGGAATACTTTATCCCGTCATACGAATGAGCCAGTTCGAGAATCGTTTCCTTAGTGGTATATTCCTGTCCGGTGAACAGATAGTCGGGACGGCTGATGGTATCACGGCTGAGCATATCCCAGAGAGCCTTGATGCGGTAGGTCTTCATGTCGGCGGTGTAGAAATTGGGATGTTCGAGATCGTATCCGAGGTCCTGCAGACCTACCACCACCCCCTTGCCCTTGTACGGCATGTCCAGATCCCTGCCTTCGTATGCCGGCCATGCGTCGATGCAATATGCCACAGTGTCGAGTGTCGCCTCCCTTATCGGTGACGCCTCGATTCTTTCCACGGCATCCTCATCGGAAAGCGATGCGATCTGATGGAGGGGTACTCTCACGATGTGGATATCACCGAAGCTGGTGAGCGATGCTGCCTTGTGCCTGGATAGTACTTCTTCGGCGCTTTCCTCAGTACCGTTCATCCTTGCGAGCACGAGGATGTCATCATTCGCGGAAAGGGCTTTTATCTTTTTTGCCGACGTGTTCTCCCGCTCGGCGAGCGTCCTTACGAAGGGCGATATCTTCGATCGGGCGGAGTGCTGGGCCGTACTCGTCATATTGCAGCAGAAGAGCAGGGCGCACAAGAGAGTCAGCAACCGGTAATTTCGTTTTGTCATATCTGTTCTGGTAATAACTATCGCAAAAGTACTAAATTTTTCACGGAAGGCCAAATTTTCTCCCGATTTTTTCGTATATTTGCACCCAGAATAGTTTTCCATCAGTTAATGACATCAGGAATATGATTGAATATATAAAAGGTGAACTCACCGAACTTACTCCCGCGATGGCTGTCATCGAGGCTGCCGGTGTGGGCTACGGACTCAATATCTCGCTGAATACATACGATGCGATACAGGGCAAGAAAGAAGTGAGGCTTTACGTATACGAGGCCATAAGGGAGGATGCTTATATCCTCTACGGCTTTGCCAGCAAACAGGAACGCGAGTTGTTCGTACTTCTGTTGTCTGTATCCGGTGTCGGAGCGAATACGGCCCGGATGATGCTCTCCTCGATGTCGCAGGCGGAGTTGTGCAATGCCATCTCCACGGGCGACGAACGCCTGATAAAGGGAATCAAGGGTATAGGTCTGAAGACCGCTCAGAGGATCATCGTCGACCTGAGAGACAAGATCGTGAGTCTCGGCATACAGAGCGAGATTCCCGCCGGCGGTTCGATGTCGGCTCCTGTCGACAACGCTGTCAAGGATGAGGCTGTGGCAGCTCTCACCATGCTCGGATTCTCCCCGGCTCCGTCGGCCAAGGTCGTCGTGGCGATACTTAAAGACAATCCTTCGCTGCCTGTGGAACAGGTAGTGAAACTGGCTTTGAAACAAATTAAGTAAATATATATTTATGCTATGTCAAAAATCGTTTTTATTACAGGTGCTACAAGTGGAATAGGAGAGGCCTGTGCAAGGAAATTCGCACAGAATGGTTATCGTGTGATCATCAACGGGAGAAACTCTCCCAAACTGGAACAGTTGGCGAAGGAACTGAGCAAAGACGGTGCAAGAATCCTTTCTCTGGCTTTCGACGTGAGAGACAGAGAGCAGGCAGCGAAGATATTGGAACAACTGCCGGAAGAATGGAAAAATATTGACGTGTTGATAAATAACGCCGGTCTTGCTCTCGGTCTTGAACCGGAGTATAAAGGCAGTATCGACGATTGGGAGACCATGATCGACACCAATATCAAGGGCCTCCTCAACATGACCCGTATGATCGTTCCCGGAATGGTGGAGCGCAACAGCGGTCATGTGATCAATATCGGCAGTGTCGCCGGTGATGCCGCTTACGCCGGAGGCAACGTATATTGTGCCACCAAGGCGGCGGTGAAAGCTCTGAGCGACGGCCTGCGCATCGATGTTGCCCACACGAAGGTCAGAGTCACCAATATCAAGCCCGGTCTTGTGGAGACTAATTTCTCCGTCACCCGTTTCCACGGCGACCAGAACAGGGCTGATAATGTATACAAGGGCGTGAAGCCTCTCACGGGGGGCGATATCGCCGAGTCGGTGTTTTTCGCGGCCAGCGCTCCGGAGCATGTGCAGATCGCCGAGATGCTTATCCTCGCTACCCATCAGGCCAACGGAACAGTAATAGCAAGGGAAGAATGATGGATGCACTATCGGAAGAACTTCAGGAATTCCTCCGCAGGCTCGCCGTGACGCCCGAATGGCAGATGATGAAAGATTTCTGCTGAAAAGCTTGCCAGTTACAAAAAATATTATTACCTTTGCACTCGAATCTTTAGGGGTGCCAGGCAGTTGCCTCGGCTGAGAACAGACCCTTGAACCTGATACGGGTAATGCCGGCGTAGGGAAAAAGGTGCGATAAGCCCCTTATTTATTAATATATAATAAGGTAACGATGAGAAAGATTTTTTGTATGGCAGTGGCTGCGCTAGCCGCTGTATCAGCAGGTGCTGAAGAGAGAGACGAGATGACGGATTCGCTTACTACCGTGAAACTGCAGGAGGTGCAGGTGGTGAGCACCAGGGCGCAGAAGAACACTCCGATGTCTTATTCCGATCTGGATAAGAAGGAGATCGAGAAAATCAACTACGGGCAGGATATCCCTTTCCTGCTGTCGGCGACTCCCTCGGTGACGTTCACTTCCGATGCCGGTAACGGGATAGGATATACCACTATCCGCGTGAGGGGTACCGATCCCTCGCGTATCAATATCACCTCCAACGGAGTGCCGATGAACGACTCCGAGAGCAGTCAGGTGTTCTGGGTGAATATGGGCGATTTCGCGTCTTCGGTGCAGTCGATGCAGATACAGAGAGGCGTCGGAACGTCGACCAACGGATCGGGGGCCTTCGGGGCTACGCTCAATATGCAGACGGAGAATATCGGAGTGACGCCGTTCGTGGGGCTCGACCTCGCAGGAGGCAGTTATCTGTCGCATAAGGAGACGGTGAGATTCGGAACCGGTCTTATCGCTGACCACTGGGGACTGCAGGGAAGACTCTCTAATATCGGATCGAAAGGGTATATCGACAGGGCTTCCACAAAACTGAATTCCTACTTCCTTCAGGGCGGATATTTCTCGGATAATACGATGGTAAAAATCCTTACATATAACGGAGTGGAGGAAACCTACCACGCATGGAATTACACTTCCAAATGGGAACAGCAGCAGTATGGCCGCACTTATAATTCCTGCGGGGAATATTGGGATGCCGACGGAAACAGACATTACTATTCCGACCAGACCGACAATTATCACCAGCAGAACTACCAGCTGCATTGGAATCAGATCCTCACTGACCAGCTGAAAATGAATGTCGCCCTGCATTATACCAAGGGAAACGGATATTACAATCAGTATAAGAGTTCGCGCACCCTTTTCGAATATAATCTCGACAAGGATGAGACGTGGGCGAAGAGCGACCTTGTAAGACGCAAGGCGATGGATAATGACTTCTACGGATTTGTTGCCAGTCTCGTTTATGACAATTCCGACGGTCTGCAGGCCACTCTCGGCGGTGGATGGAATAAATATGATGGCGATCACTTCGGACTGGTTACATGGGTGAAGCAGCCGGTATCGGGATACAGCTTCGATCCTGACTGGAAATATTATGATAATAATACGAAGAAGACGGATGCTAATATCTATGCGAAAGCAAGCTATGAATTTTCAAGAGGTCTTTCGGGATTCCTCGATCTGCAGTATCGTCATGTGGGTATTACCATGACTGGTGATGCTGATGCTGTCAACTGGGATACATACAAGCGCATTGTCTACGGTCTTGACAAAAAATATGACTTTTTCAATCCTAAGGCCGGAGTGAATTATCAGATCGATCGTAACAACAGGGCATACATCTCCTATGCTGTCGCCAACAGGGAACCGGTGAGGAATAATTTCGAAAACGCGCTTAATGCGCTGGCGACGGAAATGCCGGTGTCGGAACGTCTCGGCGACCTCGAGGCCGGATACAAATATCAGAATTCTAAGTTTGCAGCCGGCGCTAACTTCTATTATATGCACTACAAAGACCAGTTCGTGCTTACCGGAGCTCTTGACGCTATCGGCGAGGCACTTACCGCCAATGTCGACAAGAGCTATCGTCTGGGAGTCGAGCTCGAGGCGGCATGGCAGCCGGCTGACTGGTTCAGATGGGATGTCAATGCCACTCTCTCCAGAAATAGGGTGGAGGGTGTCGAAATCGCTCTTGAGGATGGCGGTAATATGATTCTCGACGGAGAAAAACCGCTGTCGTTCTCGCCGGATATTATCTTTAATAATGTCTTCACTTTCAATTACAGGGGTTTCGAGGCTGGGGTCATCTCTCAGTTTGTCGGTGATCAGTATCTTACAAATACAGGTTTCAAAACTATGGAATGTGCCGATGAAAACGGCAATACCACTTACGAGACTCTCCAGCTCAAAAACCACTGGAATACTAATCTGAATCTTTCTTACAAATTCGGAATGCAGAAATATGGAATTAAGGATGTGACTCTCGGCTGCACCATATATAATATCTTCAGCGCTGAATATGATAATAACGGTTGGGCGGCTCCTCAGTATCGCAAACAGAGCGACGGTAGTGTGACAGCGGTTAATACATGGGGCTGCAGAGATGCTTACGCTGTCGGTTTCGCTCCTTCTGCTCCCATAAATTTCATGGCTCATCTGTCAATAAATTTCTAATTATATGCAAGGGATAATTGATTATATCGCCGGCAATTCTCTGCTGATACTTGACGTCTCGGCGACTGTCCTCGGACTGATATACATCTGGCTGGAATATCGGGCGAGTATCTATCTGTGGATCGTGGGAATTATCATGCCGGCCATCGACACGGTGTTATATTTCAAGGCCGGCCTGTATGCTGATTTCGGTATGGCGGTGTATTATTGTCTCGCTGCAATATACGGTTATATGGCGTGGAGGTTCTTCGGCGGAAAGGATAAGCACGATTCCGTCGGAGAACTGCCGATCTCTCATTTCCCTTCCCGGTATATTCTGCCTTCTGCATTGGTGTTCCTTTTTGCATGGGCGGTCATCTATTACATACTGGTGACTTTCACAAACAGCAATGTCCCGATAACCGACAGTTTCGTGAATGCTCTTAGCTTTATCGGCTTATGGGCTCTCGCCCGCAAATATGT
>Ga0065709_1029395_pt1 | contig 25089 bp, 24 predicted proteins | sample Hoacrofraction14_2_FD_59096 | JGI IMG/M metagenome (GOLD analysis project Ga0065709, IMG submission 59096) | Hoatzin crop microbial communities from Cojedes, Venezuela, sample from fiber fraction 14 v1 | ecosystem: Host-associated > Birds > Digestive system > Esophagus > Crop | place: Venezuela...
ATTTTTCTAACTCGGTTAAGTCAGTAATTCTTATCTTACACTGAGGTATCTTTTTTTCAACGCCCTCTTAAATCATACAGGAAGCTCCTGTTCATCAAATTGTGTTCTTTCTGATTTGTCATCGAAAGTGTTTCTATAAATATGGTAGTGGGAAAAATGAAAAATGTAAGGCAAAAAGTGCGTATTTTTTTTAACTTTTGAAAATTTGTGAAAAATGACGAGTGGGCATAAAAAAGCCCCCTGACGGCCTTTTGTGCCGCAAGAGGCTTGCTTTCAAGATTGCATTTTACGGTCTAAAACTTCAGGTGTTTTGACAGGTTGTTTTTAGTAGGTGGCGTATCCTTTCCATTCTGCTACCCACCTGTCGATATCGCTGTGGTCGATTCCTTCCAGGCCGGCAAGCCGGTCAAAGATTTTGTTCATCATTTGAAAGATTTTTCCAATGCGCGGGCGGTCAACATACTGAGCAGGCGTAAAGACGATCAGATAGGCGTGGTCATCTTCCTTAATCTCTTTGATCAGGATCGAACCGTCCGGAAGCGTTTCTTTCAGTTCATTATAGGCTATCTCGACGCCCTTCAGGTCATCTTCAAAGGAGCGGCGAAGGAACCGGCATTCCGGGAGCCAGACCAGATATGTTACAGCGACCCCGTAAAGCCCGTTATATTCTGCCAGATAACAGGTGTAATCGTCCTGGATCTGGCAAACACAGCCTTTGTCGTCAAAAAACGGAGCGCTGTAAAGCGGACGAAGCTCTTTCGGAAGTTCTTCCGGTTCAATAGTACATACGGACGAAAATTTTTTAGACATGCGGTGCGGGTTGATCGGCACGCCGGTTCTGTTTGTCCAGTAATAAAGGTTGTCAATGTCCCCGATTTTAATATTGCGAGCCATATACTTTCCTCCTGTTTTATCGTAATCTCACACTTCGTACTACTTGCGAGTTTTTGATTCTTTTTCTCGTTCATATATATGGTAGTAGGTTTTGATAAAAATGTAAGGCAAAAAGTGCGTATTTTTTCAGGATTTGAAAGTTTGTGAAAAATGACGATGTAGGCACAAGACGCGCCCTTCTATAAAATTTGTGACCTATTTCAAGAATTCATACTCAAATAGTGTGTTAACCAGATTGTCGCGATAATATTGCTTTGTAAGTGCTTTGATTTCTTTTATCAGTCGGTCAAGCATCGGATATTTTCGAGCTGTCCTCAGTTCCCCCTTTGTTTTCCTACGGGCGGGGACTTTTACGTTGATTTCTTTGTCAATCTGGTAGAGCCCATAAGTATATTCCGGGCGGTATTCGTCCGGGCATTCTGCTTTAACTTTTTTCAGAAGCTGGTTCATCTTTTCCAAAAGAACCTGATCCTGTTCTGTCAGGCTGTAGCCTTTTGAAATAAATTCATCAAGCTTTTTTTTAGCCAGAGTGTCTCCGTCCAGACAAAGCTGGTTAAGATAAAGGCGGTTGTCAGATCCATAAAGAGAACGCATATGCGGATAATGGCTCGTGCAGGTCCAAAGCAACGTGCGAAACAGAAATGGGTTTAGTTGTCCGCTGATAAGGTCAGAGACATATCGTGCCGATCCGTCTGCCGACTTCATGATCATAGACATAGACTTCCAATCGTCACAACAGTCTGTATATCTGGATGCAGCGAACATGGGGAGTTTTTCAACAAAGTTATCTGAGCGAAGATAAAATCCATTGGCACTGAATACCCCGGCAATGGTCAGTCTTGATATCAAACGGGCATTATCAAACGTATGCCCCGGAACGACCAGGTATCCGACAATATTCTTATTATACCGTTTTTTTATACGCAAAGATTTGTCTGGTCGCTTGCTTTCTGTTCCGTCAGGTTCACAGGCAATTCCGTTTAGCTCATCCGGAAATGTGCGGGTGTCATAATACGCTTCTTTATAAGCTGTATGCACCCGCCTTACGGATATCTCTCCTTCCTCTCTTATGTTATCGTCGACAAGGTTTATTGCTTTCAGGCGAACTTCTTCTGTTTTCGGAGCATCTTCGTTCGACCAGTAAATACAGGATATGCAGGCTTCATTGATGGTTTGAAAGGCTTTTCGGTTAAAGGCATATCCGCCCATAAAGCGCTTGTTTACCAGATTCTGTACTTTCCAATATTTCACTGGCGAAAAAACGATCAGGCTGTCTGTCGGCTGCCTGAGCAGGTATTTAAAGGTCGACCAGATGAAGACGTTTGCCATGTCGTGGGTTGCCGGACCTTTGACCTCTTCTCTCATTTTTCTTGCCATAAAAGCATCCTTCCAAAGGGAAGATGCCCGACTGGTGCCGTTTTTTTGAAATTCTACCCCCGTGGTTTCAACAAAAGGCGGGTTGATGTAAACGATAACTGCGCAAGTATCATCATTAAGGTACTTTCGCACTTCCGGATCATCAATGATATCTCTTTCCAGTGCGTTGGTCCCGACAGGAAGCTGATCTTCATTATCATTTTGCCGTCTTCCTGTGTTTTCTGATGGCGGCGGAACGATATATCTGACACGGATTCCAAACCTGTTTTTCAGAATCGACTGCTCCTGTGGATCATAGGTGCTGACAATTACATGTGACAGAAGATCGTTGCCCTCATCGTTTAGATGCATTTCAAGATTTCCGGTTCCGGCACAGGTATCAATGATGACATAATCTTTCTTCCCTGCATTAAGTGCTCGTCTCACAGCCGCCCGGACCAGACCACAAGCGAGCTTTGCATATTGCGGCGGTGTATAAAACTGCCCGAGCCTTTTCTGTTTTATCAAGTTGTTTGAAGTGTTTGATGTAACGATTGGATTTTTCATGGCATGTGTGCCCTTTTTTGTGTACAAAAAGCGTATGCCGTGTTTTGGCTTTTGCCTTTAGCTATTTTGAAACGTTTTTTCACACATTGTTTATGTTGCGTTATATGCTTTAAATGTTTTACGCTTTTAAATTATTTAAAGTTTTTTATGCTTTATCTATTGCATTATCTTGGTATTTGTGATACGATACAAGTGGCAGAACAATATATCGATTTATATCGGTGCTTTGGTCGAAAGATGAAAGCAAAAAACACCGTCCGATGGCAGCCGGACGGTGTTTTTATGGTTCGTTTTGATTGCTGCCAACCGGCTTTTTGTTACGAACAAGGATTCTGGCATATTTCCACTTCCCGTTCAGATAGCAACTTTCGTTTTGAAGGTTTTTAGGTTTCTCCCCGTGTGAAGTACAAAGCTGAAGTATCTCAAACTGCTCCGGATTGTAGATATCCAGAAAGGTGATCGGTACGCCCATGACGCCGGAATAATCCACCGGAATCATAGCCATACCGGATACTTCTATAGCGTTATAATTGTCATATTTTGGATAATCCTTTTCGTGACCCGTATAGCGTGCGCAGAATTGCTCCGATAAAAAGAGGTTCTCATGACGCTTGGGAATATCAAGGTTTGTATACCATCGAGACAAATTGACGACTTTTCCGGACAATCCGTCCGAAGTTATAAACTTGCGCGGCGAACCATACCCCAACCAAAGTCTATTGTTCTTGACCAGCGGAAAAATTTCCTTGCATATCGGAGCGTTCTTATTCCCTATAAAGACATATTTTTTGTTATAAAGTTCCATAAGAGCCAGAAAGTCACGAACCAGCGACCAGGGTGGATTCGTAACCACGATATCTGCCTCATGTAAAAACGATATACATTCTTCAGAGCGAAAGTCTCCATTGCTCTGAAGCGGCTGTTGTTTCCCAAAAGATAGCTCTAAGTCTCTGCCGCCCTCATATGTTATAAGATAAGACGGTTTTCCCGATGGTTCATAATGTGTTGCGATGAGCTTTTTTAGATCGAGTGCGGTGAAGTTTGAGTGAAAATAAGTCCAAAATTGAGAGCCTGCATCATCACAGTTGCAGTAGACTACCTTGTTTCGAAAGTGTTTGGCATACCATCGCATCTCTTGTTCTATATCTTCCAGCCGGGTGTAAAACTCGTCATTCTTCGCCGCTTTTGCTGCAACAAGATTGGTGTTTTTCGCCATGATACCTTCCTGTTTTCTGCATCAACTCAAAAAAATATTCCTCAGAGCATATTTTTCTCAAGAAAAATATGCCGAAAGTCATATTTTCTTTGGTTTTCGCTTGATTGGGCGGCCTTCGGCGTCAGTCTTTTTTGCTCTAAGCTTGACGATCTTTTCTTTCGTTGAGGGGTATTTTTCTATCCCCGCTTCCTTTCGAAGCCGTCGAAGAGCGGCATCTTCGATCTGTCCCACGCGCCGCCGGGTAATGCCAAGACTTAGAGCAGTTTCCTCCTGGGTCATCGGTTCATCGCCTGTCAGACCATATCGGAGGTTGAGAACTTCCCGATATTTTTCCGGAAAATTATCAAACATGCCTTTTAAATACAGGTATTGTTCATGCTCTTCGGTTTTTCGAAACGCTTCTTCACTCTTTTCATCCGGCGTTACCGCCTCTCTGGTAAGTGGCGTGCCTCCGTCGCCTTGATCGATCGTCTGATCAAGTGAAATAGACTGCTCTGAAGCACTCAAAAGTCCCCGAACGGTTTCCGGCGTCATATGCAGTGTTTTAGCAAGCTGACTTATGCTCGGGATCGGTTCGTTTGCGTCGGCGTACTTTTTAAGTTCCTTGTGAAGGCGAGTGTTGCATTCTACGGAGTATTTTCCATATTTTTTGCCCGTATTGTCATGGACATTCAGCATACTCCATTGCATGACCCTGTAAAGATAAGTCGAAAATTTTGTATCGCGGTCCGGATCGTATCGCTGGATCGCTTCTGTCGTAGAAAAGACTGCGTTTTGAATATAATCTTCAATGTTGTTTTTCAGATTGAGTTCCATTTGTTGCGCAACGATGATACCCAGCCGCAGCGAGGCAAGGATAAGCAGATCCCTCGCCTCGCGGTCGCCAAGCTTTGCTTTTACAGCCATTTCATGCTGTTCTCTTGCTGTAGGAACAGGAATGGACCTGGCAAAAGCAATCATGTTTTCTGTGGAGGCGCTGGCTTGCATGTTGATCTGACCGTTTTTGTACTTTTCAGCCCACTCCTGAAACGGTGTTTTCCCCGTTCCGTTTATTACTTCTAAATCTTTGCTTTCCATAGGCTACCTCCAGACATGGTAGCTGCTTTCTTAGTTTTTCTTCCTGGTTTTGCCGCTTGACGGGAATTCAAGGTTGAATTCAAACTCAAACCCTTCTTTTCTTTCCCCTGTCCGGGATGTATAGGAGTACTCCTTTACACCCTTTGGGATCAGCATGGCGTCATACGTTTTTCCGCTCTTGGAGGTAAGTCCCCTGAGGGTGATGCTTTTGCCCGTCAGAAGCGATTTGACCTGGTTATCCGTCAGGGTCTTGCCCATCGCGCGACCCAGTGACATGCCGCACTTGTTGGTGCAGTATGCTCCATACTTGCCAGAGATCACGTTCCCGCCACAGTGTGGACACTGGCCAAGCACGTTTGCTCCACCGCCAAAGGACGCCGCTCCGGACGAAGATGCAGATGTTTTGAGCCGCTCGTCTCTTGCTTCAAAGTCTTTATTCAGTTCTTCCGCTGAGATCGCCAGAGCCTCGTCGATCGTTTTTTCGCCCTTGTATACGTCTTTCAGAAGTACCTGCAGGCGGACTGACAGGTTTGCGTCAAGGTCGATGCGGAGTTTTTCCAGATATCCGACCATAGCCTCGCCCTTGGGTTCCAGATGATATGTATCATCTTTTGCCTGTGAGATATATTTGCAGGCAATTGCCTTGGTGATCGTAGGCGTACGTGTTGCTTCGGTTCCGATCTCAAGACCTTTCAAGATGTCCCTGTATTCCTGCGTATCATCTTCGCTGTCACTATCGACACTGCCAAACGGCTTTTTAAGATATGCACTGAGTGTTTCCGTGTTGTAACGTTTAGGCGGTGTAGTCTGCTTTTCAGCTGGCACGAAGTGATGCGGTACCTTGTCGCCTACATTTAAGGCAGGCAGGAACGTGTCCTTCTTGCTTCTTTCGTAGCGAAGGAAACCTTCCTGAAGAATGACTTCGCCTTTTAAAGTGAATGTTTCGTCCCCACATCGGATCTCGACCTTTGTTTCTTCCGCGATACAGTCTTCCGCACAGAACACCGCGCAGAAGCGATTCAGGATCATGTCATAGATGGACTTTTCAGCACCCGTGAGGTCCTGAGGGATCTTGACTGTAGGGGTCAGGGCACTGTGACTTTCGATCTTACTGTCATCAAAAACAGCTTTGCTTTCGATGAGCTTAAGCTCCCGTCCCGGAAAAACGTCCATGACCGCACGGATCGAAGCGAGCGTTCGGTCTTTTTCAGCCGTGGCCAGATATTCAGTATTTGTTCTTGGATAAGTGACATAACCGGCTTCATAGAGCTTCTGTACGATATCCAGAGACTGTTGCATCGGAATCTTCAGGTTCTTGCCGGCAGCACCCTGGAGCTTTGACAGTGAGAAAAGTTTCGGGCGGCGTTTCGTGACCTTCTTCTTTTCGATGTTGGTAACGATCGCGTCTGCCGCGTTCAGCTTATCGCATAGCGCCTGTGCGTCTGCTGTTTCGCCTTCTTTGAACTTGCGGCTGACAGTAAGCTTTACCTCTTTCCCGCCGACTTCTTCTTTGGACTCTGCCTGATAATAAGTCTCCGGAACGAAGTTCTGGATCTCCTTTTCACGGTTATAGATGGCCTGAACGATTGGCGTTAACACCCGGCCGATGTTGTATACTGACCTGTCCTGACATTTGATGGTGACATAGCGGGTCAGGTTGATGCCATACATCCAGTCGATGATCGTACGGGCGAGCCCCTCCCGGTAGAGGTTGTCATACTCATCATCCGGACGGAGCTGCTGCATCTGTGCCTGGATCGTCGGATCAGCCTGATCCGGAAGCCACAGGCGTGTTATCTTTTTCCTCCCTTTGAGTCCCTTCATCAGGATAAGACGCACGATAAGCTCACCTTCGCGATCTGCATCACCGCAATGGATGATCTCGTCAACATCACTGCTGTTCATCAGCTTTTTCAGGACTTCATACTGCTTTCGGATACCCGGGTCGACCGTGTTCTTCTTTTTAAGAGTTTTCTTGTCTACCTCTTTTTTGAGAGAAAACTGATAATCTTCTGCCCTGCCCCTTCCCGGATAAAACGGCAGATCTTCCATACGCCAGGCTGTGTGTGCCTCTCTTTCTCCTTCCGGAAAGTACTCCTGCAGGTCGATCAGTCCGAACAGGTGACCAAAGGCATAGGAAACATACATATCCCTTCCTTCCCAGTACCCATCCTTTTTGTCAAACGGCCCGTTGCTTTTACCCATTGCCCCTACGACTTTTTGTGCAAGGGACGGCTTTTCCGCGATGACAAGTTTCATAAATCCCTCCTTGTGACTTGTATTTCTTCTATAGCTGTTTTATGATGATTGCCGCTTACCTTCCATTCGTTAGCGACATGTATTCTTTTGTGTTGATATATTCCCCGTCCTTTTTGATATGTTTAAGAGAAAAGCTGTACTTTTCTCCGTACATGTCTTTCAGGTTTTCGACAATAGCCTCGTATTTTTTCGAGTCATCTGTTTTGTTCGGGGAGACATAAAAGATGAGATATTCTTTAGCATCACTTTTAAGCAGAACAGATGTGATTAAGACCTCTTCATAGAGGTTTGCGACCTGTCGTGCTTTTTCTTTTACCTCCTCTCTTTCCTGTTCTTCTTTTTCCAGAACGATTTTTTGCATGAGTTGTTCGCTCTTTTTTCGTTCTAAATAACCTTCCCGACTTCGCCAGTAGGGGCATTCGGTGTACTTTTCTAAAAACGAACACTTTTTCTGTACACAACGGTGCGTTTGCAGCACTGTCCTGGTGACATACCCGGGGTGTTGTTGCAGATGACAGTATCCGACGATATTTGCGTTTTTAACGTAGACCGGTCCCTGACAGGCGACGTGGTAACGGCAGATCCTTTCCGGATCCTTGCTGATCTCTTCGCGCCTGGACATGGGCTTCTCCTTTTCTCTGACAGCCCCAAAGCGCTGATAGGTTTTAGTTACCTGCTCTTTGCGCGCTCCTTTCGCTGTTTATTTTCCTTTGTTATACCCATGTTTACATCTTCTCTCTCTTTTCCTTTTTGCTGCGGGTTTTGCTTTCGATTGTTTTGCAGTTCCCGGTCACTGATTTCGATGGCTTTCTTTTCGTCATCGAGCATTTTTGCAAGACACATGAGCGGGATCTTTTCATAAGTGTTTTCGAACACAAGCGGTTTTGTGCTGTTTGGTGTCAGGCCCGTTCCGTCCTTCAGGCATTTTTCTATCGCACTTTCAAATCGGGAAAACTGTACTTCTTCCGCACTTGTCCGTTTGTCAAACACAAGGTTTTCTTTGACACTGTCACTGGCACGCCGAACAGCCATAGCTCTTTGACGTTCCTGACTGATCGGTTTCAGGTAAACAGGCCGGAAGCTTTCATTTGGCATATTCGCGGTAAGCTCTTCAAACCCTTTCGGATCAATGATGTAAGCATCCGCCGCTTCGACCTGTGATTTCGTGGCAAAATACTCAAATTCACCGATGACGGTTTTTGCTGCCTTTTCACTCTCAGGCACTCTGGCGGCCTGTGCTTTGGTGATAAACAGATGTGTGTCTTCATTTTCACTGCGCTTTGGTCTTGTGGTCGTGCTCTTTACAAAAGTCCAGCCGTACTGTTCCTCCAGAAGACGCCTGAGGGCGTCCTTCCCGGAAGCGGTACGGCCGATCAGAAGATATTTCATATAACTCCTTGTTCACGCTTTGTCTTATCTTTTTTCCCTGTTGTTACACCTGATTGTTTTTGTTCAGGTTTTGCTTCGATTTCTTCAGCATGAGCGGGTGCTTCTTTATGTTTTAGTCGCCAGACTCTTTGCCGCATAAGCTTGTTGCGTCGCATGGCTCTTTCTTCACTTCTGTTCTTTTTTTCTTCTTCTGCATTCTGCGTTTTTTCCAGTTGCTCCCGACCTGCTCTGCTGTTATAAAGGTAGACCAGATCTTTATATTTTTCGTGTGAGCGGATCTTTTTCAGGATAACTTCATCTCTTTGCATGATGGCAGTGTGGCGAACGCCTCTTTCTCTGGCTAATTGTGATTGGGTTCTGGATGTTTCCGGGTCCCCATGAAGTGCAAAAAAGATTTCTCTTTCTTCGTCATTTAACGCCTCGCTTAGGATCGTCTGAAGAAGTTCGTCACGCTTAGCTTCTTTTTCTTTTTTTATAACGGCGTTTTCCGGCATGTATTCAGAACGATATACGAGGTTATCCTGCGAATGTGAAGATATTTCCATGTCTATTGTACTGGCTTCTGTCGGGATGTCGGTCTGATTTATCTTGAAGTATTTATGAGTAAGAATCGTGTATGCGTAGCCGGTAAAGGCCCACCCGCGGTTCGGATCAAATCTGTCAACTGCGTCGATCAGCCATTCCAGACCGCTTTGGATCAAATCTTCATCGGTGCGGTGAAGCGTCTGTTTACAGGCTGTGACAACAAGGCCCATGTTAGCCAGGATTAGTTCTTCTCGAAGAGCTACCTCACCTGCCCTGAGACGTCTGAATAGCTCCAGTGTCTCTTCCTTTGAGTATTTTTTCATGCCCGATACGCTGGTGTAGAACGCCATTGTCTGATTGGGATTCAAGGGATCCGGCATATCACCGTCTGTCTTTTTTACTTTCTTTGCGGCTTTCCCGGTTTTCTGAAGCCTATCGTCTTCGTAATAATCGTATTCGCTCATGTTTTTCCTTTTTGCCAAAAGGCAATACGCATATCCGCGCTTTCAGCGGATGAATATTTTCGGGCGTTCGCCCATGATATTTTGTATATAACGCCCTCTCTGGTCAGCTGCACGATAACGGTCGTGAAAGCTTATAGTGTCGTCTCCGGCACATAGATGCCCTTATATTTTCCCTTCTCTTTACCGGTGTCCGTGACGATAGCCGCGTCAGGCTCCGCATCCGCATAAGTATTCGGGCTTATGATCTTGTTTGGAGCGGTCAGGGCAGTCGTTCCGAGCGGTTTTGTCAAGTCACCGTTTTTGGCGATTAGAGCTACCAGCGCCTGACTGTCAAGCATGCCCAAAAGGACCCCGTTTTCATCCGTGACAGGCATCTCTTCTTTGGCTCTGGTAAGGCTTTTAGCGACACTTAAAAGATCGTCTGTGCTTTTCAGGGCTTTTTTCTTTTTTAAGACGTCTTTGACCTTGGGCCGAACGCCGTTCGTTTCAAGGAGGATCCTCTCAAGGAATGAGACCATCTCGTCCCCGGGAACAACAAAAACATCCGGTCTGTGCTGCAGGTAGTTGCGGGTCATGCGACACAGGCGAAGCCGTGCTTCATCCGCTGACCTGTTTGCGTTTTCACCAAATTCTTTTTCAAGGTCGTAAACGCTTCTGCCGGATGACGAGAGGCTCTCCTCCAGCTTTTTGTAGGCATTCAAAAAAGCCGCGCAAGCGGCTCTTTCTTTTTCATCTTTTTTCACGAGTTTCCTTTCTTCAGGTGGATGTGCCCGTTGGTTTCTGAATTCTCAGTCTCTGTAAGCACAGGCATCCGGCACCCAGTGTTCCGGCCACGGCTGCGGCTCTCTCATATCCTCCGGGATCTCCGGATAGGAAAACCGGTTGTAGTAGGAATAATCATCCTTCGCACGCAGATCTGTGCGGATAAACCCGAAGTAGGTCTTATCTCCATGTTTTCTTTCTCCGAGACGGCCGGTGATCGTGATGACCTTTCCCGCCTTGGTGACAAAGTTTTCAATGCGGATCTCCTCGCCGCGGCAAAGAGCGTTTGCTTCTTCCTGCGTAAAGCGATGACTTCCATATGTTGCCTTAAACCATTTCCCCGACGGGATCTTTTGTGTTTCCTGATTCGCCACGGCGACTCTCCTTTCTTTTGGCAGCTTGGGTCGATAGTTTGATCTGATCGGTGCTTATAGAAATGCTTGGGGCGTAAAAGGGGACTATCCATAGCGACAGTCCCTTTGGTTTTATTCAAAACGCTTCTCTTCTTTTCTTCGGTTTGCTTTCTTGCTCATGTTTTCATCTTTTTATTCTCGGAGGCCTGCTCGTGTCCATGTAAAACGATCAAGGTTCCATCATCCCTTCCGTCGCTTCCATCGTTGCCCTGCCCGTCAAGAGGTCATGGATAAACACGGCAAGCAGCGCCCCGGCAACAGGCCCCGCAATGAAGACCCAGAGCTGTTTCATCGGCTCGCCTTCCCCGCAGATAAGCGAGATGAGTGCCGGTCCGAAGCTTCTTGCCGGATTGACGCTCGTTCCCGTCATCGGGATCCCTACGATATGCACCATCGTAAGGCTAAGACCGATGATCAGTGGAGCAAACCGCCCCGTATCGTTCTTTTCGTCCGTGACCATAAGGATGGTCAGGATAAAGAAGAACGTCAAAAGCATTTCAACCAATAAACCTGTTTTAATGTCGTTCATAACGCCGAAAAGCGTGTTTGCAGCAAAAAATGGTGCCTGATATTCGCCAAAACCGTTTTCACGAATAAACCATAAGGCTGCGGTAGCCAGCGTGCTTCCGAGAAGCTGTGCGACGACATATAAAACAAGGTCTTTAAAGCCAAGCTTTCCCTCAAGCCGCATGGCAATGGACACAGCCGGGTTGAAATGACCGCCGGAGATGTGCCCGAGCGCGCTGGCCATAACAAATACGCTAAGGCCAAATGCTAAAGCGGTCAGGATCATGCCGCAGCCGCTGTCTGCATTAACGCCGCAGACAAGAGCGCTTCCGCAACCGAAAAACACCAAAGCAAAAGTGCCGAGAAACTCAGCAGCATACTTTCTCATATCCGTTCTCTCCTTTTAGTAACGCATCTCACGCATTGTTTCAGCGATGACCAGAAGCAGCATCAGAATACCCGATACCAGATATATCAGGAACATTTCCCGTATAAAGGTGTATCCGGCAGTCCTGGCAAAATAACATCCGGCAAGCAGAAACAGACCTGAAAAGCTCGATGCCATAAGGTCGGCGGCACCGATAAGGCCAAGGAATCCTGCGGTAAGGCCAAAGAACAGGCAGATGAGCGTGTGGTCGGAAAGGACTTCCATCAGCTTATAGCTAAGCGAGATGTCTCCGGCTCCGCAAAGACCGAGCGTAAGGATAAGGGTCAGGCTGGCGATCAGCCCTCCGAGGATCATACGTGTTGTTTTCAAGTGTTTTCTCCTTTCTGAGATCGTTTGATCACTATGGATCTTTGGTTGTGGTTGTTTTCAGATCAGTCGCCGCTCTTGCCGTCCGCCGCGCGGTCGGCTCTCTCTGCCTCCGACGCTGTACTTCCTGCGGCATAAGTGGAAAAGATGTTGTCGGTCGGAGCAAAGATCGGCTGGTCGATCAGGGGCTTTTCTTCCTTGGCCGCCAGCTTTCTGGTGTCCTGTTCACCGTCCTTTTGCTCTGTAAAAATAAAGGAACGTGGGCGGTCCTGAAGCTCCTTCTGACGCTTGGCCGTTTCACGCTTAAGGTCGATACAGCTGATACCGTACACGTTTCCGATGATGCTGTGAGCACTCAGCTCCCTGATTCCGTCACCGAGATTGGTGCTGGAGACCCGGGTGCAGGTAAACGTGTCGCGCCAGTGAAGGATCGCACCCACATCCGCCGCAAAAGCGCACAGTGCGCGGATCGTGTTGTCTTTGATCTCTTCAAGGTCTCTCGGCAGTTCTCTTCCCGGAAGAGACGGCTTGTTGGACATACCGTTGTAGGACACGTTCCCCTCACCGCAGATGATGTGGGCAATACTGCCATCCGAAAACGGCAGGCTGTAAAACTCGATATGATCCCCCAGATAAGGGGCAGTCAACATCTGTTTCAGTTGCAGATACTTTTCCTCGTCCGTGACGCGGAATGCGTTGGTGGTAAATGTAGCGAATGAACCTTCCATGTTTCCTCCTTGGTGGTATATTTTTATTGTTGTTTCCCCGCACTTTGGGCGGAAATGATAGGTCTTGAAAAAGTAGCATTTTGTCAATGAAGCGTTTTGTTGACGAAATGCTACACTTTCTGCTTTGCTGCTAACTGCCCGAGCTTCTCAAATGGAACGACCGCCACTGCCCTGAGGACGCTTTTTGCGGCGGGGCGGCTCCTGCGGCTGAGTTATCCTGGGGCTGAACTCTGGAAGCGTGCGCCAGTAATCCGGAAACAGCTCGTCCCGAAGATCGCGGATAGCGTCGGCTTTGGCGTTCTTTCCTAATTCTCTGAGCTGCCGTACTATCCTTGTGAGAGCTGCAGCTACTTCCATATCCGTAAGACCAAGCATGAAAAGTGAATCTACCATGTCCGGGACGCGCACCCTCGGGCCGATCTGTGGAGCACTTCCGGCGTCAAAAAAGCCATAGTCTCCATACTGGTCACCATAGTTCTTTCTAAGGTAGGTGCTGATTGCTTTACGGTTTTCAGGTGTATCCGGATACAACGCACCGGAGGCTTTCCTCATGTAGGCGGCGTCGCGGATCTTCGGGAAGCTCTTGATAACGCGGATCCCCGTTGCCGTTGCGATCTGCCCTGCTTCGAAGTCGCTCAGATAAAGCTTGTCGCCAAATGAGTCGATCTTTGCGATATGCGTGATGCCTTCACCGCTGAAGGCGTTCTCGGCTTCTTTGTCAGTGATGTAGTAGCCCTTCATGATCTTTTCAGCATTGTCGAGGTCTCGGATCGGATGATCCCCACTGCCGACTTCAAAAGACGCCTGCAGGATTTCTTCAGGCGAGATGTTAACGCCAGCTCTCTGAAAAGATTCCGACAGGAGGACTGCGAGGCTCTCGTCTGTTACCTCTGTGATCTCTTTGTTCGAATTCCCGTACCACTCCTGAGGTGTATCCCTGATAAGCTCGCGGGCTTTCTTTTCAATGAAACCTTTTGTCCATGTCAGGAACTCTTCATCTCCCCGTATGCGGTAGTAAAAATCAGGACTTCCCACGAACCACTTCTGTACCGGATACATTTCGTCGCTTTCCGTGAGAACGATCTCTTCTCTTTCCAGCTTCTCAATGCACCTCTCGATCTCATCGAGTGCCTGTTTTTCCGCTTCTACCAGGTTCGCCTCGGACATTTCAAGTGCCATCGAATAAAACAGGAAGGTGATCTCCGGCCACCGCTCTTTTACCTTTTCAGAGATCGGAAAGGCTTCTTTTTCCCCTTCATCGGTCTTCAGGATGATCGATGATTTGCGCAGCGTATTGTGAAGCTGCTTGTCCGCAAGGTATAGTTCCATCGGGGTAAAATCTCTGCTCATATGTTCTCCTTGTGTGTTTGCCTGACTCTCAGGATTCCGAAAAACGGCCTGTAACGGTTTCTTTACCAGATTCCATATCAATGAAGCTTTGTTCTTCTGGAGGCGATCTGTTCTTTCAGCTGGCATTCGATATCCTTTGACCTCATGCTTTCCGGGCGGCCGATCTTCGCACAGCCTTCAAACATATTTTCTACATCCACGCCCTTTTGCGGTTTCCAGTCCTTCATAAAATCAGCACTTTTAAGGCTTCTGCAGTCCCGGAACATTTCTTTCATGTTGCTGACATTGGATAGGCGAAAGTCGCCCGCTTTGATCTCCGACAGTCTCCTGCAGCCGTCAAACATCTGCATCATGTTTCTCACCTTTGAAGTGTCAAAGTCAGTCAGGTCAAGGCTTGTAAGAGAGCTGCATCCGGAAAACATGCTGCTCATGCTTCGGACATTGGAAGTATCAAAGGAACTGACATTGATCTCTTTGAGCTTTTCGCAGTCTTCAAACATAAGTGACATGTCCATGGCGTTTTTCGTGTTCCACCCCGTAAGATCCAGGCTCTTAAGGTCATGACAGTAACCGAACATCCCTGTCATCAGGGACAGGTTTTCCGTATTCCAGCGGGAAAGGTCAAGCTCTTCGAACGAACTTCTGTGGAACATCTCAGTCATACTGGTGACCTTCGATATGTCCCATTCCTTAAATCCCGGATCTTTTGTCAGCGCACACCAGGAAAACATGCCGGACATGTTGGTAACGTTCGAGGTGTCAAAGTGGCTGACATCCAGCTCTTTTAAGCTTCCGCAGCCATCGAACATATAGCCCATTGTGACAACACGGCTTGTGTCCCATCCCGACAGATCCAGACGCTCCAGATAATTACAGTTTCGAAAAACGCAGCGCATGTCAACGACTTTGCTGGTATCCCACGAGCTTAGATCCAGACTTTTCAGTGAATCGCAGGCGTTAAAAAGATGGTGCATCGATGTAACGCCTTCCGTAGAGACTCTCTCAATTCCCTCGATGTCCTCCAGCCGTGGATGATAGTTAAACAGAAACGCTGAGTTTTCCGGCATCTGAAACTGTCCGCTTTCGGAGTATACATAAGTCGTTTCGGACAGACGATCTCCGGACGAGAGGTAGATCTTTTCCGGCGAGTTCTTTGCAGAAACGATATCGGGGTCTCTCGCGGGCGTGCTTTTCAGGCGTTCATCACGCATGTCTGTAAAGACCAGATGGTTGGCATAGGTCGGAAAAGCATACCGGAAGCGGTTGTTGTCGATGATCCCGCGCGGGATCGCTGGGTTTGCCATATAGCCTTGTCCTTTCCCGCACAGCTATGCGGTTTTCTGATTTTCGGCATGAAAAAGGCGAAGGACAATGCCTCCGCCTTCGAGTACCACATATATGATCTCTTTTTTACATTATACCAAATGTCCGAGTTTACTTTGTTCGCTTTTGCCGCCGCGTTTACAGTTTTTATCGGATTCGGTGCGGCCGTTTTGTTTTAGGCTCGCGCATGGTCTCCTCCCGAAGAGCCGTCTCCGTCCTTTCCTTTTCCCGGAGCGTACGGTAGAGGCGATTGCTCTGACAGAACGGGCAGGACCCGTGGTTTCGGCATGACGGATCGATGCCTTTGGCATAGGTGTACGGCTTTCGGTGTTCCTTCCCGCTCAGGATCGCTTTGTCTAAGCTCATGTTTACCTCCCGCGAAAGCCCCTGTCTTACCTCATGGCTGCCTTCATCTTTTGCCGGACGAACGTCTTTTCTCTTGATTCCAGCTCTTCCAGACTGTTTGGGCAGCTCTCTTTCAGTTTTTCAGGGTCTTTAAGAAGTGCATCGTTTGCGTCCTTGGCTCCGAAAAAGATATCCGGCAGATGTCTTCGGCTGACAAACACGCGGATACCCTCGTCCTCTAACATCTTCCGCAGCTTCCTTGTCGCCTCCTGTCCCGGTGGGTCATTGTCGAGTGCCAGAACGATCGGTCCTTCCGGGCGATGCTCAGAAAGGTACTTTGCCAGTGCTGCCGCACTTTCTGTGCCGCCCAGCGAGATGGCAAAACGGCCTACCTCTGTCAGCGCCGCCCGGTCAAACTCGCCCTCTACGATATAGACAGGCTTTCCGCCGCTCTGTACGTTTTCAAGACCGCTCGGGGCAAAGCGCCCCACCGAGATATACCGAAAGGCTTTGCCGGCTGTCTGTGAAAGATTCCGGGCTGTATAACGGTTATTCCCTCTTGGGATCACGATCGCCCGCATCGGATATTTCATTCGCTCATAGGGCTTGAACTCTCCGTCATAGCCCAGATGACACTTTCGTATCGTGTCATCCGATAGTCCGCGGGAGTGAAGGTAATTAAGTGCGTACTGATTTTTAAAAAGTGCCTCTGTACACCGTTCAAAGTATTCCGTTTTGTCCGGCAGGTCTTCCTGGCTGTACGAGCCATCGCTGACTTTTGCCTGATCATCGTTGACATACTTGCCGGTAAAGTCGGCGTGTTTGCCTTTTTCCTCTTCAACCTTTTTCTTGTACTCCTCGGTCTTTTTAAAGTCCCGGGGCGTAAGCTGTATGTCGAAGATCTCACATGCCTTCTTAAACAAAGCATGGTCAGACGCTCCTGTCGGCAGGTTATAATCCTTGGCGATCAGCGTATAGATGTTGTACTTGCTGCCGCAGGCCCAGCACTTACACACCCCGGATGCCTTATGAAACGTCATAGACGGGTTGCGGTCGCCATGAGCGTGTTTTACCGGGTCATCTGCATCAAGACACCGAAAACGCCTTGACGGGTCGATCGACCGGGTCTGCCGCAGATAATCTTCCATCCTGGTCGAGATATATTCGGCGGCGTCATGAGAATCCATTTGCATATCAGATCTCTCCTTAAAATACGCCTAGGCCCGCGGATAACCGCAGGCCTAGGCGTCTCTTTCCTTGTTGACTTGTACCTATATATGAATCTCTCTTCCCTCTCTCTTTACAACTGTGCGGAACTGTCCGTGTTTTCGGCCGAACCTGTACCCGCCGTATCAGAAATGACGTCTGTTTGCGCGTCAGTGGCACTGTCTGTGACAGTGTCACTGACAGTGGAAGCGCTTGCGTCCCAGTAGCGCATGTACCCGATCGGTGTTCTTGAATAGTCGATCGACGAGGTGATGATCCCCTGACGGCTGTTTGCCGCGTGAACGATCTTTCCGTCTCCGATATACATGGCTACATGTGAAGCGTATCCGGAAGCTCCGTAAAATACCAGATCTCCCGGCAGGAGCTGTTCTCTGGTAATGCCGATACCCTTGGTGTATCCCGCCGCAACCTGTGTATCGCTCGGTCCCTTGAACTGTTCGTGAGCTACCCGAAGAAGCGTAAAGCCGAACTTCTTATGGATCGTCTGAACGAAGCCGCTGCAGTCGGCGCCTTGTGTCAGGCTGGTGCCACCCCAGACATACGGGTTTCCGACAAAGAGCTGTCCGAAGGCCGCCATTCTTTCTCCGGCTGTGGCAAAGGTCTTGTCAACAAACAGGGTATCTTCCCCGTTTTCCGGATCCTGAATAAGTTCATCCTGTGTAAAGGTGGTACGTTTTCCATCAGAGCCGATGTAATAGCCGTCTTTAAACGTACTCGAAAGCATCTTTCCGTCGGCTCCAAAGTAGTATAGATCTTCTCCGATGGTGACCCAGGAATCCTTGACAGCTGTGCCGTCTGCCTTAAAAAAGTAAGTGCCCTCCGCGGTCTCCCGCTTTTTGTTTTTGACCATGCGGCCGGTATCTTCGTTAAAGCAGTACGTGTTTCCGTTTATCTCCGTAACGCCGGTCGCCAGTGTTCCGTCTTCACTTGCGTAATAGGTCCTGGTACCTGCCTTCTTGGTGAAAAAGGTTGACGTATACAGGTATCCGTATCGTGTGTGCCCGTAATAGATCTTTCCGTCACTGTGAATGAAGCCGGTCTCCAGATGACCGTCCTGCGTATTGAAGAAAAACAGTCGCCCCGCGATCTGCTGAACACCGGTCTGAATGATGCCCTCAGAGGAAAAATAATAATATCTGTTCGAGATACTGGCAAGCCCTGTCGTATAGTGTCCGTTGTTGTTTACATACGCTCTTCCGAGGTCGGTCGTTTTCCAATCGGCAAGGGCCGGTGTGGTAAATAAAAAGGTACATAGTGACAGAAGCGCAAATAATCTATGGTGTCTCATAACATCTCCAAACGGTCCTTTCCGAAAATATTTGTAATAGCTTTTTAAAAACAGCCTTTCATAGGATTCTGAACTGGTTTTCCGCCAGACTGTATTTATTTCTTATTTATTACAATTATTTTACCGTTATGTTGCACCTCTGTCAAGTACATATGATTTCTTCGCCCGGAGGCGTCTTTTCCCCCTCAGAGCTTCCATAAAAGAAGCCTTTCACGAAGGATCCGGTCTTTAGCAGGAGATGGCACGTAGGGTTCTGACTCGCAGACCGTTTCGAGCCTTCCTTCCGGCTTCATGTAGTCATCCAGTGCCGCGTCTGCTTTGATCAGGCGGATCGCACGCTTCGGAAGGTCATCGCGTACGATCCCCATCAGGTTGATATCCGAAAACTCTCCCGCGTCGCCCCGGGCAACGCTTCCATATACATACAGTGCTGTCAGTTCTCCCGCATGCAGTGCGACCAGCTGGTCGACGATCTCCTGCACCGCTTCTTTCATCCGCTCATCCAGATCATCCGGAAGGCTTGATAACAGCGGGATCGTTGGATAGGCCATAATGGCTCCTTTCTCCGGATATCCCGGTCATTCTTCTTCCTCTATGTACTCCCAGAGCAGGATACGAGTCTTTTCATACTTCTCCTGCGCTTCCGGTGTTTTCATCTTTTCTCCTCGCTTGAGCAGCTTGAGGTGGATCTCCGGCTGGGTGCCGTCATCTCTTTCCGCGGCAAAGCGGATCATAGAGGCTTCTTCCCTGCCCGCACCTTCCTTTACAACGACCGTAAGGTCTATTCCGCTCTCACGGCTGATCTTCCCTGCGGCACAGTCTCCCGTCAGATAGATCGAGTAGATCAGAAATCCTGTTCTGTCCGTCAGACGCATGACCGCGTCTACGATAGCTTCCCGAAAAAGTCTCGGGAGCGTCGACGGGTCCTGCAGAAAGTCCATATTTGTGGTCAACGTGGCCTTGACGGGCGTAAAGGACTGATCAGACTGATCCTCTTCATCTAAAAACGGATCTTCATTCAGATACCCGTAATCCTTTTCTTCAGACATGGCATTCTCCTTTCCTGATATTTCGTTTCAGTTTCTTTACCAGTGTTTTTGGCTTCTTACCTGCTGTTTACCTTTTCTTTTGTTCGGGCGCCTTTTCTTTTTCCTTTGTTTTTACGTATTCCGCGGGTACGTGCATCACGTCTTTCCATTCATCGTCGATCAGGGTGATATAATCTTTTCCGTACAGCGGACGATGGCGGATGATGTGACATGGGCGATTCTTTCCATCCACACCTTTGTACGTTCCGTTTTTTCCGCAAAAATGCAGGAGATCCTTACTTTCTGTGTCTGTCAGATAAAGTGCTACGGCTTCTTCACTCACATATCCCTGTCGGATGAGCTGAAGGTCTTTTTCACCAAGGAGGGTGTTATCTCCCCTTCCTATAAGAAGGCGTGCAATCAGCTTTGGGTCTGCTTTGCGGATCTCATCAAGGAGCGTCTTGGGCATCCGGTGGGTACTCTTGTTGTCAGTGGCTGCGTTGTTTTTCCGGATAACGCTTTCCTCTTCTTTTGTTGTTTTCAAGATTTTCTCCTCAACGTGTGTATTCACGTGCTGTGGTTGCATTCAGGCTTCTGCCTTCTCAGGCACTTTTGGTTTTCTCATCTTTAGGCCCATGCAGATAGGCATCGGCATTTTGCTGCAACAGGCGAAGGTACTTAAGATCGTGACCGGCTTCGTGTGACGTTCCCTTTTCGCACCCCTTGATAGCCCAGGAGCGATTGACCTCAAGGTACATAAATCCGTTCGAAAGCGTTACGAAGTTCCCGCGGATCACGCGGCACCAGGTATGATGATTGCAGATGAAGTCCGCATCTTCTCTGCCGCCCTGAATAAGTATTTTTGGCTGCTCTTCCTCTTTTTCAGGGAAGAACCCGTTAAAGGGCTTTCCAGGCTTATAGCTTTCTGTTGGGATCGCCGCTGATGCCACATACCACTTGTTTTTTCCGAAAGGGGCTCTTGCTTTGATCTCCGGGCAGTTTTTAAGTAAAACGCATCCCTTGACCGGTTCTCTTCTGATGATCTTCATACCTGTACTCCTTTCCGGGCAGGGTGGGTTTTGTACTCCACTCCCTTTAGAGGTTTTGAAGCGATAGTTTTATCTGTTTTTTCAGTTGTTTTCGTCTTTTCTATAGAGACTTCTTTTCCTTCCGGAAGCGGACCCTCGTGTTCTGTGCTGTTTTCGAGATCTTCTTCGTCAGCGTCCGCATCCCGCTTTGTTTTTCTCGTTGAGTATGTATTAAGATCTTTGTCCGGCTTGATTGCGTCGCTGATGCCGATCAGGAGCAGGATGAAGAGTGAAAACAGTGTAAGATCCAGGCCCTCGGAAAGGCCCGGGCTTGCGTATGACAGGAGGATCTCATGCTCACCCTCTGTAACCCTTAGTCCGATAAAGGTATCGCCGACCTTTAATACCTTGCTTTCTTGACCATCTACCATGGCACTCCACCCTCCATCGTAAGGAAGCGATATAAACAGGATGCCGTCCTGATCAGATGTCAGGTGCGCTGCAACCCTGCTGTCTTTATCGACGATGTTTGTCAGGGCGTTTTCCCGCAGCTGTGCCGTAGCTGCTTCAAGATCACTGTCGGCACAGACATAGATGTAGCCGGTAAGCTCGCTCCCCTCAAACCCTTCCTTCATGTGAACGAGGATACTGCCCTCGTCACTTTCACTGCTTCCGCGAAGGCAATAAAGATGGTCAAGGTATTTCGAATATGTCTTGTCCAGTGACGGGCTGGTCAGGGAGATGTAATCGATACCGTCTGTGACCTGGATGTAGATGTAAACGCTCTTGCCTTCCGGAATACGGATACCGATCTTTTCATCATTGGTGATCTGTATTGTCCGGTCCAGCTTGAAGATCGGCATCTCACCTAGAGCAAGGTATAGGAAGTTGTCCTGCACGACCAGGGGATTCCCCTGTGTGATATCCCATTCCAGGATATCTTCGTTGACCACGTAGCCAAGCGGAAGGGCGTCGGCGTTTTCGAAAAGCTGCAGATTTTCCTCTGTGTTTTCACCGACAAAGGCACAGTCCATGTAGCTTTCCGCATTCGTTCCGTAAGCCAGTACGTACCTGACACCGAAAAGGTCGTTGTAAAGTCCGGTAGATCCGTCGTACGTGGTGGAATTCATGCTCGCTCTCAGGCCAAGCTCTTCCGTGAAGATCTTGATGTCCTCTTGCATCATGGAGTTGAACATGATCGTTGACCGCTCGCCGCAGTAGGTCATGAAGTTGTGCATCCACGTTTTCCCGCTTTCAGACCTGTGCCACGTAGTGCCGCCATCATCATCACGGGCTTCTTCCGCCTCCTGGATCAGTTCCTTTGCGGCGGTCTTGTCCTCCAGATACAGAGATGAATCGACTGTGCTGTTTGAGATATATCCCTGACCGGCACAGTAGAGAGCTTCGAACACCATTAAAAATGTGGCGAGCATTACCGTGGCATACGCTTTTCGAAAGACTTTTCCGGATAGGAGAAGCGACATGTAGGCGAAAAGCACCACGGCAGTCAGGATGTAGTCCTCAGTCTCTTTTGGAAAAACAAAGTCTTCGTTTTTTCGATAAACGACATACAGAACGTTGCCCCAAACATAAAAGGCGATGATGATCCTCAGAAAATGAGCGTTTTTCAGGTAATGTACTTCGATAAAGGCCGTAAAAACCAGCAATGCTATAGCGATAAAGGAGAAACGGTTAGGCAGACCGTTCTGCCCGTGAAACCCATTCCATGCGTTATTCAGATAGTTGACCTTGAAGCTCGCGAACAGGAAAATGATCATTAACAGAGAGATGACCCTCTCCCTGATCCGCACTTTCCGCTCGCTCAAAAACAGAAAAAACAGCACCGGGATAAATGCCGTGCAGTAAATATTGAGTCCTGCCGCGTAAGACGAGATCGTCATCGGCTCGATCCCTGTCAGGAAGTTGGAAAGTGCCTCCCGGACGGACATGTAGGAGTCATAGTAAGTGGGAAGCAGCGTATCCTGCCCTGCCACAGACTGTGTGACCTCCAGGCACTTCCATGCGGGATACAGGATCCACGCACAAAGTCCTCCGCCAAGCGCGCTCATTAAAGCGTATCGCCCGGTGCGTTTTAAAAATGCCCTAAAGCTTCGGACTGGGCGAAAGATAAAGGTACACAGAAAAAAGATCACACTGGCCACGCAGAGCATGTATCCGATGTAGTAGTTACTCCAGATTGCATACGCCAGCGACAAAAGATAAAGATTCCTGCCCTTTCTGTGGTCGATCAGGGCGATACCGCGGATCATCAGTGGCAAGACCATGATGGAGTCAAGCCACATCAGGCAATAACCATATCCGACAAAGTAAAACGATGACGCGAAAACGATTCCGAAGAAGCTCGCGAGAAGCGGCTGCTCGGTCAGTTTTTCTTTCTCATAGTCTTTCAGTGCCCAGGCCATAAAGGCGGAGGCAAGTGCCGTTTTTACGGCAATGGAAAGGTCCATAAAAGTGCTGACGTTTTCCTCAGATACAAACGCCAGAAATAGATTCATAGGGCTTGCCAGATAATAGGAAAAACTTCCCAGGAAGTTATAGCCGAATGCTCCCAGGAAGGAATAGGTTCCCTCTTCTCCATTGGCCAGACGGTTTCGAAGTTCTGTAAAAAACGGATAATACTGATGGATCGAATCGTTATTCAACAATGCGGATTCGCCAAACGGTTGACAGTGCAGATAGGCAAAGATGCAGAGGATAAGAGCAAGCTGCACTATAAAGGCAAAAGCAGCCGCTCCCATAGGAGACCGGAAGATCAGTGTGCTCGCCACAGCTTTTATTTTTCCGTGCGGAGCAGATGCCTGCAGGCTCTTGAGGTCTCTTAAGCTATCGTCTGTCGCCATAACAGAGCCGGTCGCCCCTTCTTTTATATCTTTATGCTCCTCGGGTGTTTCCGGGTTTTCACTGTTAGCGGTTTCTACTGTAGGAGCAGTATCTTTTGAGGCTTTATTTAACGCCGCACCGGCGTCTTGTCGGATATCGTCACGTTTCACACCGCTATCCGACATGTCCGGATGCGTTTGGATAACATCTTTATTATTTTTTTCTGTGTTTTCCACACCTGACTCCTTCCTCTGAAAATTTTTCTTGATCTTCTATGGATCCGTGAGTGGCTTACTTCGGTACTCCATAAAAAGAGGAAGGCGAATGCCTTCCTCTGACTGCGTTTGTATTTGTTTTTGCGCGAGCTGTTTACTCTTCTTCGTGTTTCAAAAGATACTTTGGATTCAGAACCTTAAAGGAGAGCGGCCCTTTCAGGCTCTCCGAATAGATCGTATGGCGCGGGCGGATAACAATACCCTCTTTGGGTCCGCCGTTTGGATACGACCCTTTAGAACGAAGGATCAGGGCGTCGGTGTCTTTATACATGGCTGCGAGGTTTGTACCCTCTTCTTCGATCGGTACCATTTTTAAGTCAAGCTTTCGACATATATCCGCCATCTGTGAAAGGTCTGCCCGCTTACCGTCAATATCGACAGTAAAAACGTACCATTCCGGGGTTTTGAGCTTCAGACGGTTCTTCTGGACGCCTTCGCCGCACCACTCGCCCTTGATAACCAGCGAGCCATACCCCATACTGTTTACAAGGTTCTCAAGCCTGCTTGGGATATCTTTTTTCTTCACATACTCATAAAAAGCCGATTTCCCGTCATCCTTCAGTTCTGTATAGTGTCCCGTTACGTGGAACTTCCTCTCTCCGTCTTTATTTTTGGTAACGCCGCACATACAGCTGGTGCCGTCCATTTTTGTCGTGATATAGTATGGCACGTTCGCAAACTCTTTAAGAATGTCCGGAAGACTCTGAATGCGCGTTTCGTCTGACGGGATAAAACCTTCCGGCAGACCTCCAACGATCGTCCCGAAGTTTCCCGCAACCTCCGGAACCTCCCACTCCTTGATGCCAAGAACGGCTGTTACATCATTTCCTTCTGACACGTCTGTTCCTTCAGGCAAAAGATCAAGCGGCAGAACAAGACCCTGCGAGAGCTGTCCGCGAAGCGTGATCGTACGAACGCGGAAGCCTTCTCCAAGAAGCGTGTTTTTCCGGAACGAACTGCTTCTTAAGAACTCAAACTCTTCTTTAACAGGCAGAAAGGAGTCTACCTCACAGTAGATGACCTTCTCGCCCAGCGTATATTTCCCTTTTTCAACAACGCACTGCCACCCTAAGACTTTTGCAAGCTCAACGCGGTCAGCTCCTTCGATAGGCAGGATCTCTTTAATACTCTGAATACTCGCTAGCTTTCTCATTCCTCTTTTTCTCTTCCTTTCTGATAAAAGGCACTCTTATTGTTGGATATCATAGTGCCCTTTTTCGATTCGTTTTATTTCTACATGTTAAGTGTAACGCCTTTTTCTGTTTACTTTGTTCGCTTTTCGGTTTTTTATAGGAAAATGTACGGGGAATCCGAGGAACTTAGAGATGAGTGGAGACGAAAAGAGCCTGTAATCTCGAAGAGGTGCTCCGAAGTGTGTGGGCAGTACTGTTGAAAATATGCCGGCGCATTCTCGTGACTTCAGTCATGAGTTAGCCGGCAAGTTTTTTTGCTTAAAAGTATATAAGAACACTT
>Ga0065709_1029398_pt1 | contig 24964 bp, 20 predicted proteins | sample Hoacrofraction14_2_FD_59096 | JGI IMG/M metagenome (GOLD analysis project Ga0065709, IMG submission 59096) | Hoatzin crop microbial communities from Cojedes, Venezuela, sample from fiber fraction 14 v1 | ecosystem: Host-associated > Birds > Digestive system > Esophagus > Crop | place: Venezuela...
CTGCTTTTAAATATTTCAGATATATAATGTCAACAACTCTGTCAGCAATCACAATAAGAGAACCATGTATTTCATCCTGATAAAGAATGTCGCTCCCCTTAAACTTACCTACCTTCACATAACATCCGCCGATTATTCTTTCGGGATTTTCATAAAAGCAAAGTGCACCCGCCCTTGTGATTTTTCCATTGGATAAAAGCCCCAGCTTATCCATTAACTCCGCATCGGATATATCCAGTTCGGATTTGGTCATACGACCACTTCTAACCGCTTCGCGCCTAAATATTTTGAAGCTTTCTCTGTCCAGATCATCAATAGTGAGCTCCGGAACTACCGCTGACTCCCATCTTATTCCTGTTTTAGCTATAAGAAAATTTGTCAGTGCAGGTCCTCTGAGAAGCTGCTTCGTGCTTCCCGTACGATAATGATACTCTCCGTCATAATTCACGGGAAACGTGCATGGGCTCACGATGATTTCAATATAATCATCACCATCCTTGCTATGAAGATTCACATCCGCTGAAATTCCAAGCGTATCCTGTATCTTGTTTGGAATATCCTCCATGAGCTTTTTAGCATTCTTAAGTCCGGTGACATCACCTCTGTCATTTATTCCTATATAGATTTTTCCGCCCTGCGCATTCGCAAAGCCGCATATCCATTTCAGATATTCATCGCGCCAGCTTTCTTTCCACTCTATATTCTGACTTTCTGCCATATTTAATCTCCTCACAACACTACAATATTCGACAGTTATATACCCAACTTTATTGCCAACTTTATACCCAACCTGTTCACGTAAAATGGTTGGTTATAAAACATAAATTCGCACTGTTTCTTCAGCTGTAACGCAGGCGGCTTCAGCAAATCCTCTATCATCGGATAATACAGTTTCACATTCGGTTATTCCGCCCGGAACGACTGAAGTTCCGACAACCGTAGGATGTTTCTTACGTTATCGCTGAAGATAATAATCTCCACATTCGCCGGGACGCTTTTCAGCATGAGCAGCGTCTTCGGTCCTATATAGTTGTCCACTATATACAATTTTTTCTTTGCCTTACTGTAGATATTTGATTTTTGACATCAATACCACCGTCTCAACGTGCGGCGTCTGCGGGAAGAGGTCCACGAGGCTCCAGCGCTTTATCCGCCAGCCGGCGGCGGCCATGGCCTGCATGTCGCGGACGAAGCTCGTCGCCTTGCAGGAAATGTAAACCATCGAGGCGACGTCGCACTCCATGAGCTGCTTTAGGGCCTTGGGGTTTATGCCGTCGCGCGGCGGGTCGAGGACGAGGAAGTCAGGGCGCTCGGGGATCGCCGAAAGCTCTTTCAAGACGTCGCCCGCGATGAAGGTGCAGTTGGAAAGGGCGTTGGCCGCTGCATTTTCACGGGCGGCCGCTGAGGCTTCTTCGATGAGTTCGATTCCGTAAATGTGGCGGGCGACGGGCGAGAGCATCTGCCCGATGGTTCCCGTGCCGCTGTAGAGGTCGTAGATCACGGGCTTTTGCCCGCTGCCTTCAAGCCCTTCGGCCACATACTCGCGGACGCGCCCGTAGAGGAGCTCCGCGCCGCGCGTGTTGGTCTGGAAAAATGAAAAGGCCGTGACCTTGAAGCGCAGGCCGAGCATTTCCTCGAAGAAATAGTCGCGGCCGAAGAGGCAGGCACTGCTTTCGACCTTCAGCGCGTCGGCTGCCGAATCGCCGGTTCCGTGGAAAATGCCGCATACTTCGCCCTCCATCCCAAGGGAAAGTATTTCCTCCGCGAGCGGGGAGAAGTCGTGCGCCAAGGCGCTGGTCGTCACGAGGTAGACGAGGACCTCGCCGCTGGTGTGCGAGCGGCGCAGAAGCAGGTAGCGGAGGTATCCTTCGTGCGTCCTTCTATTGTACTGCGGCAGATTTTCCCTGGTGCAGTAGGCGAGGACGCAGGAGAGGATCCTTGTAAGGTCGGGGTGTACGAGGCGGCAGGTGTCGGCGGTCAGGACGTCGTAGGTGGTCCCGCGCTTGTGGAGGCCGAGCGTCAAGGGGCCGCCCTTTTCGCAGTCGCCGAAGGAGAATTCCATCTTGTTGCGGTAGCCGAACTCCTCGGGGCTCCCTATTATGCCGTCATAGGCGGTGTCCGCGTCCGCAACCTGCGAGATGAGCTTTCGGAGCTCATTTTCCTTCATGCGCAGCTGCTCGCTGTAGGGCATGGTCTGGGCAAGGCAGCCCCCGCAGGCCGGGAAGATGCCGCAGGCCGGGCCGCGGCTTTCAAGCGGCGACGGCGCCGTCACGGCGAGAAGGCGGCCCTCCGCCTTCCCCTCGCGCTTCTTTTTTATGCGCACGCTCACGCGCTGGCCCGGCAGCACGTTCTTGACGTACACGCGCTGCCCCTCCTCAGCCGTAAAGCTGCCCTTGTTCGGATAGGAGACTTCCTCAATCACGCCCTCGGCCGTATCGCCCCTCTTAAGCATATTGCCCGCCTTTCAAAATAAAAACCGCATGGATAAAAAATGCCCCACCCGCTGCAACGCACCGGATGGGGCACTTAAGCTTCACGATTGACGCTTCGGCTTACGCCTCCGCACCAGCGGTCTCGGCCTTCACTTCTTCAACCGCATCCTCGACGGCCGCCTTGACGTCCTCGGCCTTGACGGCTTCATCGTCGTCGTCCTCGAAGTAGTCGTCGAAGTCGTCGTCGAAATCCTCATCGAAGTCCTCGAGATAGTCGGGGGTGAGGAAACGGTATACTGCATAGGCGATCGCGGCAACAGCGGCAACGCAGCCGATGATGGCAAGAACCCAAAGCAGTTTGTTACTCTTTTTCTTTTCCATAAGAATTCTCCTCTCCAGCATTGGCGCGCACACGCGGCGCACATCGCAGATGCCCTTGCCGTCCGCGCTCCCAAGACGCCGCAGCGGCATTCAGATAGATTCATTATAGCACCGCGAAAGCGTTATTGCACTATCAAATTCGCAGTGCGTCCGCCCTTCAGTCGAACTTAAAGCGCACCAATCTGAACAGGAAAATAATGCCCCTGAAGATCAGTTCTACACACATCGCGGTCCACACGCCCGCAAGTCCCATCGGCCCGACCAAAAGGAACGAAAGCGTTATCCTGACGCCCCAGATGCTCGCGAGCGTCATAATTCCCGGCACTAAAGTGTCCTCCGCGCCGCGCAGCGCGCCCGAGGCGATTATCGACGCGCCGAAAAAAGGCTCCGCCCAAAGCTCGATCCTGAGCACCTGCACGCCGAGCGCGGCTATGTCGCCGTCGGGCGTAAGGAAGGCGAAGACTCCCGGACAGATAAAGTACATCAAGATCCCCGTTCCGAGCATCACGAGCATGCCGATCCCGACGGTAATGAACGCGAAGCTCCGCGCGAGGCTCCGCTTCCCCGCGCCGATGCTCTGCCCGACGAGCGTGGTCGCCGCGTTCCCGATGCCGTAGCCCGGCATATAGCAGATGCTCTCCGCCGTCACCGCGAATGAATTGGCCGCGATCGCCACGCTCCCGAGCGGCGCGACGATGCGCGTCGACAGCACCATCGCCCCCGAAAGCGCGGCCTCCTGCAGCGCGGAGGGAAGCGAGATCCTGACCGCCCTTCGGAGCACCGCCTTCTGCGGCTTAAAGCGGTAAATGAAACGCTCCGGGGCTTCATTTTCCGAATACGACAGATAGGGCTGGCGGTGCGCCGCCGCGAGCATGAGGACAGCCGTCACGAGCTCCGCGGCCCCTGTCCCTGCCGCCGCGCCCGCGACGCCCAGCCCCAGGCCAGGCAGCCACAGCGAGAGCGGCCCGATGCCGTGGACTCCCGACGGGAAGATGAAGAACAGGTTGAAAATGACGTCGAGCGCGCACATCAGGGCCTCGAGGCTCCCCGCCGCCTTCATGCTTCCGACCGCCTGGAGCGAGGCCGCCGCGTAGTACTGGATAGCGCTTACAGGCAGGAAGGCCGCGCAGACGGCGAAGTAGACCCGCGCGCTTTCCCTTATGGCCTCCCCGGCCCCGAGGAACTCAGGCAGGACGAGGCTCAAGAGGAGCCCCGCCGCGGCAAGCGCGAGGCTGAAAATGAGCATCGAAAAGCCGCCCTGAAAGTAGACTCCCGCCGACTCCTTCTTATCTCCCGCTCCCGCCGCGTGCGCGATCTGGACGGAGAAGCCGTAGACCGCCGCGTAAACGATCCCGCCGAAGAGCCAGGTCGTCGAGGCGACGAGGCCGATCGCGGCGGAAGCGTCGGCTCCGAGCGACCCCACCATGGCGGCGTCGATGTACTGCATCATTATGGAGGCGAGGCGGGCGATTATCGCGGGCGCGGAAAGGGCGAGGACTATCCCCGCCTTCTCCGACGCCGTAAATGCCGCATCCGACCTCAGCCTTTCGCCGAGCGCCGCCCCGCTGCCCCGCCTGACTTTCATGACTGCCCCTTTGCAAATAACTTACATTTTTCCGAAAATGCGCTGCCACGCTATCCTACCACACTCAAGGCGGCTTGCGGCATCAGCCCTGCGGATTTATAATTAAAAGCGTTTACGCGGCCTGCGGCCGGCAAAGCCCCGCGCAGTTTTCCGGGTGCCGCCTGCTCACCGCTTGGGCTCATGTCTTAACGCGCGGAGGTGCCGCTTGCCATACAACTCTCTTTTCTTTGAAAAATGCAAGGAGTCGCTCTCCTCGGTCCTGCCGCTTGCTGTAATCGTGTGCATCCTCTGCTTCACGATAGCTCCCGTCGGGACTGACGTCATGCTCGCCTTCGTGCTGGGATGCCTGCTCCTCATCGTCGGGCTTTCGCTCTTCATGTACGGCGTCGAGAGGTCCATGAGCAAGATCGGCAACGCGATCGGCGCCAAGCTGACGGCTTCAAGGAACCTGCCGCTGATCATCGCCCTAAGCTTCGTCATCGGAATCATGATAACGGTCGCCGAGCCCGATTTGAACGTCCTCGCGGCAACCGTGCCTTCGATCGACGCCACGGTGCTGATCGTAACCGTCGCCGTCGGAGTCGGGCTTTTCCTCGTCATCTGCATGCTGAGGATACTCTTCCAGATCCCCTTGCGGCTTTTGCTCATCATTTCCTACGTGCTGCTCTTCGTCCTTGCCTTCCTATCCGATGAGAACTACGTCGCGGTCGCCTTCGATTCAGGCGGCGTCACGACAGGTCCGATGACCTCGCCTTTCATAATCGCGCTCGGCATCGGCGTCGCCTCCATCCGAAGCGACCGGAGGGCCGAGGACGACTCGTTCGGCCTTTTGGCGCTCTGCTCGATCGGTCCCATCCTCGCGGTGCTGCTGCTCGGTTTCTTCTATCCCGGGGCTGCCGAGAGCTCCGCTTCGGCCGTCACGGGTTCTTGGGCGGACACGGTCGCCCTTGGGCGGAGCTACATCGTGGCCATCCCCGCGTACATCGCGGAAGTGGCGAAGGCTCTCGCGCCCGTAGTCATTTTCTTCCTGCTCTTCCAGGCGTTCGCGCTGCGCTTCCCGAAGAAGAAATTCCTGCGCGTGCTGCGCGGCCTGCTCTACACCTACGTGGGGCTCGTGCTCTTTTTAACAGGCGTCAACGTCGGCTTTTCGCCGCTCGGGACGATACTCGGCGGCGTGCTCGGGAGCGGGCGGACGAAGTATTTGCTGATACCGATTTTCATGCTCATAGGCTGGTTCCTCGCGGCGGCCGAGCCCGCGGTCCACGTCCTGACGAAGCAGGTCGAGGAAATATCCGCCGGCGCGGTCTCGGCGAAGGCGATGCAGTACTCGCTTTCGGCGGCCATTTCCCTGGCGATGGGGCTTTCTATGCTCCGCATCCTGACTGGTCTTGAGATTTTCTGGATAATCGTTCCGGGCTACGCGGCGGCCCTCATAATGAGCTTCTTCGTGCCGCGCATCTTCACGGCCATCGCCTTCGACGCGGGCGGCGTCGCCTCAGGACCGATGTCCGCGACCTTCATGCTCCCCTTCGCGATGGGCGTGAGCTCCGCGATCGGCGGCAACATCCTCACCGACGCCTTCGGGACAGTCGCCTTGGTCGCGATGATGCCGCTCATAACCGTGCAGTTCATGGGGCTCGTCTCCACGAAGCGCATGGAGCAGACGCAGGCCGCGCCGTCCTACGGGGATGCGGACGTCATCGAGCTGTGGGGTTAAAGTATGATGCACGCCCGTGCATGCACGGCGGCCGCTTTAGAAAAGGAGACAAATGGAACTTTACGCAGTACTTGCCGTAGTCAACCGGGAATCGGTCCGCGAAATGCAGCGCATTTACGAAAAATGCGGCTGCACGGCCACGGTGTCGACTCCCGCGGAGGGCACGGCCTCGGGCTGGCAGCTCAAGAGCCTCGGTCTCGACAAGACGGAGAAAGCGCTGTCCGCGGCCGTCGCGGTCGGCAGGGAGACGCGCCGCTCCATTTTCAGGGAGGCGAAGGCGCGCCTGGCGATAGACATACCGGGCAACGGCCTCATGATGGCCGTTCCCTTAAAGAGCGTAGGAGGTGGAAAGACATTGGCACTCTTGACCAACAACAGGGATTCTAACGAGCCCGCCCCGAAGATGGATTTTTCACACGAGCTCATAATAGCCATCTTGAACCAGGGGTACACCGACGACGTCATGGACGCGGCGCGCGCGGCGGGCGCGGGCGGCGGCACGGTCGTCCACGCCAAGGGGACGGGCGCGTCCTACGCCAGGAAGTTCCTGGGCGTCTCGCTCGCCGACGAGAAGGAAATAATCCTCATCGCGGCCGAAAGCGGCGACAAGGCGAAGATCATGCAGGCGATCGCCGCCAACTGCGGCCCCGGCACCCCCTCGGGCGCGGTCACTTTCTCGCTTCCGATATCGGCCGTCACCGGCATAAGAAAGAAAGAGGCGGACGACTGAGCGTCCGCCTTCGCCTCTTCAACTCACTTCCCTGAAAATATCCCCGTGCGGTACTGTATCGTGCGCGGGGCCTGCCGCTTGGCGAGGAGGATGTAGTCTATCCCCGCGTTCTCGGCGCACTTCCCGTCCTTTTCGTAGGTGTCCCCTATGAGGAGGACGTCTTCTTTTTCAAGATGCCCGTTCGCCAGGATCTTGGAGATGCCCTCGGGCGAAGGCTTCAGGAAATTGAAATCCCTGTCCTCCGCGCTGTAGATGCGGTCCCAGGGCGTCCCCAGTGCCTTTATTTTCTCTTTCGCCGGATAGTTCGAGTAAATGTATATCCGCTTGCCCGCACTCTGCGCCCGCTTCAAGTGCCGCTCAAGGTAAGCGTCGGCGTACTTCGGGAGGAGCTTTAAGGGGCGCTCCTGCATCCAATAGCGGACTATTTCCCTGACCTTCTCTTCCTTGTATCCGTACTTCTTCGCCACGGCCGCGTAGATCTCGGCCTGCGCCTTCGCAGCGTCCGCAGTCTCGGTCGCCTCGTGGAGCTTCCTGTAGAGGGCCAACGCGCGTATTTCCTTGATGCGCCAGGGGTGCGTCAGCGAAAAGCCTATCAGCCGAAGGGCCATCGCGCGGCGAAGCGGCGGCTGAAAATAGAGCGTTCCGTCGCAGTCCACAATATACGCCTTGTACTGTGCTACCGGTTTCATTTTCACCTCGCGTTAAAAGAAGTTCCGCGCAAAAGCCTTCATTCCTGCCCCATTCCCGGACCGCAAATCACCGCCTCTATCTTGCGGGTTTTAGGCGCGGTTCCTTCCAAAGGCCGTCTTTCCCAGAGCATGCTCCCGCACGCCTTTTTGAGCTGCGGAGCCGACACGGCCCGGGCCTTTTTAAAAGCGGCCGCCCGCAATCGGCCCGCCGCCTGCCCATGCGTTTCAAAGCCCGATCGGGATCGTGCTCAGGAACCACTGCAGGGCGGGTATGTCGACCAGGCACAATACGATCACGACGCCGATAAGCAGGAAAATGTAAGCCATCAGGCCTTTCTCGCGGTAGAGCTTTTCCGGCTTCTGCGCGCTCGAATCCTCCTTGTAGCTGATGCTCGTGTAATAGCAGAAGAGGCCGCAGATGAGCGGGATAGCGATCAGCAGCTCGATCCGGTACTTGAGCATGAAAATGCCGCAGAAGAAAACCGAGAGCATCGCGCAGAAGAAGGCGAAGATCAAAAGCTTCCTGTCGTCGTAGTAGCGGAAGGACTTCCTGTAGAGCCCCGCGGTCTCCTTGTCCGCGATCATGCGGTACTCCGAGAAGCGCTTCATCGCCATGAGGAAGGCGCCGCCGAGCCAGTAGCCGAGCACGATGCTGACCGGGGGCAGGAAGCTCGCGGTGATGCAGAACCAGCCGATCATGAGCCTTATAGCGTTGTTCAGCGACTCGCTGATGACGTCGAGGTAGGGCACGTCCTTCGTGCGGAACGGACGGACGTTGTAGAGGATCCCCATTATAAAGAGCCACAGGCACATCAAGAACACGGGAAAGTTGACCAGCAGCGCGAGCACGAAGCCGAGCGCGGCAAGCACTGCGTACTCCGCCATCACCCAGCCGAACTTCAGTCCGCCGCCAACCACCGGGCGGTTCTTCTTCGTCGGGTGGAAGCGGTCGTACTTCGCGTCCAGCCATTCATTTATCACGTAATTGGCGGAGGCGATGCAGCAGGTCGCAAAGAAGGTCAGTACCATCGGCCAAATGTGCGAGGCGCCAAGCTGCACCTTCGCCGCGACGACCGCGAATACCATGCCCGGCAGGATGAAGAGCTGCTTTATCCAGTGGTCGGGCCTCGCGATTTTGATATATCCCTTTAGATTTTCCATGATGCTTTTCCCTTTGCTGCCTATCCCTTAAGCGCATGCGCTCTTGAAAATGAATCCCTTTAAACGCCGCTCATTTCCGCGTCCGGCCTCGGCGCGCCATCACGGAGCCCGAAACCGCCGCCTAAGAGCCCGCTCGCCGTCCGCGCCCGGCCTAGACGTCGGCGCGGGTGACCGTGTCCGAGGCGATCGGCCGCGCTCCGTCCGCGCCCTGCCTCGGCACTGCTTTTTATCGCTCGAAGCCGCCGCGGCAAACCGCGCTCCGTCCGCTTTCAGCCTTTGCCCGCGGCCGCCTTCTCTTTCAAAGAATACCACATTAGCACCGCGGCCGCCGTGCACACAAGCACCAAAAGCCCGTCGATGCTCTTCCACAGGTCGCGAGTCCACTCCGCGCTCTCGGTCAGCTTCACCGCGAAGGAGGCGGCGTCGCGCCCGAGCTCAAGGTAGAGCATGCAAAGGAGCGAGGCTATGGCCGCGCCCCTGCCCTTCGCCTTCTCCGTGAACAGGACGAAGCAGAAGTACGCCGCTGCCGAAAGCACAAGGAAGTCCGTGCCGTTCTTGAAGGTCCATACGACCGAGGCCGCAAGCGCGGGGACGTAGGCGAGGCAGCCTTCGGCGGGAGTCGTCTCGCGCTTCCTCATGTAGAGCCAGAACGCGAGCGTGAAGCCGATGCCGACCGCCGCGCTGCCCGCGGCGACCATGCCCTGCGGCAACCCCGCGGCGCGGAACACCGAGAAAATGCCCTGGTACTGGTGCGGGACGGCAGTGCCGTACTGCATCATTTCCCGAAGGAGCGATATCATGCCGGTGCCCGTCATCATGGATGCGACGAACCAAGAGAACACGGTCACTATGCCCCCGACGACGAGCGTCCTTATGCGCTTCCTTAAGAGGAAGATCAGGCAGACCGGCAGGGCCATCTGCGGCTTCGTCATCGCGAAGGCGAGGAAGATCCCCGCGACGTCCTCCGAGACGCGCTTTGAATACGCCGGAGCTTCTTCATTTTCATAATAAGAAGCTTTCGCGCTTCCCGACTCGGCGAGGGCGATGGAGGCCAGAAGCAGAAGGGCCAGCACGCCGCCGCTGTTGCCGAAGATCAGCGAGTAGCAGAAGCTGAAATGCCCCAGGACGGTGAGCACGAGGTACTTTATTCCGTCCTCTTTGAAATACATCGGATAGCACTTGGCGATGAGCGCGGGCACGAAGAGGAGCGCCGCTCCGTGGAGGATGCAGATGTATACTTTGGCCGCCCCGTAGGGGAGGAAGCCGCCGTAAAAGAAGGTTCCGAGGAAGAGCGACCAGGGCGCCGTCGAAAAGCCTGCGGTGATCGCGCCGACGCCGTCGAGCTTCGCCTCGCCGCCGATGAGCGGGAAGGGGTCGATGCCCAGCCGAGCGTAGGTGCAGATCCGCCAATGGCTCTCGATGTCGGTGAACGCCGCCCCCGAGAACACGAGGTAAATGTAAGTCGCTATCGAGGCCGCCGCACAGAAAAAAAGCGCGGCGGCTGCTATCCTCCGCCGCGCCGCCCGTGCATTTCCAAGAAGTGCCGTGCCTTTCACTAATGCATCCCCCATACCGCTGCCTATGCTTTATTCCGTCACGTGGGCTATTCCCTGCCCGATTATCGTCCCGACGTGGTCGTCCGCCAGATAGTAGAACACGAGCTTCCCCTCGCGGCGGCTCTTCACGAGCCGCGACTGCTTCAGGAGCCGCAGCTGGTGCGAGACAGCCGACTGGGTGAGCCCGAGCTTTTCGGCGAGGTCGGTCACGCAGACGGGCTCTTTGAGAAGGGCGAAAAGGATCTTTATGCGCGTAAAGTCGCCGAACACCTTGAAGAGTTCGGCGAGGTCGCTCATGGCGTCCTCATCGGGCATGCCCGCGGGCATGCCTTCCATGGCCGCGGCGCGCTCCTCGCCCGCCGCCAAGCCTTCTCTCTCATCTGCCATAGCTTCCCCCGCTTTCGCCCTTTAAGGGGACGCGGAATTATTCTTCCGCGCCGCCTTCGGCGCCGTCCGTCCCTTCTGCCGCGCCTTCGTCATTCTTCTCGGTCTTGACGACCTTGATCATCTTTTCGAGCAGCTCCCTCTTCATGAGGAAGCGCGTGGAGAACGGGTTGAGCAGCAGCCCGTTCACCTTGTCGGTGCGGAGCACCGAGCCGCCGCACTGGATCGAGGGCATGAGCGCCCAGGTGAACTTCGGTATATTGTCCTCCGGCACGTCCTCCTTCGTGACGAAGGCCGGCAGGAAGACCTGGCCGTCCTCGCCCTGGACGGGCTGCGGGATGAACTGCACCGGATGCTTCGGCTTGAAGTTCTTGCCGTGGAGCTCCTTGAAGCGCTTCGCGTCGTCGATGTGCATGCGCATGTTCATCGGCACGATGTAGCTGACGTTCTGCACCGCTTCGAGCACCGCGTTGAGCGACTCCGCCGTCTTGAGCTCCCTGTGGCGGTCGATGAGGTAGCTGACGAGCTTTGCGTCGTCGCTGTCGTCGGGCAGGTCCTGGAAGGTCCTGAACACGCGGATGCCCGCGCCCGCCCTCATGGCTCCATCGGGAAGGCCCGACGGGGCAGCTTCCCCGGCCGCCTCGCCGCCTTCAGCCGCGGCTGCTTCCGCGCCCTGCGCGGCCGCTTCGGCTGCTCCTGCGGCCTCTTCGGCCTTGCCCTCGGCGGCTTCTCCGGCTTCAGCCGCCCCCGAAAGCGCCTCGGCCGCGGCGGCCTCGGCTTCTTCGTTTACGTTATTCTTCTTTTTCCCAAATCCAAAAAGGCCCATTTTCTCTCCAATCCGCCGCCTGCAAAAAACGCGGCTGTCCCACGTATTCTAACGCATTTTGCCTGCCGTGTCGACATCGGCTCGGCGGGCGCTTTCGGGCTTTGGGCGGCGCGGCCGTCCAAAATCGTCCGCATTTATCCCGCGGCGGCCTGCCGGTCGGTCCGGGAAAGGCCAGCCCTTCCGGAAACTGATAAAGCCCGTCATCCACTTATCGCGGCACAAGCCGTTCGGCGGCCGGCGCCACTTCGGCCAGTGCCTGCCTGACGTCCCCGCGCCCAGGCAAGGCGGCCGGCGCCAACCGCAAAAAGGCGCAGGAGCCGCCCCCTGCGCCTTAAAATTACGTTTAGCTCGCGCCGCCCCTGCCGTCCTGCGGCAGCGCGGATCACAGCCTTCCTTACAGCCTGTCGTCGCGGGAGATGTACCCCGGATTCTCGACGGTAGAGGATACCTTCTTCGCCTTTTCGACCGCGGCCCACTTGTCGATTACCTGCCCTTCGACGTGGACCCCGTCGCCGATCGTAACGTAGGCGGATACTATGCAGTCCTTGACGACCGCGCCCTTGCCTATCTTGACGCCGCGGCCGATGACGGAATTTTCCACGCGCCCGCGGATGACGCAGCCGTTCGAGACCATCGACCTCTTGACCTTCGCCTCCTCGCAGTACTTCGTCGGGCAGGAGTCGGTCGTGCGCGTGTACACGGGTCCGCCCTTGAAGAGGCTGTCGGCCTCCTTGATGTCGAGGAGGCGCATGTTCGCGTCGAAGTAGTCCTTGAAGTCGAGGCAGCTTGCGCAGTAGCCCTTGTGCTGGTAGGCGGTCACCTTGAGGCCTTCGGTCAGCGTGCTGCCATCGGGAGCGCCCCCGAGAAGCTCATTTATCGTCTGTGAAAGCGTATACGCCGACGACATCGCCTTGCCGAGGCGGACGAGCTCTATGAACAGGTCCTTCTCCATGACGTAGGTCGCGAGCGAGACGTTCGCGCTCTTCTTCGAGCCGTCGTTCGCCGCGATGCCCGTCACCGACTTGTCCTTCGTGAGCGTTAAGACCTCGCAGTTCCTGAAGGCTTCCTTGGCGTTGTCGACGCGCTGGTAGAGGACGGTGACGTCGGCTCCGGAAGCTTCGTGGGCGGATATCATTTCCCGATAATCCTGCGTATAGACCATGTATGACGGCGCGATCACGACGTACTTCTTGTTGACGCGCTCGATGAAGCTCATGTTCTCCTCGAAGGCTTCGAGGTCGGTGTTGTAGATGTCGTTGAGCCCGCTCGCCTCAAGGAAGAGGAGCTGGAGCTTGCCGCTCTTGGAGTTGATGTTGTAGTAGCGACCCGTGCCGAGGTGCTCGACGAGCGAGCGCGGGTTCGAGCCGATGTAGACCTGGATGCGGTCGATGTCGCTGTTGGACATGTTCGAAACGGGGAAGTCGATGACGCGGTACCTTCCGAGGAAGGAGAAAGCGCCTATCGGCCGGTAGTCCTGAAGTCCCTTGACCTTGATCCCGCGTCCCGCGGGCGTAATGATTCCGAATGCGTTGGCCATTTACTTCACCCCCTTAACGTTCTCTGCCACGAGAAGGATGTTCCCGCTGCCCTTCTTGCCCACTACGGCGTCCTTGCCGATCACGACCCCGTCGGCGACGAGGGCGCGCGTCACGGAGGCGCCGCTCTTTACGACGGATCCCGGCATCAGGACCGAATCGACGACCTTCGCGCCCGGCTCCACGATCGTCCCCGTGAAGAGGACGGAGTGCTTTACCGAACCTTCGACGCGGCAGCCCTGCGTAATGTAGGCGTGCTCGACCTTCGCGTCCGGTCCGATATACTGCGGCAGCGCGGAGGAATCCTCGGTGTAGATCTTCCAGCCGTGGTCGTCGAGGTCGAGGTTCGGCCTCTTGTCGTCGTCGAGGAGGTCCATGTTGGCCTCCCAGAGCGAATCGATCGTTCCTACGTCCTTCCAGTAGCCCTCGAAGCGGTAGGCGACGAGCGTCTTCCCCTTTGAGAGCAGGCTTGGGATTATGTCCTTTCCGAAGTCGTGGCTGGAGGCGTCGTTCTTCATGTCGGCGACGAGCTCTTTCCTTAAGGTCTTCCAGCTGAAAATGTAAATGCCCATCGAAGCTAAGTTGCTCTTGGGCTCGGCCGGCTTCTCCTCGAACTCGACGATGTTGAGGTCCGCGTCGGTGTTCATGATGCCGAAGCGCGGAGCCTCCTCCCACGGGACCTCGATGACGGCGATCGTCACGTCCGCCTTGTGCTCCTTGTGGTAGTCGAGCATCATGTCGTAATTCATTTTGTAAATGTGGTCGCCCGACAGCACCAGCAAATACTCGGGGTCGTACTTGTCGATGAAGTCGATGTTCTGGGAAATGGCGTCCGCCGTCCCCCTGTAGACGTCGAGCCCCGCGTCGGCCTTCTCGCGCGGCGGGAGGACGAACACGCCGCTGTCGCGGGTGTCGAGGCCCCACCTGCCGCCTGCGGCGACATAGCTGTTGAGCACGACCGACTCGTACTGCGTAAGCACGCCGACGATGTCGATGCCGCTGTTGGCGCAGTTGCTCAAGGGAAAGTCCACGATCCGGTACTTGCCGCCGTAGGCGACGGCCGGCTTTGCTACCTTCGTGGTCAAATCGTGCAGGCGGCTCCCTCGCCCGCCCGCAAGGATCATGGCCAACATTTTATTCTGGCTCATACGCAAACCTCGCTTTCGTTCCTATTCCTCACCTTCCGCAGGTCCGCCCGTTCCAGGCCCCTCCCGCGCCCGCGTTCATTTGAAAATGACCGCCCAAAGCCCGCCATCTCCCCGCGCGGCCGCGTAAAGCTGCGGAACAATTTGAAATATTGTAGCACATATGCTCATGAAAAAGAGTATTATTTGAAAATTTTTGTGCATTTTAGCCTAGGTTTTACATCCCTAAAAGCGAGCGGGGCGGCAGGGTCTCCCCTGCCGCCCGGCTGCGCGATTTTATGATTCGGTTTTGAGGGCTTACCGCCTTCCGCCCGGCTGGCCGCCGCCCGAGGGGCGTCCTCCGCCTGAGGGATGGCTGCCTCCCGAGGGATGGTTCCCGCCCGAGGGCCTGCCGCCGCCCATCGATCCGCCGCCCGAAGGACGGCCTCCTCCAGACGGCTTTCCGAAGGTCCCGCCCGGCTTGACCCTCCCGCCGCCGAACGAGTAGGGGTTCTGCGGCGCCTTGTGCTGTACCTGGTGCTGTACGTGCTGCGCGGGCTTGGGCTCCGCGCGGTACTGCACGGGCTGCGGCTCGGCGGGGCGCACTCTCCTCCTGACGTGCACCGGCTTCTTCATGGGCGGGCGGTTCCTCCTGAAAATGTAATCCCCGTAGCCTTCCCCGCTCCACCTGCGGAACTTCTTCATCCTGTTAAGGCCGGTCAGCATGCCGAATATCGAAGCCGCCTTCGAAAGCAGCGAGCCGTCGCTGTTGAAAATGCTCCCGAGGAACGAATCGTCCGTGTCGACGTACCCGTTCTTGTCCTTTATCACAACCTCCATGCCGTACTCCGTCATGGCCTGGGCCACGTACTGGGCCTGCTGATAGGAGAGATTCTGCGCGGCGATCGCGGGAAGCACCGCGAACATCTCGTTCGCCTGGGATTCGGTGTATCCTAAGATGTCTTCCAGAAGATCCGACGCCGCCGCCTTCGTGCAGCTGCTCAAAGAAGAAAGAATAACCTGGTAATCCCCGCTTTCGTTCGCGGCCGCCGCAGTTACAACAGGCTCTTCAACGGTGAAAGGCGCCCCGCAGTTCCCGCAGACCGTCCATCCAGACTCTATTTTCGCGCCGCAATATTCACAAAACGCCATGGCTGACCTCCTTTACCCTAATCTTTATTAATACCGCTAAATAAATATTAGACCTAGGAATCCCGCCCCTTCAACGGTTTGCCGGCAGTTCACCGAATGTTCACAGCGTCCAGGTACTTGACCGCCGAAAGCGCGGCGACGTTGCCCTCGCCCGCCGATTTCATGTACTGGTAGGGCGTTCCCGTTATGTCGCCCGCGGCGAAGCACCCTGGGACGTTCGTCTCCATGGCGCGGCCCACGGCTATGTGGTTTTTGTCCATGGCGATGCCCGGGACGAGCTGCGAAGGCGGTACGCTTTCGCGGAGGATGAAGAAGCCGTCCGCGGCGATTTCTCCGTCGGAAGTGACGAGCTTTTCGGCTTTCATTTTCCCGACGATTTCCTTCGGGGAGGTGCGGACGACCTCTATGCCGCTGCCGAGCTCGTGCGCGCCCTCGTACATCGGCACGTAGGTGACCTTGGAGGCATACTCGCGCATGAAGCGGGCCTCGCCCTCGTCTTCGGGCGAATAGCCGACTATGGCCGCCGTCTTTCCGCGGTAGAGGGCCGCGTCGCAGGTCGCGCAGTAGCTGACGCCGCGCCCGAGGAATTCCTCTTCCCCAGGAAGGAGCTTCTGCGGCGCCATCCCGGCGGCTATTATCACCGCGGAAGCCTCATAGATGCCGCTTCCGGCCTGGATCGAGAAGTAATCCCCCATAGGATAGACGAGCGTCGCCTTCTCTTCCGTGATCTCTATGCCCTCGCCTTCGATCTGGCTTAGGAAGGCGGCCTGCAGCTCCTGCCCGCTCGCGTTCGGCAGGCCGAGGTAGTTTAAGACCCTGTGCGCTTTTTGCACCTTCGGGCTCAGCGACCTGCTGCCGAAGAGCAGGAAGGACTTATTTCTCGCCTTCGCGGTCAGCGCCGCCGAAAGGCCGGCGGGGCCCGTTCCTATTATCGCAATGTCGTATCTTTTCATTTTCCGCCTCCGAAGTAAAAAAATGAAAATGCTTCCGCAGACTCTCTTCCCTGCCGCGCTTGCTGCGCCTTAGGGCGTTAATTTTCACTCTTTCGGGCGACTGCGGTCAAGTCCAGTGGCTTTTTACGCGCTGTTTTTTTAACGCGCGATAGCCATAGTCGGATTGACACGCTCCCGCCGTTCATGTTTGACTAAATATGCAGTTCGTACCTATATGATTACTGTTTGCGCCGCGCGGCTTTTTACGCGGCAGCCGGAGGTAAATCCAATGCTTCAAATCAAAGACGTGCGCAAGGTCTACCGGATGGGCGACGTGTCGCAGACGGCTCTCGACGGCGTGAGCTTCAACCTTCGCGACAATGAATTCGTGTCCATCCTCGGGCCTTCGGGCTCGGGCAAGACGACTCTCCTCAACGCGATCGGCGGCCTCGACAAGTACACTTCGGGCGATATCATAATCAACGGCATATCGACGAAGAAGTACACCTCCCGAGACTGGGATTCCTACAGGAACCACACGATCGGGTTCATTTTCCAGGGCTACAACCTGATCCAGCACCAGACCATCCTCGCGAACGTCGAGCTTGCGCTTTCGATCGCCGGCGTGTCGGGCTCCGAGCGCAAAAAGCGCGCCGAGGAGGCCTTGAAGAAGGTCGGGCTGGGAGAGTTCATGCACAAGCGCCCCAACCAGATGTCGGGCGGGCAGATGCAGCGCGTGGCCATAGCCCGCGCCCTCGTCAACGACCCCGACATCCTCCTCGCCGACGAGCCGACCGGCGCGCTCGACTCCGCGACGAGCGTCCAGATCATGGAGCTCTTAAAGGAGATCGCCAAAGACAAGCTCGTCGTGATGGTCACGCACAACCAGGAGCTCGCCGAGCAGTACTCGACGCGCATCATCAACCTCGCGGACGGGAAGATCGTCGGCGACACCGACCCGTATGAAATCGACGAGGCCGGCGCCGAAGAGCCGAAGCACAAGAACATGGGCAAGTCCTCCATGTCCTTCTTCACCTCGCTCGGGCTTTCGTTCAACAACCTAAAGACGAAGAAAGGGCGCACCTTCCTCACCGCCTTCGCGGGCTCGATCGGCATCATCGGCATCGCCCTGATAATCGCGCTCTCAAGCGGGGTCAACCGCTACGTCGAGACCCTGCAGAAGGACACGATGGTCAAGTATCCCATAACCGTCAACCAGACGGCCACCAAGGCCTCGACCGATACTTCCGCCCTGACCGACAGCGGGCCCGCGCACGAGCTCGACGCCGTCTACGCCAACGCCTCCGACATCACCTCCCTAGCGTCCGAGTCGGCAAACACCGTCAAGAACAACCTTAACAAGTTCAAGAAGTACCTCGACGATCCTTCGAGCGAGATAAATAAATACATCGGCGAGAACGGCATAATCTACTCCTACAATGTCTCCTTCGGCGTCTACGCCTATGACAAGGACAACACCCTGGTCAACACCAACGGCGTCACGATAGGCGGCACTGATGATTCCTCCAGCACCGACCTTTTAAGCGCGCTCTTCGGCGGCGGGTATTCGAACGGCATTTTCCAGCAGATGGCCGCGGGCCAAAGCGGCGAGCTGATCTCAAAGCCGGTCACCGACAGCTATGAGGTCGTCAACGGCTCCTGGCCTTCGGCCTACGACGAGGTCGTGCTCGTCCTCGACGAGAATAACGAAATCTCCGTGAAGGTCCTCTACGAGCTCGGCGTCCTCCCCTCCTCCGGCTACGCGGACCTCCTGCAGAAGGCGCAGGAGGGCGACATGCCCGAGCTTTCCGACACGAAGGTGAGCTACGACGACATCTTAAAGCAGCCGCTCTACCTCATCCCGGCCTGCGACCAGTACATAAAGGGCAGCAGCGGCACTTTCACTTATATCGGAAATAATGCCGGACGCCTCGCTGAACTGACCTCTGAGGCGATAAAGCTTAAGATCTCCGGAATCATCCGCCCCGTCAAGAACGCCAAGAACGCCTCCATCACCAACCCGATCGGCTTCACCTCGGCGCTCACCGACAAGATAATTGAAAAGACGAACGAAAGCGCGGTCGTCAAGGCGCAGGAAGCCTCCCCGAAGGTCAGCGTCCTCACCGGCCTCGAGTTCGCCCCCGCCGACGACGCGGCGAAGCTCAAAGACCTGAAAGAGTACATTTCCAAGAAGAGCGATTCTGAAAAGGCCGACATCGCGCGGTCGCTTATCGCCGCGGGAGCTTCCGCGGGCAAGGACGCCTCCTCGACGGCTTCGATGAGCGACAAGGAGGCGGCGGAGCTCCTCGACACTCTGCTCTCCGACAGCGCGAACAAGGCGAGCCTGCTTAAGTTCTACAACAGCACGGTCAACCAGGGGACTTACGAGGACACCCTTAAGAAATTCGGCGTCGTCGACAAGGACACGCCCTCTTCGATCAGCATTTACGCGGACAACTTCGACAACAAGGAAGGCGTCATCAGCAGCATCGACGACTACAACAAGAACGCCGACAAGAAGGACCAGATCGTCTACACCGACTCGGTCGCGGCGTTCGCCTCGATGCTCTCGATGATTGTAAATGTAATCTCCTACGTGCTCATAGCCTTCGTCGCGGTCTCGCTCATCGTCTCCTCGATAATGATCGGGATCATCACCTACATCTCGGTCCTCGAGCGCACGAAGGAGATCGGCATCCTGCGCGCCCTCGGCGCGTCGAAGCGCAACGTCTCGCAGGTCTTCAACGCCGAGACCTTCCTGGTCGGCCTCTTCGCGGGCATAATCGGCGTCGCCGTGACGCTCCTTCTGCTCCTTCCGATCAACTTCCTCATCCACGCGATCGCGGGCACGAACGAGGTCAGCGCCTCGCTGCCGCCCGTCAGCGCGCTGATACTGATCGCGCTCAGCATCGTACTGACGCTCATCGGCGGCATCATCCCGGCAAAGAAGGCGGCCGCGAAGGATCCTGTCGAGGCCCTGAGGTCGGAGTAATTTTCAAATGAATATGTGAAGAAGGCAGGGAGCGAGCGCTCCCTGCCTTTTTCGTGCACCGCGCGCGCAGGTTTCCCAGCGGCCCGCGAAACAGCCGCGTCCGCCCAATTGACGTCCTGCGCCGCCCGGCTCTAATAGAAAGCGGCTCTTGTCGAGCCTTCCCGAGAAGCGCTAAGCCGTCCGCCGACCGCCCTATATCATCCAGACCGGGACTATGTAATTGTCACGGTCTATCGCGCCCAGCTCGGGCTTCATGCACAGCACCGCGCCCTTCGAGCGCGGCGTCGAGGCCTTGTCCAGCAGGCTGAATACTTTGACGAGCTCCGTCCCGGGGTTTGCCGTCTTTTTGATCTCAATAGGATTCAGGACACCGTCATGCTCAAGCACGATGTCTATCTCTTTGGCGTCCTTGTCGCGGTAGTAATACATATACGGCTCTCTTCCTGAATTAAGGTATGTCTTCCTTATCTCGGCCGCCACGTAATTCTCAAGGATCGCCCCGTTCATCGCGCCGCTTTCCAAAGTCTCAGGGCTGCTCCATTTCGTCAGGTAGCTCACAAGGCCCGTGTCGTAAAAATACAGCTTCGGCGTCTTCACGAGACGCTTCAGCAGGTTGTTAGAGTACGGGTGCAGATAAAAAATAATTCCCAGTGTTTCCAGGATTCCAAGCCAGTTCTTTGCCTGAACCTGGTTAATGTCCGCATCCCTTGCGATTTCGGCCGTATTCAGCATCTGGCCGCATCTCGCCGCTGCGGCGGTGATGAATTTATAAAACTTAAGGGAGTCGATCGCGTCAGAGAGCTCCTTTACGTCCCGCTCCAAATAAGTCGCAAGGTAGCTGCTGTAGAACATCTGCCTGCTGCTTACCGCGCCGCTCACCAAGGCGGGCATAGAGCCTTTGTAGATCCTCTCGAAAATGCCCTGCGTATCCGCAGCTTCCCGTCCTTCCTTCCTCTTTTCAAGCGCCTCCAGCTCCACAACGAACGGTTCCGCGCCGCCCCCTGCCGCCTCTCCCTGCGACAAGGACGTAAGAGAAAGCACGGCCGCCCTTCCGGCCAAGGATTCCTGTACGCCGCGCATCATTTTAAATACCTGTGATCCCGTAAGCCAAAATGCACCTGGCTCATGATTTTTATCTGCCTGTATCTTGATATAGGTAAATAATTCCGGAGCGTACTGGACTTCATCGATAAGCACAGGCGGCTTATGGAGCTGAAGGAAAAGCTCGGGATCGGTCTGGGCAAGATTCCTCTCGCTTAAATCATCCAAAGTCACATAAGCCCTGTCCGTGCCCTCCATAAGCTTTTGCAGCATTGTAGTCTTGCCCACCTGCCTGGGGCCCGTGACTATTACGACCGGATATTCTTTAGTGGCCTGATTGACAACCTTCTCTAAATTTCTCTTTATGTAAGTCATGGCAGCTCCCTCTTTCGGCTGATTCTTATCGTGATTACATTTTAGCCGAAAGAGCGGCGCGCCTCAAGTTTTTTCGGCTAATCTGCGGCGCGGCTGCATTTTAGCCGAAATCACCGCCCTACTCTATCGGGACGTTCAGAAGGTATTGCTGAAGGATTATCCCGATAAGCACGAACAGGGCGGCCGTTCCTATGAACAAAAGCACGGCCATCCAGGTCGTGTATCCCCCCTTGAACTCTTCGCCCGCTTCCTTGGCCTCAAGCTCCCCAAGGGTGTTGTAAAACGACGGTATGAAAATGGCGATCATCGCCGCAAAGAAGATCGTCGAAACGCTGAACCTGAAATTCGTGACGCTCCGGAGGCTTTCACACAAATCAAAAGCCCCGCGCGGCTCTTTGCGCGGGGCTTTTGCAATCCAAGTTATTAAAATGCTCCGCCGTCTGCGCGGCTTCCTGCTTGCGAGAAGCTCGTAACGTCTATAGTGCAGGTCTCTTCGACGTATTCCGTGTAATCCTTGTAATCATAGGCGCTGATGCTAAGTTCGACCTTCTCAATGTCGTCGGCGGTGAGGCCGATTTCCTCAAGATCCCAGTCGCGCCAGTCTATGAATATCGGGAGCGCCTTGCCGCCGGCTACCGTATCCGCCCAGTGCGGGGCGCACATAAAGCCGTTAATCGCGGCGTCATCGACCGCCACCATCAGGACCTTGTCGGTCTTATTTACGAAATAAGCCTGAAGCTCGTATCCTTCTTCCGTGTCCCTGACTTCTCCCGTGACCGCCATGTAGCAATAGTCATTGTCAAAGAGGACTATGTCCGTGTCGGCCGTCTCGCGAACGACGGTCTTCGCGGCATCCTCGCCCTTCGGGTACACGGTGTACGTCTCGTTGAGGAAATCCTCCGCCATCCAGTCGTCGTCGTCATAGACCTTGAGGGTAAACTCGATCTGGGTCATGTCGTCGGCGTCAAGGCCGTAGGCCTCCAGCTCATCGTCGTCCCATCCCATCCTGCTCAATGCAACATTGCCCGGCGTGACGGTGTCGGCCCAGACGGGGTCGCACATGACGCCGTTGACCGACATCTCTTCGATGGCGAACCTCATCGTCTTGTCTTCAGTCTTGTTCTTCAGGCTGACTTTCAGCTCGCAGTCATACGAACCACCGTCCGTATCGATTCCCGTAATCGCGAATTCAAGGTCGTCGGTCGAAGCCACTACCTCCGAAAAGCCCTCGTAGACTCCGGTGCCGGCGGAAGAAGACTCGTCTTCGTCTTCATCTTCGTCTTCGTCTTCATCCTCGTCTTCGTAATCGGACTCTTCCTCGTCTTCGTAATCGTCCTCATCCTCGGACTCTTCGGAATCCTCAGAATCGGCCGCGCTGCTCTCCTCCGCCTCGGATGCCTCGGATGCTGAAACTGATGCGCCCGACGCGCTGCCCTTCGACTGTCCGCAGCCCGCAAGAGCCGCCGCGGTTACAAGCGAAAGCGCGATAACCACCATTTTCTTCATAATCATTTCCTCCTCTATCTCTCCACGACTCCTGCGGTTCATTAAAAACCGCCGCGTGCCCTTGGTCTTCCCATTGTTCAAGCAGGTATCCTTTGGGCACTGCCGAGCAGATTATATCATCTGGCCTTAGGCCTGTCCCACCCCCTATTAATTTATTGTATATTTTATTGAACAAATTCCGTGAGATGCCCGCGCTTTTGTTCTATATGACCATATGCCTTTCGGCGGGGTTCTTTTCAGGGCCTCTTTTATGTTATCATTTTTACCTAAGCGAGGCTGAAAATGAAACGCGCGGCGGGCCGGCAAACCGTGCCTCACCCCAGGGCGACGTCGAGCGCCATCATCAGCGAAAAGCCGAAGGCGAAGGCGACGACGGCGGCGTTCGAATGCTTCCCCTCCATCATTTCCGGTATCAGCTCCTCGACGACCACGTAGATCATGGCGCCAGCGGCAAAGGAGAGAAGGTAGGGAAGGAGCGGCACGACGTATCCCGCCGCGGCTATCGTCAGCGCGGCGCCCGCGGGTTCGACTGCGCCCGAGAGCGCGCCCATGAGGAAGGCCCTGCCCTTGCCCATCCCCTCCGCGTGCAGGGGCATCGAGATTATCGCCCCCTCGGGGAAGTTCTGTATCGCGATGCCGAGGGCGAGCGCGAGCGCGCCCATGGCCGTTATCCCCGTTCCGCCGGAAAGCCAGCCCGCGTACACTACTCCGACCGCCATCCCCTCGGGGATGTTGTGGATGGTCACGGCGAGGACCATCATCGTCGTCCTTCCGAGGCGGCTCTTTACGCCCTCGGGCTCGCCCGCGAACTGGTGAAGGTGGGGCACGAGGCTGTCGATTAGCAGCAGGAAGAGTATTCCAAGCCAAAAGCCGGCGGCCGCGGGGACAAAGGCGAGCCTGCCTGAAAATAAGCCCGTCCGCGCTGCATTTTCCATTGAAGGTATGAGCAGGCTCCAGACCGAGGCCGCAGCCATCACGCCCGCGGCAAAGCCGGTCAGGACGCGCTGCACCGCCTCGTTCATCCTCCCGCGCATAAAGAGCACGCACATCGATCCTGCTGCGGTTCCCGCGAAGGGGATGAGCACTCCGAAAACCACTTCTCTCATCGCTTGAAATCCATTTTGTAAATAAAAATCCCGGGCGTTCTTGTGCATAAGCTCCGTCGGGAGATGCCTGCCGCCGCTTTGGTTAGTTGCTTCTAACTGCTGATTTTACCACAATCGTCTGCCCCATGCAAAAAATCCGAATTTCAGCGCGGCAGGACCGCACGGGCCGTGCCATCCGCCGCCGCGGCCTCTCTTTGCGGCAAAGAAAGGCGCTGCCCGCAGGCAGCGCCCCCTTGATTCTTGATTTTCCTAAATCAGGCTCAATCCTTCTTGAGCTGGTCTTCGGTGTTCTTCGTAAGCTTCTCGAGCGTGTTCTTCGCCCAGTCCTTGCCGCCGAAGCCGAAGGCGACTGCGAACGCAGCGGCGCCGCCGATGCACATCCAGCGGAAGAGCGTGTCGGTAATCGAAGAAGAGATGCCGAGCTGGCTGAGAGCCATGAAGCCCGCGAGGACGAGGATCGCGACGCGGACGACGGTCGCAAGGCCCGTTGCCTTCGGATAGGTGTTGATGATCATCCTTGCCGCCCAAGCCGAGACAGCCCAAGCCGCCAGGACGATGATGCAGGCGACGACGATCTTCGGAAGGTACGCGATGACGGCGACGCCGACCTCGGTGAGGACTTCGATCTTGAGGATCTTGACCGCCGATACGATGAAGATGATGTCGATGAGGACCTTGCAGAAGATGCCGATGACCTTAGAGGCCGGCATAGCCTTCTCATTTTCAGTCTGATAGACTTCTTTCGAGAACTTGTCGACGCCCGTTCCGGAAAGGACGGTCTCGACGAGGCTGCCGATGATGCGGCCGAGGAAGATGCCGAACGCCGCGATCACGAAGGCCGCGAATGCGAGCGGGATGAACTCGAAGGTCGTGTCGAGGACCTTCTGCGCCGCGCTGGAAATCGAGGAGATTCCGAGTACCTGGACGGCCGCGACCACGAAGATGAGGGCTACCAGGACGTATGCGAACTTGGCAACGATGTTGGAGAACGTCATGCCGCCCGCGCTCTTCATGTTGAAGCGCTCCTGGAGCTTGTTGAGGCCGACCTTCGTGAGGATGGCGTCAAGAAGCTGATAGACGAGCTTCGCGAGGAAGAGACCGAACGCCACGAGGATGATGCAGGCGATGAGCTTCGGGATGAAGTTGATGAACGTGCCCGCCATGCTCGAAATCGGCTGCGTCACGGACGACATTCCGAGCTTGTCGAGGGCGCCCGGAAGGAAGAGGATGAATACGATCGCGAACACGAGCGATCCGACGAGCTTGATGATGCCGTTGACATCGTACTTGTCGCCGTCGCCCCTCTCCGCCGCCTTCTTGCCGACAGTGCCGTTCAGGATCTTCACGACTACCGCGCGGGCGATGGCCGCGGCGATGAGCGCGAGGATGAGAAGAAGGACAGCCTGTACGACAGCGGGAATCGTGTTGAGAAGATTGTCAAGCCACTGCATACTTTTTCTCCTTTTCGAAAAATATACAATTCAACGTGCTGCGCCGCCTTAAAAACGGCGGCAGCCTTGGGAAGCGTCCGCGACAATTATCCATTTTGCACGAGAATAACTCCCCAAAACTGTCTTTAATTATAAAATTGCCCCTTTCGTCTGTCAACTTGCACACTGTCAAGGCATATACAAGATTTGAGAATTGTATCTTTTTTACAACTGTTTGCCGCAGGATTGTGCAGGGGAAAACCGCCCCTGCACAATCCTGCGGGAAACCGCGGCACCTCGCGGCACAGCC
>Ga0065709_1029399_pt1 | contig 24943 bp, 23 predicted proteins | sample Hoacrofraction14_2_FD_59096 | JGI IMG/M metagenome (GOLD analysis project Ga0065709, IMG submission 59096) | Hoatzin crop microbial communities from Cojedes, Venezuela, sample from fiber fraction 14 v1 | ecosystem: Host-associated > Birds > Digestive system > Esophagus > Crop | place: Venezuela...
TGCGATGTAAGCGCTGTCATATATGCACCTGATATTTTTGCACAAAAAAGATTGTACCTTTGGGGTACAATCAGTCTTCTTCCTTGTTGTAGGAAAGGATCTCAATCTGGTAAGCCTTTCGGACACCTACCGTGATCGGAGTGTTCAGGTTCTCACGGTTGTTCATGAGCACCTTGCCGATCGGGGAGTTTTCCGAGATATAATTCTCACTTGGATTGATGTCGGCTTCACCGACCACATAGTATGTTTCTTCTGTGTCACGGGCCAGGTTTTTGATGACGAATACTTCCATCGCATCGCTTGGCACATGGGAGTCGAGTTCTGCCTTGAGTTTGTCAATCTGAGCCTTGGTCTTGGCCTGGTCTTCCATCGCTGCCTGATAGTCGGCGTTTTCAGACAAGTCACCCTGACGGCGGGCGGCGTCGATTTCCTTCGAAATCTGAGGCATCTTGATGTTCTCAAGTTCATGCAGCTGGTTCTGCTTCTCCTCATACTTTTTACGTGACATGATTTTTCTTGCGTTATCCATGTTTTTTCACCTCGCTTGCTTAGTTTATCACAGTTATCATGGTTATTCAATTCCCGATTGATTGAGCAGGGCCTGAACCTTCGTGATCAGAAGGTCCGCGGCGACAGTGTTCTCCCCGCCCGTGGGGACAATAATATGGGCATACTTTTTCGACGGGGCCACATAGGCCTCGTACATCGGTCGCACGCTGTCCATATACTGGGTGCACACCGAGTCAAAGGAGCGTCCTCTCTCCTCCATGTCACGTCTGAGCCGGCGCATCAGGCGGATGTCCGACGGCGTGTCGACATAGACGAGGATGTCACACAGGTTGCGGATGTCTTCCTCCTCAAGCACGAAGATGCCTTCAAGGATGATGATATCCGTCACCGGCACATGTTCGGTCTTGTTTTGACGGGTATGGTTGACATAGTCATAGAGGGGCTTGTCGATGTCATGTCCGCTCTTCAGGGTTTTGAGATCCTGAACCAGCCGGGCGTGGTCAAAGGCATCAGGGTGATCGTAGTTCGTTTTCACCCGTTCGCTCATCAGCTTGTCGCTCTGGTCTTTGTAGTAGTCATCCTGACTGATGATGGTGACTCTCTTTGTGGACTCAAACGCCTCATGGATCTTATGGGCCAGAAGGGTTTTCCCGGAGGCCGAGCCGCCGGCAATGCCAATCACGACGCTCATGGCTTTTCTCTCCTTCCCATATCGTTCTCCGATACTTCAAAAGGCACCTTCACCCGGAGCAGTTCAAGCGGATGGTTGGCCACCTCGCGCTTTTCGCCGTCGAGTGTTTCCATGTCTTCCACCACGAAGCTTTGATTTTCACGCACCGGGGAGAAGATTTCCACCTTGTCCCCGACTTTGAAGTAATTGCGCTCTTCGCAAATCATTGTCTCTGTGTCTTTGTCGTAGTCCGTGACCCTGAGGACGAACTCCTGGGTCGGATGCTCGTCACGCAGATTAAAGAGCTGGTCCTTAGCGCTCACATGGCCGTGGTAGAAGCCTTCGCAAAACGCCCGGTTGGCCGCTTTCCACAGCTCCGCTTCACACCAATCAAGGTCATACGGACGGCCTTCACAATAAGCATCGATGAGCTTGCGGTACGTGCTCACCACCGTCGCAATGTAATGGATGGACTTCATCCGGCCTTCAATTTTGAACGAATCCACCCCCAGATCGATCAGTTCCGGGATATGGCGGATCAGACACATGTCCTTCGAGCCCATCGAAAACGGGATGTCCCCGCCATCTTCAATATCATACGCCCACCGGCAGGACTGCGAGCAGCCCCCGCGGTTGGCATCGCGCCCGGAGTACCAGTTCGACAGCATACATCTCCCGCTGCGGGCGATGCACATCGCCCCGTGCACAAAGTATTCCAGTGCGATGTCCGGACACTTCCGGCGGATGGTTTTGAGGTCTTCAAACGATGTTTCCCGGCCGAGGACCACCCGGTCCATACCAAGATTTTCAAAGTACTTCACGGCCGCACTGTTCGTCACCGACATCTGCGTGGACACATGCACTTCGAGGTTCAGGTTCAACCGTTTGACCTCCTGCATAATGCCCGGGTCGGCCACGATGACCGCCTTCACCCCCGCCCCATCGAGGGCCTTCAAATAGTCCGAAAGACCCACAAGATTGTTTTGGTGAGGGATGATGTTGCAGGTGATATGCACATCCGCCCCGTGCGCCTTCGCAAAGGCGCAGGATTCACGGATATCGTCCATCGAGAAGTTCGAGGCCGCCGAGCGCAGGGAGAATTCCTTCCCGCCCGCAAACACCGCATCTGCCCCGTAAAGAATGGCTGTACGCAGTTTTTCCGGTGTCCCGGCCGGAGCCAAAAGTTCAGGCTTTGCCTTCATTGTCCCGCCTCCTGACGTCTTCAAGATGATACAAAGTCGTGTCATTCAGGAATCCCCGCTCCAACGGACCGAACGAGCGCGTGAGAAGCGGCAGGTACTCCTTGACCTCTTTGTCGTAGGTGCCTTTGGCAAGTGCATCTATGCACGCCTGGTACATGGACGTCACTTCCACCGTTTCCATATCTTCCATATACAGTGTTTCGATATACAGCCAGTCAAACACCTTGAGTGTGTTCATCAAATCCAGGGTGTAAAGCTTGTCTTTCGTGTACACCGCCGTGCCCCGGGAGGTTTCAAAAATATGCGCATCACGTTCTTCCCCCTGCGGGCGGATCATCGTGTCACTGACCGGTGCGACGTTGGCCGTTTCGGCATACGTCTGCAGTAACGGTCTTTTCGAGCAGGACATGAATTCCACCCCGTGGCCCTGAATCATGAGCGGACAGGACGTATGGGCGCGGATGTCCAGCTGGTCATCCAGCGGGATTTCCCGGGCGAGAAACGCCCCGTCAATGCCCTGGGATACCATGGTCTCCAATGCATTGGCGTTGGTGTTAAGGGTGGGCGGGCTGTAAATGAGTTTGAGATCCATTCCCATGTCTTTGACCATGTACAGCACCGCAAAGTCCTGAAACAGAACCCCGGTGACCCCGATGTCTGCCAGAGTCTGAAGATGGTCTTTCAAAGTGTCGAGTTCATGCTCGTCATAAAGGGCGTTGACCAACACATACAGCTCCGGCACCTGTCGGACAAGTTTTGTGAGTGTATCGGTGTCAAAACACTCCTTGGTCGCATCGGACATCAGGGACCCGCAAATAAATGTCGTCACACCCATGTCCGTGAAGTCGTAGACATAATTTGTGGATGTGAGATGTAATGCCAGTTTCATGACTTCTCCTTCCGGGTGATCAGGCACAGCCCGTCCCCTGCCGGAATGTACGTAGCGTTGTAGTCGTCGTTGTTTAAGATCCAGTCCCTGAACATTTTTATCTTTTTCACGAGCTGGCGGGTCTGGCGGCGCTGGATGTGTTCGATGTCATCGACCATGCCGTGGAAGTCGAGGTTGTCCACAATGACACACCCGTCGTCTTTGACGAGGGGCATGTACTTCTCGAAAAACTTCCGGTACTGGGCCTTGGCCGCATCGATGAACAGTAAATCATACGGGCCTTCCCGAAGCTCTGCGTTGTCAATGATCAGGGCGTCGGCATGGTGAATGATCACCCGGTCCTCATAGCCGTAGGTTTTGAGATTGTCGATGGCTTCGGCGTAAGCCGCATCATCCCGCTCTATCGTTTCGACCGTGAGTCCGGGGACGTTCTTGCACATCATCATCGCCGAATAGCCAATGGCACTGCCGATTTCCAGTACCTTTTCAGCCTTGCGTTCGTTGAGAACGTTGATCATATATTCCAGCCCTTCCCTCTGCATAACCGGGATATGCCGGGAGAGAGCGTCTTGTTCAAGATCTTCCATCCATTCCATGTTTAATACCATTTATACTTCTCAACCGCGGCCTGATGTTCCTCATAGGTTTCGGAATAAATGACCGTGCCGTCTTCTTTCGCAAAGAAATAATAATAATCGTGTTTCGTGTAGTTCAGAACCGCATCCATAACCGTTTCCTGCACCGTGCCGATCGGGCCGACCGGCAGACCTTTGTATTTGTAGGTGTTGTATTTGGACTTACTCTTTAACATCTTCGCAGTGAGCTTCACACCCGTGCGCTGCAGGCCATAGTTGACCGTCACGTCGGACTGGAGCTTCATGTCTTTGTTCATGCGGTTGATGAACACGCCCGCAATCTTCGGCATATCGTCTTCATACAGCGATTCCGCCGCCACGATGGAGCCAAGGGTGAGGAATTCGTGCACACTGAAGTCCATCGCCTCAATCTTGTCCTTGCGCTCTGTCAGAGCCTCGTCCATCTGGTCAAGCATCGTCCGGGTGATGTCATCCAGCGTTGGCTCAGAGCTGTTAATATAGTACGTCTCCGGATAGAAATAGCCTTCAAGCGGGTACAGGATGTCGTCATCGAGAAGCGTGTCCGCATCCATAAACCAGTAGTCGTTGCAGAGGGTTTTGATATACGTTTCATCTGCCCAGGCCGCAATGACTTCTTTTTTCGTCATGTTTAAAATCTCCCCGACACTCTTGGCCGCATCCGGAATCGTCCCGCCTTCGGTAATGGTGAGCTTCGTGTTGATCACGTAATCACTCTCCGCATTTTCCATAATGGTGAACATCCGGTCGAGGGACATGGATGTGTTGAGTTTGTATGTGTTCTGGATCAGTGCAGGCTTGTGGATTTTGACATAAATTCTGGCCGCCAGTTCACTGCGGATGAGGCCTGCCTCATCCAGGTCACTGATGACAGAATTGGCCGTGGAGCCATCCGCCACGGTGAAGATCACGTCTTCCCCGTCCTTGGAGACTGCGCCGATGCCGGTGATATAGTACGCAGCGGCCCCGCCCGCCAGCGCGATCAAAAGCAGAAGTATCACAATGATTCTGCGTCCTGTGTGTGCTTGTTTCATAATCGTCACTCCCTTACCTTCATTCGCCATTATAAAGACAATGGCGTTGGATTTGAACCAATATACACAAAAAAGGCGGAAAAATTCCGCCTATCGTACGACAACTCTGAGGTTGGCATTGCCCTTCTCGAGACAGACCGCCCCGTGCAGGGCCATCCGTGAATGGGTTTCAAACAAAATCCCGCGGCGTTCGTTGCCACGCACCTCGAAGGATTCGATGGTGCCTGTTTTCTTCGATGCGACAATAATCCAGCGGCTCTTGAAAATCCGGCAGATGTTTGGTCCCGGATCCGTCTCGATCGCATCAACGCGGTCAAGCATACCCGTTGTTTCATCACGTTCGAACAACACCAGCGTGTCATCCCCTTTGTTGGTGCAGGCCAGATAACGGTTGTCTTCACTCAGGTCCATATCCGTCGCATTGTTCGGGTCCCGGCACTCTTCCGGGAAGTACGAGAGAATTTCCTGAATGAGATTGAAGTGCCCGTCTTCGTAGGCATACACGTTGATCATCGAGGAGATGTCATTCATGATGTAGGCGAACTTCCCGTCTTCACTGAAGATGAGTTTCTTCGGCCCGCTGCCCGGTGTGAGGCTGAACGAGCGGCTTTCATCTTCGACCGGATGTTCGTTTTCCCCGAACGTGTACACGTGCACCTGATCACTGCCGAGGTCGGTGACGACCAGATACTTTTCGTCCGGTGTGACGCGCAGGCAGGACGGATGGGATTCCGTCTGCTTGATCGGATCAGGACCGCTGCCTTCGAGTTTGACAAGGTCCTCGGAAATTTTGACGATTTTGAGGTTCTTGATCGGCAGTGTCACGAGCTCGCCGTTGTAATAGTCAATGGCGTAGCTGTGCTGACCCGACGGATTCATGCATGTCATGACATACGTCTTGCCCTTGAGGGACGCGCGGGCCGCCAGCCCGAGCTGGAGGTCCATGCAGGCATACTGCCACACACCGCCGTCCGAGGCCGACCCGGACCCGTTGCGGTACGTGATGTCCATAAAGCGCCCGTGGCGGCTCATGGAAATCGGATTGGCCAGGGATTTGACAAAGGAGCGTTTGAGCAGCTCGCCGTTGTCCGTGTTGAGATAAAACGAATAAATTCCGCGGTCAATGTCCGTGCCGTCACACCCTACGAAGAAGATGTCGACATTTTTTGTTTTATTGAATAAACCCATGACTTGATCAGTCTCCTTTTATGAAGTCCTGGCAGCCGGAACCGTCGCACAGTTCCACCCGCCCGTGGGTGTCCTCACTGCCGGTGAAGTCCTGCAGGACCTCTGACAGAAATTCCCACTCTTCCTGAGTGATAGGGAAAAGACGCCCGTCGTTTTCGAAACGCACCGCCCTGCATTTCTCCCCGCCCTCGCGATAGAGAAACATATACTGGTTGCCGGTGGTTTCCCGGACATACACATGAAGCACAGAATACTCTCTCTCCTCGCCCTTGGCGTCATAGAGTTTGATCGTCTGCATCTTCATTTGTCCTCCGTGTCCAGATACGTTTGAAGAATTTCCCGGGCGGCCATCTTGTCGATGACCTGTTTGCGCTTCTTGCGCGACACATCCGCAAAGATGAGTGCGTTTTCCGCGAACACCGTGGTCAGACGTTCGTCCACCATGATGACTTCACAGCCCGGAATCAGTTTTTCCAGTTTTGTTTTAAACGCCAGTGTGATCTCAGCCCGCTCGCCCAAATCACCGTTCATGTGCTTCGGCAGGCCCAGCACGATTTTCGTCGTATCATACTGCTTGCACAAATCACGCACATGTTTGGCACACTTGGTATACGCCCCCTCAGGGAAACGATACGTTTCAACGCCATGCGCCAGCATCCCCAGTTCATCACTGACGGCCACCCCGCATGTCACGCTGCCGAGATCGAGACCGAGAACACGCTTCATTATTCCGTCTCCAGGTAGAACTTCACGAGTTCTTCGATGATTTCATCCCGGTCGATCTGCTGGATGATGGTCCGTGCGTTGCGGTGAGAGGAAATATAGGCAGGATCATTCGAAATCAGATAGCCGGCGATCTGGTGCACCGGATTGTAGCCCCTTTCGGAAAGTGCCTGAGCAACTGTGGACAGGTTGCCGCGAATGACTTCCCTGCGCAGCTCTTCAGAGTTAAACACCCGTGTCTGAGTAAAATCATTTGCCATATTGAATCACCTCTTTCGAAACACTACCATTTTAATACATTTCGCATGAAATATCCACACATACGCCTAAGTTTTGGGAGTTTTCGGGTATTTCCTACAACTCGCCAAGACGGGCCTTGAGTGCCTCCACGGCCTTGTCGATATTGTCCAGGGATGCGCAGCCGCCCTGAGCGAGGTCCGGCTTCCCGCCGCCACGGCCATCCATGACCTCGTTGACGAGGCGGATGAGCTCACCGGCTTTGGCTGATTTGGACAGCTCATTTGTGACTCCGACAAAGTAGGAGTACTTGCCTTCGCTTGTATTCACTGCGAACACCACGCCATTGTTCAGCGCGTCACGGTAATCAATCACGCCGGCCTTGGCCGCCTTCGGCGCCTTGTCCATCGTGACATACAGGAATTCGATGCCGTTGATTGTTTCGATATTGCCGGCCTGAGCCTTGGCTTCGAGCGCGTTGAGCTGACCGGTCAGCTTTTCGATTTCCTTGCGCAGTGCGTTATTGTCGTTGACGAGGGCTTCGACCTTCGTCACCACATCGTTGCGGTTTTTGAGCTTGAGGGCACCCTGAATGGCCGACATTTTGTCTTCCTCGGCCTTGAGCGCTTCATACGCCTTCAGGCTCGTGACCGCCTCGATCCGGCGGATGCCGGAACCGATGGATGTTTCGAGTTCAATCTTGAACAGGCCCAGACGGCTTGTGTTCGGTGCATGACAGCCGCCGCACAGTTCGACGGAGAAATCTTCGACAGAAACCACGCGGACAACGTCGCCGTACTTCTCCCCGAAGAGGGCCGTGGCACCCGATGCAATCGCATCTTCCTTGGCCATTTCCGCCGTCGTGACAGGCATGCCCGCAAAGATCTTTTCGTTGATCAGCGCTTCAACCTCCTTGAGCTCTTCATCAGTCATCTTGCCCGGATGGGTGAAGTCAAAACGCAGGCGGTCCGGTCCGACATAACTGCCGGCCTGGTTGACATGGTCACCGAGAATCTTTTTCAAAGCCGCATCCAGAAGGTGGGTGGCGGTGTGGTTGTTTTCGATGAGCACGCGGCGCTGACGGTCAACCTTGAACGTCGCCTTGACGCCCTTGGTGATGGTACCTTCAACCATGCGCACATAGTGGAGGTGCTGGCCGTTAGGGGCTGCTTTCGTATCGAGCACTTCAGCCTTGAAGCCCTCGCCTTCGATCCAGCCGGTGTCCCCGATTTCCCCGCCCATTTCGGCGTAAAAGTTTGTCTTGTCGGCGATGAGTTCGCCCTCATCCGTGATCGTGTCACACAGTGCACCGTCTTTGAACGTGGCAATCACTGTGCCTTCGAGATCTTCGGCATTGTATGTGAATTCAGAAGCGTCCTTGAAGTCCATCAGGTCGGCTTTCTGGGCGCCCATGGATTCGAGGTCACCGCGGGCCGCACGGGCACGCTCCTGCTGGGCTTTCATCTCGGCGTTGAAGCCGTCCGTGTCGGTTGTGAAGCCCTGCTCTTCGGCAATCTCCATCGTCAGTTCGAGCGGGAACCCATATGTGTCATACAGCATGAATGCGGTTTTCCCGTCCACGACTTTTTCGTCCGCATTGGCCATAAAGTCGGCGATGCGCTTTTCACCCTGCGCAAGCGTGCGGGAGAAGGCGTCTTCTTCCTTCTTGACGGCCGCTTTGACCACTTCAGCCTTGTCCGGCAAATAGTCATAGAAGTCTTTCATCATGTCAGCGTTGACGTCGACGAGGTCATACAGAAAGGCATGGTCGATGCCGATCTGACGGCCGTAACGGACGGCGCGTCTTAACAGACGGCGCAGGACATAGCCGCGGCCGCTCTTGTCAAACATTGCCCCGTCACTGATGGCGAAACATACCGTGCGGATGTGGTCCGCAATAACGCGGTACGCCATTTTGTTTTCGGAATACGGGACCTTGGCCATCTTCTCGGTCGCATGGATGATCGGCAGGAAGAGGTCCGTGTCAAAGTTCGTTTCCCCGTCCTGGATGATGGAGACAAGGCGTTCAAGCCCCATGCCCGTATCGATATTTTTGTGCGGGAGTTCTTCATAGTCCTTGCGGTCAATGGCAGGGTTGCAGTTGTACTGCGAGAAGACGATGTTCCAGACTTCGACATAACGGTCGTTTTCCATTTCCTCGAAGAACAGTTTTTCCCCGATATGATCCGGGTCATACTTTTCCCCGCGGTCATAGAAAATCTCGGAGTCCGGTCCGCCCGGCCCTTCGCCGATTTCCCAGAAGTTTTCATCCGTACGCAGGATGTGCGACGGGTCCACGCCGCATTCCTTCGTCCAGATGTCATACGCATCATGGTCATCGGTGTACACCGAGACATACAGCTTGTCTTTGTCAAAGCCAATCCATTCGTCGCTGGTCAGAAATTCCCAGGCAAAGTGAATGGCTTCGCGCTTGAAATAATCCCCGATTGAAAAATTTCCCAGCATTTCGAAGAACGTATGGTGGCGGGATGTTTTCCCGACGTTTTCGATGTCGTTTGTACGAATCGATTTCTGCGCGTTGGCGATGCGGTTGTTGGCGGGTTTTTCCGTCCCGTCGAAGTACTTCTTCAGTGCAGCGACACCGGCGTTGATCCAAAGCAGCGTCGGGTCGTTGACCGGTACGAGTGATGCGCCCGGTTCGATCATGTGGTCCTTGGACTTGAAGTAGTCCAGGAACATTTGTCTGACCTGATGTCCTGTGAGTTGTTTCATAGTGTGATCCCCCTTGTCATGAAAATAAAAAACGCCCGTCCCTTTGGGAACGAACGATCGTGGTACCATCCCGGTTCACATGAATGCCTTCATGCCTCTTGCGGCCTTAACGCGGCCTGACGTTGATGTTTCCATCACTCTCGAAAGGAGCGGACCATCCCACTGTTGCAAAAGCTTTCACCAACCGCTTTCTCTCTCTGACCAACATGCATGATGTCCATGTCTTTCTCTACGATGTGCTCCTATTCTAACAGAAAAGACACCTTCTGACAATGAAAAATGCGTCCCGGGGGACGCATGGATTGTCAATGGCGGAAGCGGTGGGATTCGAACCCACGTGCCCCTTCCGGGACAACCGCATTTCGAGTGCGGCTCGTTACGGCCTCTTCGATACGCTTCCGTGTCTGGTTACCTGTCTATCATACACCATTTGACGAAAAAGGCAATAAAAAAATCCTCATGAACGATGTTCATCAGGATTCGTTGGGATTTTTCAGGACCACATCCTGCACAAGCATCTCGCCCTTGATCGGCATGAGCTTGTAGATGAGGTTCATCATGTAGTTGTCGAACGGCAGGACGATGACTGTCGTGACGATGTTGAAGATCATATGGAACAAACCAATCTGACGGGCCGGGTTGGCCGAGAGCGCCTGCACCCAGCTGAACACCGGGAGAAGATGCGCCACGATCAGGAAGAAGATTGTCCCGAAGGTGTTGAAGAAAATGTGGAAGAGCGAAATACGCTTCCCGTTTCTTGACGGCTGCAGGAATGTCAGGAACGCTGTACCGAGGCACGTCCCGATATTCAGACCGCACACCATGTAGGCCGCTGTAGAGAACGGCATCAGGCCCTGAGTGGCCAGGGATTCGAGAATCCCGATTGCCGCCCCGGACGATTTGATGATGGCCGTGAAGATCGCCGCCACGCAAATGGCGAGAATCGGATTCGACATCGACTGGATCAGGTTCAGGAAGAACTCTGATTCCTGCAGCGGCACCATCGCGTCGGACATCATTTCCAGCCCGATGAACAGCACGCCGAAGCCGAGCATCATATTGCCGATGGCCTTCGTTTTCTTCTTCTGCGCAAACATTGGAATGAACGCCCCGACCAGGGCAATCGCCGGCGCAAACACGCCCACGTTGAAGGACATCATCAGACCGGTCGTCGTGGTCCCGATATTCGAGCCCATGATGACCCAGGTTGCACGGTTGAGTGTCATCAGTCCGGCATTCATAAACCCAATCAGCATGAATGTGACGGCTGAAGAACTCTGGACCGCCGCGGTGACGCCGAAACCGACAATGACCGCTTTGATCTTTGTATTAGTCAGTTTTTCAAGGATTCCTTTCAGTCTTGAGCCGGCCGCACTTTCCAGAGCCTCGCTCAGCACGTCCATGCCGTGCAGGAACAGCGCCAGACCGCCAAGAAGGGTCATCCAATTCGATAGTTCCATACTATATTCCTCTTCGATTTATGCACCCATCATAACAGGCACGCGAAAGAATGTCATTAGTTTTTTGTGTTTTCAAGGTTAATTTTACGTTAAGAACGTGCACAAATAACACATCCCAAAGACAATCTTAACCGAAAATTCACAAGAAAGCTACTCAAAATCAGAAATCCGCATGTCATTTCCTTCATTTTGTCCGCCCAGCCGTGCACAGAGCGTCGTCCGGCGGTCATCCTCCCCGACTCTGCGGGCACTTTCGGCCAAAAGCCCCATGTCCCCGGCCAAATACAAACGGCTCTTCGCGCGCGTGAGCGCAGTGTACACCAGGTTCCGTCTCAACATATACCTGTGTTCGTGCATCAGCGGCATGATCACAATCGGGAACTCACTGCCTTGGCTCTTATGCACACTCACGGCGTACGCGAGGGTGAGCTGGGTGAGGGCCGCGCGGTTGTAAGTCATGACGGCGCTGTCAAATTCCACATCGATATAATCTTCGCTGTCGAGGCGGTAAATGCGGTCAATCACGCCCATGTCGCCGTTGAAGACGTTGTCGCTCGTCATGTTCACGAGCTGCATGACCTTGTCGCCTTCACGGAAGATTTTGCGGTTGAACGAGAGTTCCTTTTTCTCCGGTGAGCGCGGGTTCATCAGGCTCTGGGCAGCGGCATTGAGTTCATCCACCCCGGCGGTGTATTTGTACATCGGGGCGATGATCTGGATGTCAAACATATCAAAGCCATCATTCAGCTTTTCCTCCACGAGCCCCATGATCCAGGAAACCACCTGGTCCGGCGGGCACGGGCGGAAGAATATATCGTCCTTCCCCTCAAACACCTGCGGGTCGAACATGCCTTCACGCAGCTGATGGGACAAAGCGATAATACCGGAATGTTCGTGCTGACGGTGGATTTTCTCCAGCGCCACGCTTGTCATCACACCGCTTTGGAGTAAGTCTTTCAAAACACAGCCCGGAGACACAGACGGGAGCTGGGCATCATCACCGATGATAAGCAGTTTCTTCACCCTGACCGAGGCATCGAGCAGTTTGGCAAGCACCACCGTGTCGACCATCGAAAACTCATCCACAATCAGGAAGTCGGCTTCAATCGGATTGTTTTCATCCATCACGGCCGTTCCGGACGCAATGTCCCAGCACAAGAGCCGGTGAATGGTGGAAGCTTCCTCCCCGGTCAGTTCACTCATGCGCTTGGCCGCCCGGCCGGTCGGCGCGGCGCACTTAACAATATCCTTCGGATAAAAGCTCTTGTACACGTCGAGAATCGCCCGGACAATCGTCGTCTTGCCGGTGCCCGGTCCCCCGGTCACAATGAGCGCCGGGGATGTCATGATCGAGCGGATGGCGTCCTTCTGGGTGTCGTCATAATCAATGCCAAAGCGCTCCTGAGCCCGTTCAATAGCGGTTTCGAGTGCGTCATCATCGACATCGATGGCCCGGCGGTGCGAGAAGCGTTTGAGCCGGCGCGCAATCGTGCACTCGGCTTCATAGAGGAGCCCGGTGTAAAAGCGTTCGTCCTCTTCCACCACACTGCCGTCCTGAATGAGTTCACCGAGGCTTGCAGAGACGAAGCTTTCATCCTTCATGCCCGCAAAGCGCCTGGCCATGTTCCGGATGTCGTCATAATAAGCATACGTCGAGCCAGTCCGGAAGCAGTACTGCACAAGAGCGTCCAGCACGGCGGCTTTGAGCCGGCGCGGGTCGTCATCCCTCACGCCGAGGGCCTTGCCCATCTGGTCCACGGTTTTAAAACCAATGCCTTCGATGTCCTGCATCGGCCGGTACGGGTTTGTCTCCAGCACCTGCAAAACGCTGTTCTGATACACCGACTTGAGGGTGTTCAAATGGCGCATGGACAGGCCGTGGGACAGGAAGAAACGGGTGACTTCCTGATCGAAGCTTTTGTCTTTGAGCACACTCGCAATCAGATCCGCTTTGTCTTTGGACAGCTGCGGGATGTCGTCGAGGCATGCGGGGTCAGTCACGATTTTCGTGATAGCCTCATCCCCGAGGGTGTCCGCAATGCGGGTGGCGAGTTTTTCCCCGATGCCCGGGAACTGGTCCGAGGATAAGTAACGGATGAGTTCACGGCGGCCGGCCGCCATCTCCACTTCGTAATTGTGCACCTGGAATTGTTCCCCGTAACGCGGGTGCATGGTGAATTCGCCGGTAATGGTGTATGTGTCATCTTCGTTCGGGTCCGCAAAACTGCCGACGATGGTCATCCGTCCCGCCATCTCCTCAGGCTGGAACGTGGCCACCGTGTATTTGGAGTCTGCGCTGTGAAACCGGACGTAGGTAATATGTCCTTTGTATGTCTCCATTATAAGTATGACAACTCCTTACCGTCTTTGTACACCTTGTCAATAGTGCCCCCGCCGAGGCACACGTCCCCGTCATAAAAGACGGCGGCCTGTCCCGGGGTGACAGCCTTGACCGGCTGTTTGTAGGTGACCATGAGGGTGGTGTCATCGATGAAACGGATGGACACCGGGTTGTCCTTCTGGCGGTAACGGAACTTCGCCGCGCAGTCGAAATCCCCTTCCGGTTTCTCATCCGGGATCCAGTTCACGCCCGTGATGAGCGCGCTTGTGGAGAGCAGCCAGTCGTTCTGGTCACCCGAAGCCACGTACAAAATGTTTTCGTCGTAGTTTTTCCCAATCACGAACCACGGTCCGCCCGGCCCGCCGAGGTTCAGGCCTTTACGCTGGCCGATGGTGTAGTACATGATGCCCTGGTGATCCCCGAGCACGGTGTTTGTGGTGATGTCCACAATCTTGCCCGGCTTGGCGGGAATGTAGTTTTTGAGGAACTCACGGAAATCCCGTTCACCGATAAAGCAGATGCCCGTGGAGTCTTTCTTGTCGGCCACCGGCAGGTTCTGTTCATGGGCGATGCGGCGCACTTCGCTCTTGTCAATCCCGCCAAGCGGGAAGAGCACCTTTTCGAGCTGTTTCTGATTGAGCTGGCACAAAAAGTACGTCTGGTCCTTGTTTGTGTCATGGCCCTTGTACATCACCGACGTGCCGTCGGCCTTGTGCTCAATGCGGGCGTAGTGACCCGTGGCGATCCAGTCGGCGCCAATGTCAAAGGCGTAGTTCAGAAAGGCCTTGAACTTGATTTCTTTATTGCACAGGATGTCTGGATTCGGCGTCCGGCCGCGGGCGTACTCTTCGAGGAAGTAGGTGAACACGGAGTCCCAGTATTCTTTGATAAAATCGACCCGGCGGATTTCCAGGCCCAGCGCTTTGGCCGTTCTCACCGCGTCGTTGTAGTCTTCTTCCTGCGGGCACACAGGATCGTTGTTGGTGGGATTGCCGAGGATGTCATTGTTCAAAGAGGCATCCCAGTTGCGCATGAACACGCACACCACATCATACCCCTGTTTTTTCAGCAAATAAGCCGCGACCGCACTGTCCACGCCGCCGCTCAGTCCGACAACAACTTTCTCCATAAATTACCCCTCCTTCACAGAATTCTTCCCCATCATACCACGATAAACAGCCAAAATAAAGCGTCATAAAAGGTCCCTTGGAAGGGACCTTCGTCACAGCATTATTCAGCGTTGAGCTGGGACATCGGCAGCATCGCTGCACCGATGGCACCGCAGTCCGCGAGTTTCGCTTCAACCATCGGGATGTGGTTGCGCATGCCGACATGGATCTTGGAGTTGAACGCGTCCACGAGGTCATCGAGGAAGTACTCCTTCGACTTCATGACACCGCCGCCAAGTACGAAGCAGTGCGGATCGACCGTGTGCGCGATATTCGCAAACAGCGTCGAAAGCAGATCCACGGCTTCATCACGGATGGCCTTGGCCTCTTCATTGCCTTCGGCCGCCAAGCGGAACACGTCACCGGCATGAGCCACGACGTCATCGCCGAGGGCTTCCTTGCCCTTGCGCGTGATGGCTGTGCCCGAGCATTCGCCTTCGGCTGCGCCCGGATTCAGTGCACCCTGCTTGTAGCCGCCCGGTTTGACGATAATATTGCCGATTTCGCCCGCATGACCGCGTCCGCCGGACACGAGCACACCGTTATTGACAAAACCGCCGCCGATCCCCGTGGAGATCGTCACATAGTAAACAGATGGATAACCCTTGCCGGCACCAAGAACGGCTTCCGCCAGACCGGCCACATTCGCATCATTATCAATGTAGCACGGCTTGCCGAAATGACGCCCGAGCAGCGGGGCAATCGGATAGTTTTCAAAGCCCGGCAGATTGGAGGCCATGATCATGCAGCCGTTGACCGTATCCACCGGTCCCGGCACACCAATGCCAATGCCTTCCACATTTTCAATCCCGCCACACACCGTGTAGTCGAGGGATTCGATCTGGGCAATGATTTTATCCTTAACCGCGCCAGGTCCTTTCTCACGTTCCGTCGGGCCCTTCACGTCACTGTAGGCCATGCCTTTTTCGTCAACCAGAATCGAGCGGACGTTTGTCCCGCCGAGGTCGACACCAATATAATATTTCATTTCACTCAGTCCTCCTATATGTCCCATTATAAACGTCCCGGCTCTTTTTTGAAAGTGGTTTCAGCTATATCAAAAAACAGACCTCCCGAAGGAGGCCTGTGTGTTAATCAAAGAGGCATTCACCGTTGGTGGTGATGATTTCTTTGTATCTGCCGTAGGAGTTTTTCTTCGAGCGTTCGAGCGTGCCCGTGCCATCGTTGAAGCGGTCAACGTACACAAAACCGTAGCGCTTTTTCATTTCGCCCGTGCCGGCGGACACCACGTCAATCGGGCCCCACCACAAGTAGCCCATCACATCCACACCGTCGAGGATGGCTTCATGGACGTTTTTCAGATGGCTTTCGAGGTAGCGCACACGGAACGGGTCATCGATCTTCCCGTTTTCATCCGGTCCCTCGTCGAGGCCAATGCCGTTTTCGACGATGAACATCGGCAGCCGGTAACGGTCGTAAAGCACGTTGAGCACATAGCGCAGACCCTTTGGATCCACCGCCCAGCTCCATGGCTTCGGTGAGCTTTCTTTCAGGAACGGGTTGCCCTTGCCCTGAATTCCGCCGGTATCGCCGTACATCTTCGCATCCTCTGCATACGTGGAGGAGCGGTAATAACTAAAGGAGAAGTAGTCGACCGTGTAGTCCTTGATGAGCTGCAACTCGTCATCGTTCATCGTTGGCGTGAGCTCTGGATTTTCATTCCAGATGCGCTTCACGTAGCCCGGAATCGTGCCGAGGCAGAACGGATCGCCGAAATAGAACACGGCCATACGCTGTGTGTCGAGCGCGCCCCAGACATTGTCAGGGTTGCAGTCATACGGGTAGCAGGCCACTCCGCTGCATGTCAGCATGCACCCGACTTTGAACTCAGGGTTGATTTCATGACCGAGTTTCACCGTCTCCGCATTGGCCACGCACAGGTTGTAGTACGCCTGCCATTTTTCTTTATCCGTAATCGAGCCGACCGGATCATCCGGATTTTCCGGGTCCGTCGGTAAAATCCCGCCGGCAACGAACGGGTTATTGAGCATCGCATTCACTTCATTGAATGTGAGCCAGTATTTGACCTTGTCTTTGTAGCGGTTGAACACCACGTTCACATAGTTCTTCCAGAACGTACGCATCTTCGGATTCGACCATCCGCCGTACTCTGTCAAGAGGTGCAGAGGCGTTTCGTAATGGCTCAGCGTGACCACCGGTTCCATCCCGTCTTTGATCATTTCATCAAAGAGCTTGTCGTAAAACGCCAGCCCGGCTTCGTTTGGTTCAGCCTCGTCCCCGTCCGGGAAAATACGGCTCCACGCAATCGACGTGCGGAAGCTGTTAAAGCCCATCCCGGCCATCAGTTTCAAATCTTCCGGATAACGGTGATAGAAGTCAATGCCCTCATGGGAGAGGTAAGCCAGATTCGGATCCAGCGCCATGTCATATTTGTGTGTCTCTTCATTCCACTTGATGCCCGGTTTGCGCGAAGCAATACCGACGACGACGTCCGTCACGTTCGGCTTTTTCCCGTCTTCCAGCCAGGCCCCTTCAAGCTGATTGGCAGCGACCGCGCCGCCCCATAAAAAGTTTTTTGGAAAGCTCATCTTGTATCCTCCTTCTTTCCATCTTATGTATGATCAGCCGTCCTACGACAGCACAATCAGTATCAGTGTCAGTTCCGCCACACTTAAGAGTATGGACAAACTGTTCGCCGCCGAGGCTTTGCCTTCGTCCCCGCCGCACAGGCCCGTGTAAGCCGGGGCCACCGCCGACATCGGCGTAAAGGCGACCAGAAGCATCGTCAGCCGCAAAATCTCATCCTGCACAAACACCATGCAAATCACGGCCATAATCACCGCAAACACATGACGCAGGCCGAGCATCTTCACAATATCCGCCATATATTCTTTATCCAGACGGATCTTCATCAGCAATCCGATCATCAGCATCGCCAGAAACGCATTGGCATTGGCCATCGGTTCAATCAGGGTCAAAGCCCCCTGCGGCAAACGGATCCCGACCATCGCCAGCGCAAACATGACCACGTACGTCATGAGTGGCACCGAGGTCACCAGCGAATGCGCAAAGTTTTTGAGATCAAAGCCCTTGTCGCTCTCTCCGACAAAGGCGCTCACAAACGCAAACGTCACACCCGTGCACATGATGGAGTTGCCGACATCGAACATACACGCATACACCGTGCCTTCCGCCGGCAAAAAACTTTGTACGAACGGCAGGCCGAACGCCCCGATGTTAAAAGCCGGCACGCAGATCATATACATCGCCCGGGTGTATTTGTCCATGTTTTTGGAAAACGCCATCCCGACGCCAAGCATGATCACGTTGGCAATCAGCCCCAGTAACGACAGGAGCAATGCCCCGGAGCCGATCGACTCCACGCTCGCAAAGTTCACGATGATCGCACACGGCAGGGTGAGATTGATGACAATGGAGCGCACAATCGCCCCGGCCTCTTCCGGCACGACTTTCCACCTTTTCAAAAGCACCCCGAACACAATCACCAGCATAAACGCCGCGGCTTTGAGTAAAACGTCTGTCATAACGCACCCTCCCTTCGCACTTTTGACAGTTTTATTATATATCAGGCCCATCAAAGCACAAGGTAAGAGAAGGTTGTTTCTGAATTTGAAAACAAACGGCCAACACCCTGAATAACATCATTACGAAGAGGTATAAACTTACGTACGTAAATATTTTACTTTTCTAATATTGAAATCCATGGAAGGGCATGCTAAGATGTCAGCATGAAAAGGAGTCGGAGATATGAAAGCGAGAATCTTTAATATCCAGAAATTCAGTGTCAACGACGGCCCCGGTGTGCGGACGACCGTCTTCTTCAAAGGCTGCCCCCTCAGATGCAAGTGGTGTGCCAATCCGGAAAGCCAGGTCAAAAGCGCCCAGCTCATGTGGGACCGCGACAAGTGCCTGCACTGTGAAACGTGCGTGCACCTCGCCCCGGACAATGCGATGACTCATACCGACGGCATCATCCGGTTCGACCCGGCGAAATGCGATGACGTGAACGTCATGCAAAACATCGTCGATCACTGCCCGGCCAATGCCCTTACGATTGAAGGCGAAATGAAAACAGTGGATGAGGTTGTGGATGAATGCCTGAAAGACAAAGACTTCTACGAAGAAAGCGGCGGGGGTGTCACCCTCTCCGGCGGGGAGGCTTTGATGTGGCCGGACTTCGCGGTCGAACTGCTTCAGAAGCTTCATGACAATGGCGTCCACACGGCCATCGAAACGACCGGGTTTGCGCCTTCCGACACGTTCCAACGGGTCGCCGAACATCTCGACTGTTTCCTCTTCGACATGAAACATTGGGATGAACAGCGTCATAAAGACGGCACCGGCGTCTCCAACAAAATCATCCTGGCCAATATGAAAACAGCCATCGATATGGGCAAGGACGTCCTGCCCCGCATTCCGGTCATCCCGGGATACAACGATGCGCCTGAGGATGCCAAAGGGCTTGCCAGGACCCTGCATGAAGTCGGGGCAACCCGCTGTCAGCTTCTCCCCTTCCACCAGCTCGGGGAAAAGAAATACCAGCTCCTCTCCCGTGACTATGACCTCAACGGGGTCAGGGCCCTCACAGCCGATGACCTTGAGGACTATCGGCAGATCATGGTGGATGAAGGCATCGACGCATTCTTCTGAAAGCACAAAAGCATCTGCGCCAGGGCGCAGATGCTTTATTTTGTCTCAAACATATGGGATATGAGTTTCCGGGTCGCCTTTGGCAACGTGGCTTTGAACGTTTGGCCCTTTAAGTACGCCAGTGAACCCACCGGTTCCACAAACACCAGGCGTTCATTCGTGAGCACATGGGTGCTGCGCTTATAGGTGCGGTTGAAGCTCTTGTCACCGTAGATCGGGTCACCGAGCACGGGATGAGCCAGGGAGGAAAGATGCAGGCGGATCTGATGTTTCCGGCCGGTGAGAAGTGTCACTTCAACAAGCGAGGCATCATGGCTTTGATCAAGCACATGAACTTTTGTGACCATATGCATGGCCTTGGGATGATTTTTGTCCACCACACGCATGCGGCCGTCTTCACTCACGCACCACGCTTCATATGTGCCGTCCGAAAGATGACCTTTCACGATGGTGACATACGTTTTTTTCAGAGCATCGTGGCTTTTCATCATCTCCGACAAATCCTGGAGCGCGCGCAGGTCTTTCCCGATAAGCACCAGTCCGGACGTGTCTTTATCCAGGCGATGCACCGCCGCCGGGGTGAAACCGGCATCCTTGTGCGGGTCATAACTCTTCGTGTCATACAAGTAAGAGAGCACCTGGGCGTTGAGATTATTGGTGTCATCACGGGTGGCTTTCTGGGTTCTTAAGCCCGCAGGCTTGTCGACAATGAGGATGTGTTCATCCTCATGCACCACCTCGAATGTTTGATCCACATGCACGATGTCGGGACGCTTTGTGTATTCTTCGAACCGGTCATCGTAGAGAAACAGGCTGACCTCATCCCCTTTCCGGAGAATCTGGTTTTCCTTCGCTCTCTGGCCGTTCACTTTCACGTCCTTGCGTCTTATCATTTTGTGGACGAGTCCGGACGGCGCGTTCACAAGCAGTTTCTTGAGATACTTGTCGAGGCGCTGGTTGTCATGCCGCTCGTCAATAATCAGTGTTTTCATGCCTCTTAGTTTACCATACCTCCTCCGGAAAAACCATGTCCCCAGGGGCGAGTTTCGTGTATAATGGTGGCGAGGTGAACTGACAATGGAAAAAACACTGACATCCACAGATATATTTAACGGCACGGTCATTCATGTGACGCATGATGAAGTGCTTCTCCCGGACGGGAATACGGCGATGCGCGAATGCGTGTATCACCGCGGCGGGGTGTGCATCCTCGCGATTGAAGACGGCTGTATTTTACTCGTCAAACAGTTCCGCTATCCGAACCGGGTAGATACGATTGAAATCCCGGCCGGCAAGCTGGAGGAAGGCGAAGACCCGGACAAGGCATGTTTCCGGGAGTTCGAGGAAGAGACGAACAGACGGGCCAGGGAAATGCGTCCGCTCGTCGGTGTGCTCCCGACCCCGGGCTACTCCAGTGAAGTGCTGAACATTTACGAAGCCATTGACTTCAAGGAAGTCGATGACTCCCTCGACGCCGATCCGGATGAATTCCTGAACCTGATGAAAGTGCCTGTCGATGAGGCCTATCAGATGGTGCTGGACGGGCGCATCGTTGATGCCAAAACAGTCATTGCGGTCATGTATGCCTACATCCGCGCACATCAGCTTTAACCAAACCGAACAAAAATTTCTCCCCCCCTGCAGAAAGAGAACCGAAAGGCCCGGACTCCGGACAATGGGAAATGACCGGTCTGAGACGGTCATGATTGTGTAACTGTCATAGCGGCCGTTTCCCAGAAACATTTTACTTTCAGGCGACCCGAGAAGAGTATGAGACTTTGAGGTCACACAGCGTGACCTCAAAAACTTTCGGTTCCAATTACACAGGAAGCGTTGACATCTTTGGCGTCGCGAATTGCGACTTCAAACAATCAGGCCGGCAGACGAAAGCATGTCACAAGCGCAGAATCATCTGCACTTTTTGATTGCTGAAAAAAACCGGCGCCTGTTCATCAGACGTCGGTCAATGGGATCAAATCACTGTCTTCCTCTTCATCAGACACAACCAGAGAAATCAGCACTTCGAGGATAAACAAAATGATGGCGAGGGCCAGCACGAGCTCACCCAGCCGCGCAAAGGTCTGTGAAACCGTACCGCTTTGGACAAGCGTTTTGAACAAGCCGCCAAAGATCGTATCCACAGCGCTGCCGATGGTGTTGTAGGCTTTGGTCACACTCGTAAGAGCGCCGGTGGTGAAGGCGTCATGGCCAACCACCGAGATAATAATACCCACAAACACAAACATAAAGGCCATCACAAGCGCATAGAGCGCCATGAGCACCACATTCATCACCCGCACACCGGCGGATGTTTTTTCTTTTTCCGCAGGAGTTGACGTGTCCTGTGCGTCTTCCTCCTCCATGATTTGGGCGATGGTGTCCATCAGTGCATCGGATTCTTTTTGTGAGAGCGAAACGATGCCGTTCTGATTGTCCGTCTCCGGAATCTCTTCGGCTTTGGTGTCCTGAATGACAGGTTCACTCTTCGTTTCTTCCTGATCTTCTTTGACCGCCATCAGGTCTGAGGTGGTCGGGACAGGTGCATCATCCGGGAGCTCTTCAGCGAGGGCCTGTTCTTCCCGGCGGGACTTCTTGAGCAGGCTGCGCTTTGGCATCATTTGCGGATAAATGCGTGGTTCGACTTCGTCATCAAACACGAACCGGTGGGAGCCTTTATTGAGCTCTTCCATCCTGACGGAGTAGGTCTTTTCGACGATGTCCATGATCCGGGCATCGTCTTTATAGATGTCGAGGAGTTCCTGTTTTTTGAAGCGGAGCTGATCGCGGGAGAGCCCATTCATGCCCAGCACATTTTCAAACATCCGGTAGTCATCGTACTGCCCGAAGATGATTTCATTCAGGGCTTCGAACATCGACCCGACGACTTTGTAGGAGAGCTGTTTTTCATACTCCGTGGCCGGCATGAGGGTTTCGAGGAAAATCGACGTCATGCTTTCGCGGTAAGCCACCCGAAGCAGTGACTGCATCGAGGTGATGACGAGTGTGGACGAGGGTTTCGACCCGTAGCGGTTCATCAAAAACGTCAGGATGTCACTCGACGGAAGCGGCTGGATTTTCGTGTCCGAGCCAATAACATAGTCAACCTTGGCATACAGGCCCACGAGTTTCAGGTATTCCACGGCCGCCGCTGTAGAGTGGGACGAAAACACCGCAATCGGGATTTTCTTCTGGCGGAAGTATTCAAACAGTTCCAGTGTGCCTTCGTTGGCCTTGATTTGTTTGAGTTTGAGATAGCCGTACAAATCTTTTTCACACCGGTGCCGGATGAGCGAGGACGGGATCACACGTGCCAGAGGCAAATCGTCATACATCGTCTGCGCATTGCCGAGATGGGAGGCAAACTCCTCCACACTCACCGAAGCGTGACGCTGTTTGGCCAGGTTTTTGTAGAAATTCCAGCGGTAATGGTTCAGGGGCAGCACGCAGCCGTCCAGTTCCACAATCGCCAGTTTCAGGTCCGTGACCTTTTGCGTGAACATGTCCTCACCCCCTTCGTAAGTATTCTCAATTATACCATTGAGTTAATGACAATGCACGAAAAAGGGAGAATGAATTTCATTCTCCCTGAATCATCAATGGTCTCCCCTCACGGGCTCGAACCGTGGACCCTCTGATTAAGAGTCAGATGCTCTGCCAACTGAGCTAAGGAGAGATTGCTTACTTATAATAGGACAAACCCGGGGTCATGTCAACAGGAAATTTAAAAAAATTCCTGCGGGCCCCAAATCATCAAAGTCCGGGGATTTCCCGGACTTTGCATGAGCACTAAATCATAGTGGTATAACCCATCAGATACGCATCGGCTGCAGCCGCACAGGCCCGCCCTTCCGCAATCGCCCATACGACGAGTGACTGTCCTTTGCGCATATCCCCGCAGGCAAACACTTTGTCTGCACGGGTGTGATAGTTGTCGTCGGTGACGATGACGTGACGGTCTGTCCGCGTGAGCCCGAAGGCGTCCGGGACATAGCTGTCACAGCCGGTGAAGCCGGCAGCGACGATGAACAGGTCACAGTCAAGAATCTCTTTGGACTCTTCGGCGATTGTCATCTGTCCGTCCGCAAACGAGACACGGGCGACTTCGCATCCGGCCACCTTCCCGCGTTTCTGCACAAGGCCCGTGACCGTGGTTTCATAACGGCGCGGATCTTCACCGAATACGGCGATGGCTTCTTCCTGCCCGTAGTCGGTCTTTTCGACCATCGGCCATTCCGGCCATGGGTTGGACGTACTGCGCTGATGCGGGAGTTGCGGCATCATTTCGATCTGAACCACGCTCTTCGCTCCCTGACGGATGGCGGTGCCGACACAGTCATTGCCTGTATCCCCGCCCCCGACAATCACCACGCGCTTGCCTTTGGCGGTGATTTTCGGAGCTTTGCCGGAGAGGAGTGATTTGGTGGACCCGGTTAAATAATCCACGGCGAAGGCTGTCCCTTTCACACTCATATCTATCCCGTTCAAACTGCGGGCTTCTTTGGCCCCGCACGCGAGGATGACAGCGTCATAGCCGTCCAGAATGTCTTGCGCAGGCACATCCGCGCCGACGTTTGTGTTCACATGGAACACCACGCCTTCCTCTTCCATCAAAGCCTGGCGGCGGTCAATCACGCTTTTTTCGAGCTTCATATTGGGGATGCCGTACATCAGCAGTCCCCCAATATGATCGTCGCGCTCGAACACATCGACATGATGCCCTCTGTGGTTCAGCATGTCCGCGGCAGCCAGACCGGCCGGCCCGGAGCCGATGACGGCGACTTTCTTTCCGCTTTTCATGTCTGGAATACGAGGAGTCATTAAACCGGTGGAAAAAGCCGTCTCAATAATGTGATACTCGTTATCGCGGATCGTGACAGGTGAATCGTTCAATCCGCAAATGCATGCCTTTTCACAGAGGGCCGGGCACACACGTGATGTGAATTCCGGAAAACAGTTCGTCTTGAGCAGGCGGCTGAGCGCATGGCCCACATGGCCGTGATACACTTCCTCGTTCCATTCCGGGATGAGGTTATGGAGCGGGCAGCCGACCACCCGGCCGGACAGACTCATCGCCGACTGGCAGAACGGAACCCCGCAGTCCATGCAGCGGGCGCCCTGGGTGCGGCGTTCGTCTTCGGAGAGCGGTGTGTGGAATTCGTCATATGTTTCAATACGCTCCAGCGCCGGGATAACAGTGTTGTCCGTGCGGTCATATTCCATAAACCCTGTTGGTTTTCCCATACGTCTCTCTCCTTTCTCAGGCACTTTCGCTGACGCGGCGGAACGCTTCGAGTTCGGCGTTGTCATGCGAAATGCCCTGCTCTTCATACCGTCCGATCAACCGGATGACCCGGGCGTAATCGTTCGGGACGATTTTCTTGAATTTCGGCAGATAGCTGTCAAAGTGATCAAGGATGTCGCGGCCGAGCTCAGAGCCCGTTTCACGCACATAGTCCTCAATGATGTCGTACAGTTCCGCCTTGTCGTATTTCTCCCTGACCTCATACATGGTGACCATGT